>Ga0265306_10000799_pt1 | contig 15247 bp, 14 predicted proteins | sample Helome_3_FD_192493 | JGI IMG/M metagenome (GOLD analysis project Ga0265306, IMG submission 192493) | Marine sediment microbial communities from subtidal zone of North Sea - Hel_20160420 (Illumina Assembly) | ecosystem: Environmental > Aquatic > Marine > Subtidal zone > Sediment ...
CTCCATCATCATCCCAGCTGGTTTGAAAAGCAAATTCAGAATCTTTGAATTCCCCAAGTCTTCTGTATTCATTTTTCATTTCCTGACCCAGATAGATGGTTTGGAGTTAAGCTGCTAAATTTACTATTTGATTTTACAGATTACAATCGTGGTATCATCGGAATTGATACTGGAAGCCTTGCACCCTCCGGCAGGAGACTGGGCAGTTTTAACAGCCTGTCAACAAGAATTGCGGCGAAGACGAACAGTGCCGTGAACCCACCAAAGATCGTCACTCCGATCGGCGTTAGAAGCGTTCGGGTCTCTTTTGTGCCCGTCGCTACTCGGTGGAGAAGATTGATCCAGCGGTTGCAAAATTCCATGTCTGCTAGTCCTGTTCGTGGCATTGCGCGATAGGTGTCTGATTAGCGTTTGTAAATAAGCTGGATGCCTAAAACATTCCAAACCTGCAGTGGAACTAGATAATCACCTCGTATGTCATATGATATCTCCCTGTGTCTCGAATTCGAACGGCAAAGCTGATCCATAGCACCAGGCAAACCCACCCATGCCTCCTAACGCTCGTTGTAAAGTGATTATCAGCTTTGAATAAATCTACTAAATGGTGCGTCTTAATTAATTTTGATAACTACCAGGGTAATATCATCTTCTATTTGAGCACCTTGTTGAAATTTTTTTAAAGACTCTATCATTATATTAATAACTTTATCAGCACTTAAGGATGAATTTTTTCGAATGATATTGTAGATTCGCTCTTTCCCAAACATTTCGTCTTCCTGATTGAAGGCCTCCCAGATTCCGTCCGTGCTTAGGAAAATTATTTGCCCTTTGTTCAGGTCTGATTTCATATACTCTTTATAATTCCATTCTTCATCAACACCTAAAGCGATTCCCGATCCACCAAGTTCTTCAAACACGTCTGTACCTGGATCGTAAAAAATGGCAGGATCATGTCCGGCTCGAACCCATTGAGCTTGCATTTTTTTCGGATCAATATTCAGATAAAACAACGTCATAAATTGCCCGGAATCTTCCACGTCCTGAACCAGCTGATGGTTCACATCTGAAATGATGCGTGAAACGCTTCCTGGCAATGATGAGCGCTGGCGCAAAGATGAACGAACGGTGGCCATTAGCAGGGCAGAGGAAATACCATGTCCTGCTACATCCCCTATAGCCACGCCTATTTTTTTATTCGTGTTCTCGTCGATTTTAAAAAAATCGTAATAATCGCCACCGGTTTCATCACAATAAATGCTTCTGCCTGCTATATCGAATCCGTCTATTTTCAGATTTCTTTTGGGCAAAAGATTCTGCTGGACCTCCATGGCCAAATTAAGAGACTGCTGCATTCTTTCCCGTTCAATCAGACCTTGGGTCATTTCATTGATTACATCGCCGACATAACCGATTTCATCGTTGGAAGTAACTTTAACTCGCGAACCAAACTTGCCAATGGTTATTTGTTTTAAAACGACAACCATTGCATCCAGTGATTTTTTCAAGTTTAGGGACACTATCAGAACCAGCCCGCCACCAATAGCCACAACAACTGGGATCAGCACCCACAAACCGGTGGTAAGCATTTCAAGTGATTCGATCGCATTGCGATCGGAAACAGCAACGCGATATAGGCTGGTAAGGATCGCTAAAAAAGGTATTAGATTAATGGCCACAAAGACCGCATATAATCGAACAGCAAGATTGATCCGCCGGGTGCCCGTAACATCGTATAATTTCCCGTTGGGGAAAACATAAGGTGCCAGGTACAATTGAAGAATCCGTTCAAGCAGAAAAAAGGCTATCGTGGTTGATACCAGACCCATCAGCAATGCATCAAACCGGTTCATGCTAATTTGCTGCCATGATAGGCCAAAGTTGCGCTCAAAAGCGGCAAAAGCCACTCCAGCCAGAAGCCAGGCTGCCATATCCATACCAATAATAAGAAACGGCTCGTTTAGTAGGCGTTTTTTAACCCTTGATTCGAGTTGAGAAGAAATTGGGGCGTTGGACCCAAGTTTTTCAAAATAGCGACGAATAGGCCACTCGTACATGATGAGAAACACAAAAAACAAAGCAAAGATGGGACCAAAATAGTTGGCAGTGCGTAGGTGAAACTCAACATATTTATCCGTCTGGTAGCCTCGTAGGATAAACTCGTAAATTATATAAAGCAAGCCAGCTCCAATGGCTGTTGCCAATAGATTGGCGGTGAGCATGGCGTTTTTCAGGCAAAAAAGATGAAACCGAGTCATTTATCCAATAAAGCCTTCATCTGTAAAGTGTGAATCACTGTGATCTATTAGGTTGGATTCATATTTTAGTTTGATTAAATATTTATATAAAGCACAAGTCAGCCGGAAAGCTATATGAGTGGTGAGATCATATCAGGAAATCAAATATTTCCCAAGTTTTGATACATTAAAATAATTAAAAATTTTTCCAGATTTTAGGATACAAAATGTATTTCAGGAGTGAGCACTGCTTGCCAAGACCGGTGACATTACATTATTTTATAAGATTGTGGAATGGATCATATAGTCTTCAACTTGAAAATGCAAAGGATTCCATAATTCAAGCCGGAGGTGGCTTTATAGCCGTGAACTTAACACTGTCAACTTTTCCTTGCACAATTTCGAGGTCTTCTTTGTTGGGGGGCGGTGTAAACTCTTCACCCGGGCAACACGCCATTGCCTTAAGTTCAATGGGGGTAAGAGTATGACGGGACACTATCTGAAACTCTGCAAAACCAGATTTTTTCAACGTATGCACGTAGCCCCTTTCAAGAATTGCTCCTCCCAAGCATCCAGCCCATGTTGCCTGAAATCGCTCTCGCAATTGGAAATCTATATCCTTGATTAGGACAATATCCGAGATAGCAAGTCGTCCACTGGATCTCAGTATCCGGAACGCTTCTTCGTAGACTGCGGCTTTGTCAGGACATAAGTTGATGACACAGTTAGATATAACGACATCTGCAAAATCATTTGGCAGTTTTGACTTCCCCATATCTGCTACACGGAGTACAATGTCCCTGTCTTTGAGCCCAGACTCAATCACAGCCTTATTTGCTTGTTCAATCATTTGAGGGGCAAAATCTATTCCCACTACTTTACCGTCTTCTCCAACCTTGTAAGCAGCCAAAATGACATCGATCCCGCCACCGCAACCGAAATCCACAACAACCTCTCCGGGTTCAAGATTCGCAAATCCAGTGGGATTTCCACAACCCCGTGAGAGGTTAAGAGCGATCTCCGGGGCTGAGGAAAGCTCTTCCTGACTATAAAGCCCTTGATCAATAGCATAGCCTGGACCGGGCTGTTGTTTGCTGGGTCAACAGGAATCTTTGCTGCCGCCAGTTTCAGCAAATTTGCTGTAGCGGCTCTTCACAACTTGTCTGATTTCATCTGGTATCATTTTTTTAACTTTTTAGGGTGTCTTGCTAATACATGTAATTTCACGGGGGCCGTTACTCTTTGCGATATGCATGTCATATCACAACTGCGAATTTTACAAAATGCTAAATAACAAAACCACAATAAATGCCATTCTGCCATTTTCGGATGGAGTTATGGATTGCGCATGACAAAAACCTACACTTTTTTAGCGGTTCGTTTTGTTCCGGGTAGATGCGCTGGTTACCCAGCGCACCCCCCACATCCGGACGTGATAACGGGACTATTTCTTGGAGGTTTTTTGCCGGTTAATAAATGACCGGCCGTGTTTGGTAGTCTGAATCCTTAAAAAAGCTTCGTGTCTGCGTGAGACTCAAAACTGTTTGTGTATCAGTAATTCGAGGAATAGCGGGCTGATTCATCGCCTACAACATATCAGTTCGAACCGCTTGTGGGGCAACTCAGCGATTACCAGTATTCTGTTCCCGACTCTCCCTTGAAAGGACCGACGATTTCACCTGTAATCCACCCGCCATAAAATTGCCCTGACTGGGCACGAACCCGCTCACCTGATACATAGCAGGCCAAAGCGGCCGGATAGAACGAGACATGGTCACGTATTGGCTCAAATGCCGGTGTGGGATCAGGATAGCTCCAACCAACGACGCCCCCAGCTGGATTGGAGGACAGGGTCCAGTATTGTGCTGCGCCTTTCCACTCACACACTGAGCTTCCCGGTGCGAAGACGAGTAGACCCCAGCTCACATCCTGCGGCGGTATGTAAAAAGAGGGCGGACTGGCGGTTTCAAGCACGCGGCACGTTCTAACGGACGATACGACAACCTGATCTCCGCTATAGACCTCGACCAGGCGACTATCCGACGCCAGTTTAGGCGGTCTGGGATAGTCCCATACGGATTCCTGACCGGGCCCCGGTACTGTTGCAAAATCCGGTCTTTTGTGCCCCCGGTACTGCCACATGGCTTTAAGTTTCCTTTCATTATTGTTGATGTTTTGAATTCATTGTGCCATCCATAGATAAATTTGTCATTGAATAACTACCAAAACAATTTATTCCTATTTAAATGAAACTCCGATACGATCCCTATCAGGTATTTCGATTCAGCAAGACGCCGGCAGGCCTGTATGCTCGCCAAAAATGGCTCGGAGAGACCGATACGCCGCGGCGAAAAATAGACTTTCAGGAGACGACTGCGGCGCTCTGGGCGGATCAGTTGCCCGATGGGTCATGGCGTCATTCACCGTTAACCACCATTCGTCACCTGTTTGGACTACACCTCACAATTCGCGAATCCTCGGCCGGCATAAGGGCCGCGCTCAAATGGCTTTTAGACAAAATTAATTTGCGGAGCAATAAAATCATTGTTGCCTGTGAGGGTGATCTGACAGCTGACAGCCTGAAAGGTTTGCCTTTTGCCGCTGGTCGCCAGGATATGTGGATGATTGCTGCCGTCCTGTTTTTGACTACCATCTTTGGCGCTGAAAGGGATCCAGATGTATCAGCCCTTTACCGGTGGTTGAGTGCACGGGGGATACAGAACAAAGGCCAATGGTTTGATAGCGCTACTTCCCATAATATTTTCCGCGCTTTAGTGGTACATCCCGTGTTTTCCGAAGACAAGGCCACAAGATTGGCTGTTGAACATCTTGCGAACTTGCAGACAAACCGTGGTGATTGGCAAAATGAGCTGCCATTTTACCAGACCCTAAATGCGCTGGCACATTTGGATTTAGCTCAAGCGGATACCCTACTGGAAAAAGCTTTCAAGCGGTTATTCGAAAATCAAAACAGCGACGGCTCGTGGAGCCTTTCTGAGCCTGAATGGAATACGTTTCTGGCAATACATGCCCTAAAGAATAAAGGGCTACTGTAAATGTACTATTGGAATTGTCGGCGATATTTGATAAAGCAGGCCGCAGCGGCCCATCGGGCAATTGGCCCTGAAACCGCGGCTTGCCTTTGGAAACGAACATGATATAAAGGCTGCAAAGTTGGCAGCGTTAGTCCCTTTACTTTTTTTGCTCAAATGCTAACTTGCTTGCACAACATTGCAGCCACACTGGTATAAGTCCATCTCAGGATCACAAAGAGGAGAAAAAACTATGGATATCAAAAGAATTTTATGGCCCACCGATTTTTCTGAAAATGCCGGTCAAGCCCTCCCTTTGGTCACGTCACTGGCCGAGAAATATCAGGCCGAAATACATATCCTGTATGTATTAAAGGACTACCCCGCGTTCGGTGCCTCCTACGGTCAATATGACCCGGAGGATTTCGAAAAGATGAAAGAATGGGAAAATGGGTTTGCCAACTCTCGCCTGGACGAAATCTGCGAAAAATTTTTAAACGCCTGCCCCCTCTACATACGCCACATCAGCGTTGGAGACCCGGCCAAAGAAATCCTCAAACTGATCAAGGAGGAAGACATTGACATCATCATCCTGGCCAGCCGGGGCAGCGAGTCTCATTTCGATTTCGGTAGTGTCGCCGAACGTGTAATTAAATGCACTGATAAGCCGACTGTTATTATTCCGGTTTAACCAAGTTGTAAATAGGAGCATGTTTTGATGAATATATCCTATTATTTGAAGCTATATGTGCTCACAGTGCCTATATTCTTTATGATCGATATCATCTGGCTGGGAGTTATCGCCAGGGGATTCTACCGCCGAAATTTGAGCTTTATTTTAAGTACCGATGTAAACTGGGCAGCGGCTATCACTTTTTATCTGATTTATATCGCTGGTATTATCTTTTTTGCTGTTCGGCCGGCATTAGCGAGCGATAACTTGCGCGATGCGGCCCTGCTGGGTGGTCTTTTTGGTTTTTTCACTTATGCAACCTACGATTTAACCAATATGGCAACGATCAAAGACTGGCCGTTAAAAATTGTTGTGATTGATATGCTTTGGGGGACTTGTCTTTGTATGCTTGTTGCCGGCCTGAGTTTTCTGATTGCAAAATGGCTGCTATAGCCCGGTGATCGGAACACCGTGACGGCCAACATGGTGCAATGCCTTAGGCTTCCGTCAGCCGTTTCCTGGTTTCAAGTTCCGTTTTGCAGGTGATGCAGTAGCGTGTCACAGGACTGGCTTTCAAGCGCTTAATCGCTATGTCCTCACCACACAGATTACAAACTCCGTAGACGCCGTCTGCGATATCGTTCAAGGCGCGATTAATTTTTTTTATCAACACGTTCTCCCGATCACAAAAACTGTGGGACAACGTCCGCTCGATGCTGGTCGACGCCCGATCCACGATGTCCGGTAACGGCTCCTCTGAAACCTTCAATCCATCGAGATTGCAGTCAGCGTCGCTGGATAGATCCTCAAGCCATCTGTTTAATTTGTTATGAATTGTTTTTAAATCTCTTTTATTCATTTTATTCCTTCTATATTTTTTGATCAAACCCGATATAATGCATGCAGATGAACATGTTTTTGCTATCAACGGGTGAATATAGGAAAAGCGTGCAATCGTAACAGCAACCCACGCTTTTTTATGTTTTCGGATCCAGGTAATCCGAACTCTATCTGCAATCAGTGCTCGTCCGCATCGGCTTTTGTCTGATGGACAGTACCGTCCGCATACTCCGATGGTGTATAAATAGTGTAGAGTTTAAAATCTCTTTCGTCCGAAGTATTGAGAGTGCTATATTAGCTCTTTGCTGCCCCACGAACCTTTTGAGTCATCAAGGCGCAAGCTTTGCTGCGCGGGGCCAGCACAAAAATACCACCCATGACAAAAGCAGGTATGGCGATCAGCAATCCAATCAGCGGGATAACGGTTACTCCCAACAAGGTAAAAATCAGGCCGATGAAGATCAGAATGGCACCCACCATGGCATTTGATACTCGTTCCAGTTTGCAATCAAGTGCTTTCATTTTGTCACCTCAAATTCAGTTAAAAGTTTATGTGGTTTGAACTTAAGAAACCATACGCCTATTTCACCACTGTTTTCCAATACTCCAAAACCATAGACTGTGTTGACAACCAGGAAAGGCCCTGTTCAATGAACCGCTCATGGTTCATGGGGAACTTTTATAATGTCCTTTATATGGTAGTCCTGTTCCTGGAGAAATTTTAATATCGCCTCGTATTCATCAGCCGGAATCGTTTTCTTTCTCGCCATAATCCAAACGTAATCTCTTTTGGTGCGACCGATCACAGTTTGAGAGTAGTCCTCTGATAGAAAAATGATTCTGTATTCGGCCTTGAATGGCCAGATAAACTGCATGCCCCAGACGGCATTGGAGCCTATATCCCGGACATACCCACGCGGATGATACTCTTTCAGTGGTCCATCAAAACTGCCTTTATTGAACTTAAAGGTAGTCGCCACGGTTCCGTCATCATCCAGTCTGTAGGATTCAATGGCATTGAATGCGTCCTTTTCGATAAATGTCGGAATACTGGCAATGACGTACCAGTCGCCCATAAAACGATTCAAGTCAACTCTATCGACGGTGTGGATCGGTTTCACTGTTTGGCACCCGCTGACTATCAGTAAGACGGTTGAAAATAAAATGGCCGCTAAATAACGCACGATGATATCCTTTATAATACTTCAGCAATCAGCTATCCCCTAAAATCTGGTCCTTAAATGAGCTACTGATTGGTTCAGGACCTATCCATATAGAAAAAACAGCAGCGGCAAATTCTGCCCCCTCAATCAAGCCCCTGGGTTCGCCGTTCAGGGCTAATTCGGTTCCTTTACCCGGGATATATGTCAACGAGTAACGATCACCCGGTTTAACGTCCACGTAAAGAGAATTGTGGTATTCAATTTTAGGCCCTAACCGGTTAAACGTATCTGCGTCGACATTTTTGGCAATACTTTTATCAGTCGCCGGACCGAAGTCCTTTCCTTTTATCGACCGGAAATATTCGAGTTCTATGCGTTTGGCCCTATCTGCCAGGACATCACTGATGGATACTCCATCCTCCAGATAAAGCGCGCCCGTGTATGCTTTGAATCCCCAATACCGCAACAGTCCCGCGCCGGTTAATCTCAATTTGATATTTCCAGCAACATAGCTGTCCTCATAGTAGATCCCCTCTACTTCTGCAGCATTCACTGGTGCAGACGTTAAAACTATCAGGAAAAATAGGACTGGAAACATGAGTGATTTGAGTTTCATGGACTACCTCATTTTCTGGTTTAGCCACTTCGACCGGTAGGCGTTATATTCGCTCCACTTTTAAGGTCCACGCGACCATTAGATTGAGATTATAATTCAAGTGTAAATTAAATCATTAACCAGTAATATTTGCATTCGATTTCGAAAATCAATGTGAATTAATGGTAAGCATAATGATAGGTAAAAACCCTTAATTTGTGGGAAAGGCTATTACTATTTGAACTTTATAGATTTATTGTATATCTGTAACCTTTGATCTCAAAATAGATTGGCTATCGGGTTAACGTCATTCTAACCATAAAACACAAGAGGATTCATAATTGTTGGATATCAGGGGCTTCAATTTCGCAATCATCGGTGGTGGGTTAACCGCTACTGCGATGCTAAGTCAGTTTGTTAACAGGGCGCAGGCAAAAGCGGTAAACGGGCAACTGGACCCGTCGAAGATTGGAGTTCAAGTTTATGAAAAACAGGATCAGTTCGGTCCCGGCTTTCCCCACAGCAGCAAATTTGCGCTGCCGTTTCATATCACGAACATGTGTGCGTCCGACATGGGGATTATATGTGGTAAACCCGGCGATTTTCAGGACTGGGTAGCAAGCAATTCAGATGACCTTCAAAACCGTTTTTCCTGGTTTCGGGACCCATCGGCCGGAGCGGATAATTCCATGGACAGATGTCACCACTATCCCCGCGCCATCATGGGTGAGTATTTGAAGACAAAATTTCAGGAAGCCGTTCAATCAGCTCAGCAGGCGGGCCTTGAAGTGAATCTCTATCCGCGATCGGAAGTGGTTGATCTCAAACAGAACGGCGGCAAGATCATTCTTCGCATAAGAGATCTTCGTTCTAACAATAATTTCTCAAAGGAAGCCGACCGTGTTTTACTCGCGACCGGTCACTGGTTTGAAAAAAATGACCAGGATCACTATTTCAGCTCGCCCTGGCCAGCCGATAAGTTGCGCCGCAGCATTCCACGACGAGCAAAGGTGGCCGTCATCGGCACAAGTCTGAGTGCCATCGAAACCCTGTTGACGCTCACCTCGCAGGAGAATTTTGTGCGCACGCCAGACGGCCAGCTGGCGTATAAAGCGCCCAAAAAATCGAGAACCTTTTACCTTTACTCCAGGCGGGGGCTGCTGCCAAAGGTCAGGGGCAAAATGGGCAACTATCAAAACAGGTTTTTGACTCGTGAAAATCTGGATCGCTTACTGTCTGACAATCCGGGAAATTTAGCCCTGGATGCAATTTTCGAATTGCTTGACTCTGAACTGGAAGCTGCTTACCGTAAAAGGGTAAAATGGGAAGAAATTGTCAATCCAGCAGGCCGGCCGGCAGACCTCTTGCAAGGGTATTTAAATGATGCCGTCAATGGGGATGGTCCCCACGGGGAACTCATCTGGCAAACCATCCTGTACCAGAGTTTCGATATGGTCAGAGATATCTACCTGAATCTGACACTTGAAGATAGAAAGCGTTTTGATAAAAATTATACGTCTGTTTTTTTCACCCATGCCGCGACCCAGCCGGCCGTCAACGCTGAAAAATTACTGGCCCTTATGAAAGCCGGAATTGTTGAGGTGTTTAAACTGGGCCAGGACTATCGCCTTATCAGGGATGAGGGCGATGATTCCTATGAATTCATCTACAGAGATGAGTTTGGAAACTTAAAAAAAGATGTCTACCGCTATGTGGTTAATGCCCGCGGGCAGGCAAAGTCACTGGAGACTAATCCTTCAGCATTGGCAAGAAATTTACTCCAATCCGGTACTGCTAAAATCGAGGAATTCCGGCCGATTGACCGCACTGTCCATTCAAACGATGACATCATTCCCGGTCTGGAAACCGCAGGCGAAACCTATAAAACCGGAAGTATCTGGATAGATCCCGAAAGTCACCATATTATCCATATGGGACCCGACCAAAAAGTGATCCGATCCAACGCCATCTATGCGGTTGGGGTCATGACCAGAGGGCAGATAATCGATGCCAGTATGGCGCGTGGGATTGTTCAGGCAACTTCCAGGATTGCAGATGATCTGGTTGCATACCTGATCCGGACCAAACGACAATGAATTCAAGGCGTAGACACAAAAAATATTTATGGTTCTCTACCGGACTGATCGGATTGGCCGTCATTGCCTATGTATCCGGCTGCGTATATATGTGGATAAATCAGAAGTATTTTATCTTTAGGCCCCAGCGGGAGATCTCCCAGACGCCGGCTGATCATCATTTAACATTCGAAGACATATATTTGCCGGTATCTTCAAATAATGGTGGTGGCATCGAGCGCATGCATTGCTGGTGGATTCCGACCGATCATCCAACCGGTCGTTATCTGATCTATCTGCACGGCAGTGCCTTTAATATCGGTGCCAATGTCAATCATGCCCGGCGGTTTAAAGACCTGGGATTCTCGGTTCTGTTGATTTCATACCGGGGCTATGGCCAAAGCGAGGGACGTTTTCCAACCGAGGCCCAGGTCTATGCGGATGCCGAAGCGGCCTGGGATTACCTTTCCACAAAAAAAGGAGTAAAGCCCGGGGATATTTTCATTTACGGGCATTCTTTGGGCGGCGCGGTGGCCATCAATCTGGCAGTATCGCACCCCGAGGCCGGAGGCTTGATCGCGGAGGCGTCTTTTACATCAATCCCTGATATGGGGCGGCGGAACAAACTATATCGTTTGTTGCCTATCGATTTAATTACCCATCAGCGCTTTGATTCGATCAACAAGATAAACCGGTTGAAAATGCCGGTTCTGATACTGCATGGCACAGAAGATAGGGTTGTTCCTTTTGAAATGAGCCGCCGACTATACGAAAGAGCACCTGCCCCCAAAAGGTTAAAATTAATCCTGGGCGGAGGACATAACAATTCGGCCAGGGTGGGCGGAGCCGAATATTTAAATACCGTCAGGGATTTCATCGGAATGGTTCACGAGGGAATCTAGAAGCTGTTTCAAAAATGCATCTTACGTCCAATGGCTGCGTTGCGATTCGGTTTAAAATGTACGGCTCATCCCGCCGTCGGCGGGGCTCCGCTTTTAAACCTCATCGACGCCTTGATGCATACCTTAATTATTTTAGATTAGACATGTAATTCCGCTCTGCGGGGCACTTGAACGTAATCTACAATTTTGAAACAGCTTCTAATCTCTATTGGCATTGCGATACTACAGGCGGTTCAGATCTTTCAGGTAGGTATTGGCCTGCGCTATTACCCGTTTCTTTTCATCCTTATCCATCCGATCCCATACCCGATACATCATGGCCACCCGGGCATTTTTTCCGAGGCGCCGGTGATGCCGGGAATAAAAATCCCAATAAAGGCTATTAAACGGACAGGCCATGTCCCCGTGACGTTTTTTCCAATCATAATCACAGGTTTCACAATAATCGCTCATGGATCGGATATATTTGGCAGACGATATATAGGGTTTGGTTGCCACCAGGCCGCCGTCGGCAAACTGACTCATAGCCCGGGTATTCGGCAGTTCCACCCATTGAATCGCATCGATATAAATCCCCAGATACCACTCATCCACTGCAGCCGGATGCACGCCGGCCAAAAGTGCAAAATTTCCGGTGACCATCAGGCGCTGGATGTGATGGGCATAGGCATACCTCAAAGACTGGCCGACGGCCAGACGCAAACACCTCATGTGCGTTTCGCCGGTCCAGTAAAAATCGGGCAAGGCCCTATCGTGATTAAAATAATTCATGGATTCCAGATCCGGCATCAGGGCCCAGTAAATTCCGCGCATGTATTCGCGCCAGCCCAGTATCTGACGCACAAAACCCTCAATCTGCTGGATTTCGATTGGGGACTTTTTTTGCTCCCAGGCTTTTAAGGCGACTTGGATGACCTCCTGTGGACGCAGCATTTTGGTGTTCAACGCGAAAGACAGCCGGGAATGAAACATAGACCAATTATCTGCGGTCATGGCATCCTGATAGGTGCCGAAGGCGGGCAGTCCGCTTTTTACGAACGCATTCAGTAACATCAGGGACTGGGCCCTGGTCGTGGGCCAAATCAACTTGGACGGCTCAATCTCGCCGAAGGTCTGCACCCCCGTTTTTTGAATGATCCGGTAAATATCGCTGACATCGTTATTAAAAAGCAGCGGCCTGGGAATCGCTACCTGACGATCATAGGCCTGCCGGTTTTGCTGGTCATAGTTCCACTGTCCGCCGAAAGGCTTATCCTTTTCCATCAATATGTCATACCGTTTGCGCATCGAACGGTAAAAGGATTCCATCAGATAGCGCTTTTTGCCGGCAAAAAAATCTTTGAGGGCCAGCCGTTCGGTCATGAAGTGCTCGGTATCCAGCGCAGTCACATCCACCTGCAGTTTCTTGGCCAGATTTTTGAGCTGTTCATCCAACCGGTATTCATCAGGCAAAAGATATTCCACCCGGTCAAATTTTTTAGTCGCCACCAAATGTTGGAGATTGGCGGGAATGGTTTGCAAATTTTGCCGATCATCCAGACGGAGATAGATGACCCTATGGCCCAATTCACTGAGTCTGGCGCTAAAAGCGCGCATGGCCGCAAAAAACGCGGCCACCTTTTGAATGTGGTGCTTGACGTAATCGGTTTCCTGCCGGATCTCCATCATCACAAAGGTCACGTTTTTTTCCGGTGTCTTGAACCAGGAGTGTAATTCGTCCAGCTGATCACCGAGGATCAGCCGCAATGTTTTGGGCTGCTCCATGGTTAACTCATCCTTTTTACCAGATCGTCCACCTTCTTAACATAGGCAGCGATATCACATTTTCTCTCCAGACCGGAAGCAGCCATATAGCGGGTCTTGCCGAATATCGGCCGCTCGGCCCAGGCGCGATCATGCACCCCGTAAATCCAGGCCACGCCCGTGTATGAATTGGGATCCCGTCCGTCCAGAAAGTATTTATTGTTGATGGCCAGGGTCGTGCGGAATGCCTTTTGGGGCGTTACCGACCATTCCAGGATTTTCTTGCCCCAGTACATGCGCATGTAATTGTGCATGAAGCCGGTGTGTCTCATCTCCAACATGCTGGCATTCCAGTAAGGATCGTGGGTGCCGGCGTTTTCGAGTTGACGGCGGCTGTATACGTAATCACGTTTGTCATGCTCATGCTCGGCCAGGGATTTTTGGGCCCAGCCCGGAATACAAGAGTAGGCGTCATAATCGGCTGTGTAGAAGGCAAAGTTCATCGCCAGTTCACGCCGCACAACCAGCTCCTCGAGATAGGCGTCCTTGGATGCCTTGAGTGAATCAGGGGCACGGCTTATTTTTAACGCCAGGTAAAGGGGTGAGATCTGACCGAAATGCAGATAGGGGCTCATGTGGGAAACATCGTTCGTCTGGGGCTGATTGCTGTGCTGATCATAATATTTAAGCCGGTGGCGAACAAACCCATCAAAGCGCTTTACGGCCTGTGAGGTCCCGCCTTTGAACAAATCGGACACCGGCGGTACACTGTGGTCAAGCTTTAGTTTCCGAAGTAACCCCTCGGTATCCTCTAAATCTATTTCTTTAATCTTCAAACCCAGGGATTGATGCTTGGCTTCGGTCCGCTTGAGGCCGACAAGATAGGTTTCGAGGTTTCGGTGGATTTTGGGGCGAATCGTACGCGCGGCATACTCGGCTTTTTCGGAGACCACCTCCAGGGGCACCACCACATCGCTTTCCACCTGCACGACGGGGCAAGGGGCCAGATGTGCCACCTGCATGCGCCAGTCTCTCTGGTGTTTCAGATATCCGCGATCGCAGACGATCATGGACGCCCGCTGGCCTAATTTCAAGGCCACCTCCAGCGGATGCCCCCGGCGCAGCACCATTTTAATTCCCCGTGATGCCAGGGTTGCCCGGGTTTCCTTTAAACCTTCCAGCATAAAGGTGTAGTGGCGCAGGTTGGCCTCCGGATAATCGTCCAACAGGCCAAAGGCCACCAGCAGCATGCTGTCCAGTTTGTTGGCCTGCGAAACGGCAAATTCGAGGGCATGATTGTACTCTGCCCGCTGGGATTGCTGCATCCAGTAAAGAACATAATCTTTCTTGAGGATCTCAGCTTCGTTCAGCGGTTGGATGCGCGTCGGCTGAATTGGCATACTCTACCTCCAGGATTTACAGCAATTGTCATAAACCCGGATGAAACTGGCTATATCTATTTTTGGCCGGAAGGGCCTAATTTCTGGTGCAGGTTCAACCAGTCATTCATTTCCAGCAGCGTCTGGGTGAGTTGATAGCGACCGTCGGCGTACACACCGTAGTCACCACCGCCCGCCATGGACGACGCAAACCGTATCCCGTTGGCATAGAACTGCCAGTTGTCCGTCCATCTTTTTTCGATCGCTTCGTCAAAGGGGCTGGTTTTCATATCCGCATATCCGCCCTGCCAGACATCTTCCATGATAGCGGTTGTGATGAGAATATCCCTGTTGGTTTCCTGGATGGTGTTTTCAAAGCGCTGCCAGTGTCCTCTTACCCATGAGGTGTCATGACAATTTAAACAGGCGGCCTGCATGGCCTTGCGGCGGATGTCCTGCTCTTTGGTGTCGATAAGGAATTCACTGGCAAAAGTGCCATCCAGGCTGGTCGGCAGCGGCTGACCATCCTTGTTGCGGATAATCGTCGTATCCGGGCTTTGCGGATGGGGGTGGGCATAGACCAGACCGAATATGCGCCAGGGCAGGCGGTT
>Ga0265306_10000800_pt1 | contig 15244 bp, 18 predicted proteins | sample Helome_3_FD_192493 | JGI IMG/M metagenome (GOLD analysis project Ga0265306, IMG submission 192493) | Marine sediment microbial communities from subtidal zone of North Sea - Hel_20160420 (Illumina Assembly) | ecosystem: Environmental > Aquatic > Marine > Subtidal zone > Sediment ...
CGACCACCAGCGAGCCGAAAACCGCGAACTCGCCGATCGCAATGAGCGCCTGCATGCGGAGGTCCGCGACCTGAAAAGCGGCTTCAGTGCGCTGGAGGAACGGGCGCGCGCCGATCTCGGGTTAATCGCCCCTAACGAAACCTTTTACGTGGTGAGCGACGCGCCGGAACCTGGCGAGTCGCGCTGAGCGCCATGCTGCCTGATGCGGAGATTGAGCGGCTGCGTTACGCCGCCGATTTTGCGCTGTTGCCTCGCGCTCACGGCCTGCCCCTTGCCACCGGGATCATCCGGCACACGCCGGCAGACTTCGAAGTGGTCGAGCAGCTGAATTTCGACCCGTCCGGGGAGGGTGAGCACCTTTACCTGCGGGTGCGCAAGACCGGACAGAATACCCGCTGGGTTGCCAAGCGCCTCGCAGACAGTGCCGGCGTGGCTTACGGTGCGGTCGGCTATGCGGGCCTGAAAGATCGGCACGCGGTCACAGAGCAATGGTTCAGCCTGCACCTGCCGGGTCGGCCGGATCCGGAGCTGGAGCTGCCCGAAGGTGTGGAGATCCTCGACGCGGTGCGCCATACGGCGAAGCTGCGCACGGGGCAAGTGGCGGCCAATCACTTCCGCATCGTGGTTCGCGAACTCGTTGCCGATCTGGGGGCTCTGCAGCGCGGTGTCGCGACGCTGGCCGAGCACGGGGCGCCTAACTATTTCGGCGCCCAGCGGTTCGGCAGGAATGCCCGCAATCTGGAGCTGTTGAACGGGCCTGGTCGCCCCAATCGCGAAGTTCGGGGCTTTGGTCTGTCGGCCCTGCGCGGGGCGCTGTTTAACGGCTACCTCGCCATGCGCATCGTCCAGCACAGCTGGGATGCCACCGTTGCCGGCGAGATACCCTCGCGGCAGGGTAGCGCCACCGGGCTGATGTGGGGCACGGGTGAGAATCGTGCCAGCGAACGGGCCCTGGAACTCGAGCAGGCCTGGTTCGATCTGTTCCCTGAAACCACTGCACTGCTCGAACGGCAGCGCGTGCGCATGATGCGGCGGCCCCTGGGCCTCAATCCGGAGCAGCTGGCTTGCGAGCCCTGTGATGGCGGCGTGGAACTGCGCTTCCAGCTGCCGCGAGGCGCTTTTGCGACGGTATTGCTGCGTGAACTGGGCGAGTTCCGGGATGCGCGCGCGGTGCCGCCAACGGAGGACGAGAATGCTGGACCTGATTGACCACGACAACGTCGCCGAGGTGCGCATGAACCGCGGGCCTGCCAATGCGTTGAATGCGGCGCTCGTCATGGATCTCACCGACGGCCTGCGCCGGGCCATCGCCCAGGGCGCCGGCGCAATCCTGATTTCCGGGCAGCCGGGCATGTTCAGCGGCGGTCTCGACGTGCCGGAACTGCTGCCCCTGCCGCGCAGCGCAGTTCGCGAATTCTGGGAGCTGTTTTTTGGCCTGATGCGCACGGTGGCAACCAGCCCGGTGCCGATGGTCGCCGCCATTACCGGCCACAGCCCCGCCGGCGGCGCGGTCATTGCGGTGCATTGCGATTATCGCGTTGCGGCCGAAGGTGAATTCAAGATCGGCTTCAACGAAGTGCGGGTGGGGCTGCCGGTGCCATCCACGATAATTGCTGCACTGACAGACGTGGTCGGCGCCCGGCACGCACGGCGCCTGGCGACGCAGGGTTTGCTAATCGACCCTGCCGAGGCGCAGGAGATCGGCCTGGTGGACGAACTGGTGGCTGTCGCCGAGGTCGTGCCGCGGGCCCTTGAGTGGTGTCGCGAAGTCGCAGCGCTGCCGCCGGTCGCGATGAATGAAACCCGCCGCCAGGCGAAGGCGAATCTGCTGCAGAATCTATCCCGCTCTGCAGACGCAGAGGTGGCAACGGACTACTGGTTCAGCGAGGAGACCCAGCGCGAAATGCACAAGCTGGTGGCGCGGCTGAAAGAGACCCGCTAGCGCCGCAAGAGTACGTAGACTGCGCCGGTGCCGCCATGCCTGGGTTGCGTGCTGCAAAACGCCAGTACCGGGTCCCAGCGGCGCAGCCACTTGTTGACCAGATTCTTTAACACCGGGCCGCGGGGACCGGAACCGAGTCCCTTGCCGTGAACAATGCGCACGCAGCGCGTCCCGTGGGCGGAGGCCTCGGCAATGAAGTCCCGCATCGCATCGAGCGCATGGTCTGCGTTCAGACCGTGAAGGTCCAGTTCGTCGCGCGCTGCAAACTGGCCGCGCTTGAGTTTGCGGAATTCCCGGATCGGCAGCCCGGGGCGGCGGAATGCCATTTCCTCGCCCGTCTCCAGGTCGGCGCCATCGGGCGGTGGCTCCAGGGATTCCTGCAGCGCCCGGGCCTCATCCCGTCGCCGGAAGTAGGCGCGGGCCTTTGGCGCAGGTTTATCCACGTTGCGCCGCACCCCGGACAGCGGCTGCACGTCGCGCATGGCCTCGCGGAATAGCGTGGCCTCACTCGACTTGCTATCGTTGCGCCTTTCCTTGCTCATGGTCCTCGTCGCGCGGTCTTCCATGCCGCGAGCGTGAATGGTAGCGGGTGCGACACTCTTGAGAATACTGCTCAGTAATGACGACGGCTACCAGGCCGAGGGCCTGGCAGTCCTGGCCCTGTCATTGCACGGCCTGGCCGACTTGGTCGTCGTGGCTCCGGACCGCAACCAGAGCGGTGCGAGTCACTCCCTGACGCTGACCACGCCGCTGCGGGCCGGGCGCACCCGCGATGGCATGTATTTCGTGAACGGCACGCCGACGGATTGCGTCCACCTGGCCATCACCGGTCTGTTAGCGGACGAGCCCGACATGGTAATTGCCGGGATCAACCACGGTGCCAACCTTGGCGACGACGTGCTTTACTCCGGCACGGTGGCGGCGGCCGTGGAGGGTCGCTTCCTCGGTTTGCCGGCCATTGCCGTATCGCTGGTGGGGGCCGATCCGCGACATTTCGACACGGCCGGCCAGGCCGTGCGAACGCTGCTGACGCGCCTGATCGACGACCCATTGCCGTCGGACACCATTTTGAACGTCAATGTGCCGGACGTGCCGGTGGGCGAGTTGCGGGGATTTCAGTCCACGCGCCTGGGCTATCGACACAAGGCCGAGCCGGTGGTGACCGCCGAGGACCCGAAGGGCCAGACTGTCTTCTGGGTTGGGGCGGCCGGACCCGGTCAGGATGCCGGCCCCGGCACCGACTTTCATGCAGTGGAACACGGCTACGTGTCCGTGACCCCGCTGCAAATTGACCTGACTCGCCACGACGCTGTGGAGCACCTGGCTGGCTGGTTGCCGGGTTCGGCCTGAGCGCAAGAGATACGGCACGGTGGTGAACCAAGGACCCGACCCCCAGGGCATCGGCATGACGTCGGCGCGGACGCGCGACCGCCTGGTGCAGCGGCTTGCCCGGCAGGGTATCCACGAGCCGGCGGTGCTCGAGCGCATTCGCAAGGTGCCTCGACACCTGTTCGTTGACGAAGCGCTGGCCTCCCGAGCTTACGAAGACAGCGCTCTGCCCATCGGTCACGGCCAGACGATCTCGCAACCATTCGTAGTGGCCCTGATGACCCAGGCGCTGGTAGAAACCGGTAACGGCCTGCGCCCGCTGGGCAAAGTGCTGGAAATCGGCACCGGCTGCGGATACCAGACCGCAGTGCTGGCACCGCTCTGCCAACAGCTGTTTACCATTGAGCGCATCGCTGCGCTGCTGAAACTGGCCAAGGGGCGGCTCGGCAGTCTCGGCATTGGCAACGTGCGCTACCGCCACGGCGATGGGATGGAAGGCTGGCCGGGCCAGGCTCCCTTCGACGGCATCCTTGCAGCGGCGGCACCGACGGTAGTCCCGGACATCCTGTTGCAACAGCTCGCCATGGACGGGCGACTGGTGATGCCGGTAGGTCCGGCCGGGCAACAATCGCTGGTTCGCATTACGCGGACGGCCGCCGGCTTCGAGCGCGAACACCTTTGCGACGTCTCTTTCGTGCCGCTGGTAGAGGGCCGCGGCTGATGGGCATATTTTCCCGCCTCTACGACCAGGTGATGCGCTGGTCGCAACACCGCCACGCGCCCGCCTACCTGGGGGCGCTGAGTTTCGCCGAGTCGTCATTTTTTCCGATCCCGCCCGACGTGATGCTGGCGCCGATGGTGCTGGCCCGCCCGCAGCGCGCCGCCTGGCTGGCCGGGTTGACCACCGTCACCTCGGTGCTCGGTGGCCTGGCTGGATTTGCGATCGGTGTCTGGGCCATCGATGCGGTGATGCCCCTGCTGGAGCGCTTCGGTTACGTCGACGAATTCGAGCGTGCCAGTGAATGGTTTTTGAAGTGGGGCTTCTGGGCGGTGCTGGCTGCGGGCTTTTCACCGATACCGTACAAGGTATTCACCATTTCCGCGGGTGCCCTGGCGATGAATCTGCCGGTGTTTGCGGTGGCCTCGCTGGTAGGTCGCGGCGCGCGTTTTTTCCTGGTGGCCACGCTGATTGCGTGGGGTGGCCCGCGGGTCGAGGCCCGCCTGAAACGGTATGTGGACGTGATTGGATGGGCTCTTGTGGTCTTGCTGGTCGCCGGCTATTTCTTGTTGCGGCGCTGAGCGGCCTGGTGGCCGCCGGTCTGAGCGGCTGTTCCAGTGCGCTGCGCTGGGAGCCCGACTACCACACCGTGCGTGAGGGTGAGACGCTGTATTCCATCGCGTTTCGCTACGGGCTGGATCAACGCCAGCTCGCGGCATGGAACGGTTTAGGCGACGGTAGCCTGATTTATGCCGGGCAACGCCTGCGCCTGAGCCGAGCGGACGGTGCGGTGGCCGCCAGCAGTCGTTCCACGTCGAAGCCCAGGTCACGGACAGCGCCTCCTTCCCGTCACGTACCTGTAGGCGACTGGCGCTGGCCTGTTGACGGGTCCGTCATCGAGGGTTTCGGGGCATCGCCAAGGACCCAGAGCGGCATGCAGATTGGTGGACGACTGGGACAGACCGTGCGCGCTGCATCGGGCGGCCAGGTGGTTTACGCCGGCAGCGGGCTCAAGACCTACGGGCAGCTGATAATTATCAAGCACAACCCGACCTACCTGAGCGCCTATGGCCACAACGAGGCGCTGCTGGTGAAAGAGGGCGAGCGGGTTAACGGCGGGCAGCAGATCGCGCGGATGGGCGAGGGCCCGGGGCGCAAGCCGCTGCTGCACTTCGAGATCCGGCGCGACGGCAAGCCGGTGAACCCCCTCGCGTATTTGCCGCAGCGCTGACGGTCATGCGATGCGATTTAGCCGGCCAAACTTCGCAGGCGCGTTGCCCGCGAGCACCGCTGCTCAGTCAAGCAGCAGTGCCGCCATCACGCTCCGTCCCTCGCCGGCCAGCACGTTGAAAGTGCGACATGCGGCGCGAGTGTCCATGACCTCGAAGCCGATTCCGGCCCGCATGATCTGCACGCCGACATGGGGCGACGGGAATTTCTGCTGCGCGCCTGTGCCGAGGAGCAGCAGTTGCGGTTCGTGCTCCAGCACCAGCGCGAAATCGTCTATGCTCAACAAGGCTACAGCGGACGGCGACCAGGAAGTGATGACATCGGTGGGCGTCAGGATCACGGCCGACGTGATTTCCCGATCCGCCAGGCTCAGGTGGCCAGGGCGGAAAGACCGGACAAAAACGCTGGCGGAAGGTTCGCGATCCAGTTGCATGTGCGGGGGTTCTCCTTAATGCAGTCTAGCCTGATGGCCGGCCGGCCCGCAGCCGCCAGTCCGGTCAACGCCCGGTGAGCCGCCAGATACATCGCCGCGCCGCAGCTGCGGCGGAACTGGAACGCCTGCCGCCAGGCCTGCATCCGGTGCTGCGCAGGGTCTACGCGGCTCGCCAGGTGGGCCCGGCCGAATTGGAGCCCCGGCTGGCCGGCCTGCTGCCGGTGGGTAGCTTCCGTGCCGCCGCTGCTGCGGCTGAACGCCTGGCCCTCGCGCGGGTGAAAGGTGAACGCATCGTTGTGATCGGCGATTTCGATGCCGATGGTGCCACCGCAACCACGCTGGCCGTGAGCACCCTGCGCGCCTTCGGCTTCGGCGATGTGCACTTCCTGGTGCCGGACCGCTTCCGATATGGCTACGGCCTGTCACCTGCTATCGCAGAGCAGGCTGCGAAATTGGGTCCGGCGTTGCTGATGACGGTGGACAACGGCGTTTCCAGCATCGACGGTGTGGCGCGCGCGAATGAGCTCGGTATGGAGGTGATCGTGACCGACCACCACTTGCCGGGTCGCGACCGGCCGGCGGCGGCGGTGATGGTGAACCCGAACCTGCCGGAAGACGATTTTCCCGGCAACGCCCTGGCCGGCGTCGGCGTGGTGTTTTATGTGCTGGCCGCGCTGGCCCGGGAACTCGGCGAATCCGGCGTGCTGGATGCCAGGGCAGCCCAGCGCCAGGTGCTGGAAGGCCTGGATGTCGTCGCCCTTGGGACCGTGGCAGATCTCGTACCGCTGGATTACAACAACCGCATCCTGGTGGCCGAGGGCTTGCGGCGCATTCGCGCCGGGCATGCCCGGCCCGGCATCCAGGCGCTGTTCCGGGCGTCGGGACGGGACATCACTCACGCGAGCAGCAGCGATCTTGGTTTCGGCATCGGCCCACGACTGAACGCGGCCGGACGCCTCGACGACATGTCCATCGGTATCAATTGTCTGCTGGCAGCTTCGCTGCAGGATGCTTTGCCGCTGGCGGAGCAGCTCGACCTGCTGAATCGCGAGCGCCGCGAACTGCAGGTCCGGATGGAAGGCGAGGCACGCGTCCATTTCGAAGCCGCTAAAGACGCGGTTGCTCGCGAACATGCGGATGCGTATTGCCTGTTCGATCCTGCCTGGCATGAGGGCGTGGTTGGCCTGGTAGCGAACCGGATCAAAGATCAGGCCAGGCGGCCGGTGGTGGCGTTTGCCGAGTCGGGTGAGCCGGGGGTGCTGAAGGGCTCCGCGCGCTCGGTGCCCGGCGTGCACATCCGCGATGCAATCGACGCGGTAGCGGCACACCACCCGGGCCTGGTGCTGCGTTTCGGCGGGCATGCGATGGCGGCCGGGTTGAGTCTGCGTGCGGCAGACCTCGGCCTGTTCCGCGATGCGCTGCGCGAAGAACTTGCCTTGCACCGCGAGCTGCTCGAGCAGCCGGACGTGGTCTGGAGCGACGGCGGGCTGGAACCGGATGATCTTGGCCTCGACCTGGCCCGCCAGCTGGCCGACGCCGGGCCGTGGGGCCAGGCTTTTCCGGAACCGCAGTTCGACGGCGAGCTGCAGGTGATCGAATCCCGGGTGCTGAAGGACCGACATCTGAAGATGACGTTGAGACACCCGGCAGGCGGAGCGCCCATCGATGCCATCGCGTTTAATCAGCCGAAACTGCCTGCCGGAGAAGTTTTGCGATTCGTTTACCGGCTGGATGTCAATCGCTACCGGGGGCTCGAGCAGCCGCAGCTGGTCGTCGAGTATGTTCAGGCTGCGGACTGAGCAAGGAGAAGAGATGATGACCGCGCACCCGTGGCTGCATGAAACACCCTGGCCGACAAAGCAGTTGCCCCGCGAAGATCTGTCCGAGCGCATTGAACACATGCTCGCGACCCACTGGATGGGGGTGCTGTCCACCGTCGGCAGGCATGGGCCGATCGGGAGTCCGGTGGAGTACTACGCGGAAGGCAAGGCAGTTTACATCCTGCCGCAACCCGGGAGTCCCAAGTTGCAGGCCATGCAGCAGGACCCGCGGGTGTGTTTCTCGATCTACGCCGAGAACTCTGGCTGGGCGAGTGTGCGCGGCGCGCAGTTGTTCGGCAGCGCTGAACTGCTCGAGCCGGGAACACCGGAACAAGACCACGCCTTGACGATCTACCGGTGGCAGGCTTCCGCTGTGCAGCTCGGCAAGCCCGTGGACCAGCCGCCGCAGATGCAGCTGCTGAAAATTGATCCGGATCGGATCGTTTACACCGAGCAGTGGCTCAGGAAAGACGGCTTCGGGCCGCGACAGATCTGGCATAAAGACGTGTCGAATACAGCTGCCGCCCGCCGGTACGGTCACTAGGCAAAAGGTTTTTGCGAATTCTCGCAGTTGTGCTGGTCGTGTTGCTGCTGGCGAGTTGCGGCAGTGGCAGCCAGTTGCTCAGTGATGAACGGGCACGACAAGGCTTGCCGGAGTCCATTGAGCTGCAAGACACGCCTTTCTACCCGCAGGCAGACTATCAGTGCGGCCCGGCTGCGCTGGCAACGGTGCTGACGGACTCGGGTGTCGTTATCGCTCCCCAGCAGCTCGTGGACCAGGTCTATATCCCCGGGCGCCGCGGTAGCCTGCAAGTGGAACTGCTCGCGGCGGCCCGCCGCTCCGGCCGGTTGCCGTATGTCATCGAGCCGCAACTCGGCGCTCTGCTGCCAGAACTGGCCGTTGGCCGGCCGGTACTGGTGCTGCAGAATCTCGGGCTGAGCTTTGCGCCTGCCTGGCATTACGCCGTGGTGATTGGCTATGACACGGACCGCGGCGAATTGATCCTGCGCTCTGGTACCACCAAGCGGCGCCCGGTGCCGGTGGCAAAATTTCTTCGCAGCTGGCAGGCAAGTCAGTACTGGGCCGTGGTCGTACTGCGTCCGGGAGAGCTGCCCGTTGCGGCGTCGCGGACGAAGTACCTGCAAGCCGCTGCCGCCCTTGAATCAGCCGGGCAGCCTGAAGCCGCCCTGGCCGCCTACCGGGCCGCCACGGAGCGCTGGCCCGGAAGTTCTGGCGCGTGGTTTGCGCTGGCGAACGCCTACTACGCGGCCGGTGGCCTGGCTGCCGCCGAGCGCAGTTACCGTGTCGCGCTGGATCGTTCGCCCGCCGACGCGGCTGCGTTGAATAACCTGTCGCAGTTGCTATTGAACCAGGGCCGGTGTGCGGAGGCGCAGGCGGTGGTCGAACGTGGTCTGGCCGTTGAGGAGATGGCTCCCGCCATCAGCTCTGCGCTGGCAGACAGCGCAGAGACGATTGCGAAACGCTGTGAGGGCGCTGTAGCCGGGCAATGACGACCAGGACCTGGCAGCCTAGGTTTTCCCCGGGCCGATCGTGGGGAACACGTTGGTAACGCCCGTCAGATCCAGGATCAGCAGCAGCAGGAACACGATCAGGACAGCTTCCAGGGCTCCGGCGCCGGCCGGCAGGTCCTGGAATTGATCGTCCAGTTCTATGAGTTCTGCATCGCTTAGTGCGGCAATGCGCTGCGAGGCCTGATTCGGGTCGACGCCGAGTTCTGTGAGCTGCGCGCTGATGCGGTCCTGCATCAACGCGGTCTGGATGCGATCAACGCGAACCTGCCGGTCTTCGGCTGCCAGGTAGTCGGCAGTGGCAATGAAGTCCGCACTGGCGCTGATCGGATAACTCAGGCCCGACAGCATCAGGCAGACGATGGCGACGATCGAATTTCTACACAATAAGCGGATCATGTTCGGGTCCCTCGTTGGTGCGCCGCGCGCCGATTCACACCCCGCACAATTATGACACTAGGTTGGCCTGCGGCAATGGTCTGTGAAGCATTCGACACTTTCGGCCGACTGACACAACGCTACGCGCGCACCGCACCTTCAGCCAGTGCAATGGCCTCGACCTCGATTTCGAGTTCCGGCAGGGCGAGGGACGAGACTTCGACGATGGTGTCGGCGGGGTAGGGCGGCTTGAAATAACCTTCGCGCAGCTCGAGGATCTTCGGAAAATTGGCCATGTCCTTCAGGTAGATGGTCACCTTGATAACCTTGGACAGATCGGAGCCTGCCGCCTCTAGCAACTCGGCGAGGTTGTCGAAGGTTTGCGCGGCCTGCGCATCGAAGTCACCCGCGCCAACAATGTTGCCCGCTTTGTCCAGCGCAGCCTGGCCCGAGGTGATGATCAGGTCCCCGACCCGGTAGGCCTGGGCAATCCGAAAGGGCTCGTAGTAGTCGGGATCCGTCTGGATGCGCTGCGCATCGATAGGCATGATGTTGTCCGTTCTGCTTGTCGACTGCTTGAGTCTACCGGGTTGATCCGGTGACGGGAGGTAATGATGGCGAAAACCGTCCGTCGTAGTGGCCAGCGCGCCCATCCAGAGCTATGGCCAGGCGCTGTACTGGGGCGTGGCAGCGCTGTCCACGGCCGGCATCGCAGATACCCCGGTATCGAGTACAACCTGGAGCACCTCGAGGATCTGTCTGTGGACGAACTGGATCTGCTCAAGCGGACGGCCGACAACCTGATTCTTCACATGGAGCGTCTGAAAAAGCGCGAAGCTTCGTCAGGGTGAGTCGGGCAGACCATCCTCGCCTGCCGGGGCGCCCACGCTTGCTGCCGGAAATGGACAGGCCTTCATATCAGAGTCTTTAGCAGTGTGCAGTCGTTGATAATTTCACCCGCCTTGAGTCCGCCGGGCAGGGGCAGCAGGCAGGGGGATGCTTTCTTGACACGCATGATTCGTGCAGCGGTGACCAGCTCGGTGGACGGTCCGGTCCATATCGAGGAGCTGTTGATCGACGATCCTGGCCCCGGCGAGGTGCTGGTAAAGATCAGGGCCAGCGGCATCTGCCACACGGATTTTCTTGCGCCACAGATCGTGCCCCTGCCGGCAGTTCTGGGCCACGAAGGGGCGGGCGAAGTCATCGCGGTGGGCGACGGCGTCGACAGTGTTGCAATCGGTGATCGGGTGGTCGGCTCCTACGGCTACTGTGGCCAGTGTCCGCGATGCCAGTCAGGTGCACCCTACCATTGCTCAGACTTCTCGCGCATCCAGCTCGGCTCGCGACGCCACGAGTTGCCACCGCTGCATCGTGCGGACGGTACGCCGGTCAGCGGCGCTTTTTTCGAGCAGTCGAGCTTCGCGACTCATGCGCTGATGACGGCGCGCAATGTTGTCCCTGTCACCCAGGATGTGCCCTTCGAATACCTGGCGCCGCTGGGTTGCGGCGTGCTGACCGGTTTTGGCTCAGTCAGCAACGTGTTCAGGCCATCCCCGGGCCAGGGCATCGTCGTGCTGGGTGCGGGTGGCGTCGGGTTACCGGCAGTGATGGCGGCAAAGCTGGCCGGTTGTGATCCGATCGTCGCCATCGATGTGAAGCCCGCCCGGCTCGCGCTGGCACGAGAGCTGGGCGCGACCCACGCCATCGACGGCCTGGCGGAGGACATTGTGGCTAGCGTGCGCGACCTCACCCACGGCGGCGCAGATTTCTGCCTTGAAACCGTCGGGCAGGCGGCGACTTTTAACCTGGCTATCGACATGGCCAAATCAGGAGGTACCTGCGGCTTTGTCGTTGTGCCGAACCTCGGCCAGCCTTTCGAGATCCGCAACGGCCGCGCATTGCTGTCGTTGACGCTGGCGGGGATTATTGAGGGCCGAGCCGCGCCAGGCTCGTTGATCGGTCACCTCGCTTCGCTCATCGCCGCTGGTGAGTTGCCGATGGACCGTTACACGACCACCTTCGAGTTCGACGATGTCAACGAGGCCCTGGCGGCCGGGCAGACCGGCAGCGCCGCCAAGCCGGTCCTGCGGATGCCGGCAACGAGCTGAACAACCGGCCGTTTGCGACGGAACGCTCACCGCTGCGCTGCGGGTTTATTCGGGGCGCCGGACGGCGTATTGGGGTGGAGGTCGTGTGGCGCAGCGATCGAGCGAGGTCTTCCCTCGGTCGGCATAACTGACTAGCATTACGCGCCTTCTCGCGCGACTCGGCAGGACGGATCAATGGAACTCAGCCCGCTCAGGCACACAATCAGGGATTTGCAGGAACGCAGTCAGGCCCTCAGGGGGTACCTTTGACTTCGAAGGTGGCCAGCGCCGTCTCGAAGAGGTCAATCGCGCCCTCGAAAATCCCGACGTCTGGAATGATCCGGCCGAGGCCGAGGCCCTGGGCAAGGAACGCGCGCGCCTGGAAGCCGTCGTCGGCGAGCTGATCCGGCTGAACCAGGGCCTGGGTGACGCGGCTGAACTGCTGGCACTGGCCGACTCTGAAGACGATGAGGCCACGGCCGCAGAAATCGAGCGTGACGTCAGCAGTTTCGCGGAAATCGTCGAGCGGCTCGAATTCCGACGCATGTTCGACCGCAGCGCCGATGCGTCGAACGCCTTCGTGGATATCCAGGCGGGTTCCGGCGGCACCGAGGCCCAGGACTGGGCCGAGATGCTGCTGCGCATGTACCTGAAGTGGTGCGAAGCCAATGGCTTCAAGGCCGACTTGATCGAGGCGTCGGCTGGCGAAGTGGCCGGCATCAAGAGTGCCACGGTGCACGTGGTCGGCGATTATGCCTACGGCTGGCTGCGGACGGAGACTGGTGTGCACCGGCTGGTGCGCAAGTCCCCCTTCGACAGCGGCAACCGGCGGCATACGTCCTTTGCGGCCGTCTTCGTCTCGCCGGAGATCGACGACGACATCGATGTGGAACTTGACCCGTCGGACCTGCGCATTGACGTGTACCGGGCGAGCGGGGCGGGCGGCCAGCACGTCAACCGCACCGAGTCGGCCGTGCGCATCACGCACAATCCCTCCGGCATCGTGGTGCAGTGCCAGAACGACCGATCTCAACACAAGAATAAAGCGACTGCAATGAAGCAGTTACGAGCTAAACTTTATGAACTGGAAGAGCAAAAGCGGCGGGCCGCAGCCCAGGCCACTGAAGAGACCAAGGCCGACATTGGCTGGGGCAGTCAGATCCGCTCGTATGTGCTGGACCAGAGTCGCGTGAAGGATTTGCGGACCGGCGTCGAGTCCGGCAATCCGGATGCGATCCTGAACGGTGACCTGAACAAGTTGATCGAGGCGAGCCTGAAGCAGGGCGTCTAGGGCAAAAACAATGAGCAACAAGGAAGCAGGGGCCGGGAGAGACGAGCATCGCCTCATTGCAGAACGTCGGCGCAAGCTCGATGCGCTGCGCGAGGACGGTTTCGCCTACCCCAACGACCGCCGGCGCACGGCCCTGGCCGGCGACCTGAACGCGCATTACGCCGAGCATACGAACGAGGTCCTGGAAGCCGAGGCGGTGGAGGTCAGCGTCGGCGGGCGGCTAATGGTCAAGCGCGTCATGGGCAAAGCCAGCTTCGCCAAGCTCCAGGACCGCACCGGGCAGATTCAGCTCCGCCTGCAGCGCGACTTGCTCGGTGACGACGTCTACAAGGCCTTCAAGGCCTGGGACCTCGGCGACATTGCGTGGGTTCGCGGCACGCTGTTTCGCACGAATACCGGCGAGCTGACCGTGCTGGCGCAGGAAGCTGTGCTGCTCACAAAGTCTTTGCAGCCGTTGCCCGAGAAGTTTCACGGGCTTACGGACCAGGAGCTGCGCTACCGGCAGCGCTATGTGGACCTGATCATGAACGCGGATTCACGGCGCGTGTTCGAAACCCGGGCGAAGGTGATTCAGTACCTGCGGTCCTGCCTGGACGCAATGGATTTCATGGAGGTGGAGACGCCCATGATGCAGCCGATCCCCGGCGGTGCCCTGGCCCGGCCTTTCGTGACCCACCACAACGTGCTGGACCGTAACCTTTACCTGCGTATCGCGCCGGAGCTGTACCTGAAACGCCTGGTGGTGGGCGGTTTTGAACGGGTCTATGAGATCAATCGCAGTTTCCGCAATGAAGGCGTGTCCACGCAGCACAACCCTGAGTTCACGATGCTGGAGCTCTACCAGGCCTATGCGGACTACGGCGATCTGATGGACCTGCTGGAGAATCTGATCGGCAGCCTGGTCGCAGAGCTCCTGGGCACATCTACGCTGCACTACCAGGGCAGGGAGTACGCCATGGGTGAAGCCTTCCGCCGTGTCAGCGTCGAGCGCGCAGTGGCGGAGTACAACCCGGAGCTGGATACCGACCGCCTGCGCGACCGCGACTACCTTGCCGGGGTCTGCGAGAGACTACAGATAAATATAGATAAATCCTATGGTTCCGGGAAGTTGTTGATAGAGATTTTCGAAAAAACGGTGGAAGATCAGCTGGTGGATCCGACCTTTGTCACCGGCTTCCCGGCGGAAGTCTCGCCGCTGGCCCGGCGCACGGATGGTGACCCATGGCGGACAGACCGCTTTGAATTCTTTCTCGCCGGTCGGGAGATTGCGAACGGCTTCTCGGAACTCAACGACCCGGAAGACCAGGCCGAGCGGTTTCGCGCGCAGGCCGGCGCCAAAGCCGCCGGCGACGACGAGGCCATGTTCTACGATGCCGACTACGTGACCGCGCTGGAATACGGCTTGCCGCCAACCGCGGGCCTCGGTGTCGGCATCGACCGGTTGGTGATGTTCCTGACGGATTCGCCGTCGATTCGCGATGTGCTGCTGTTCCCGGCCTTGCGGGATGCGCCGGGCGACTGATCAGGCGTTTTCCGGGACGCGGTAGGGCAGGTTCAGCGGGCTCAGCACGGCGTCGCCGACGAACAGCGGGTCACCCGCCGACACCAGCTGCACGACGGCCAGCAGCTCGTGGCCTTCTTCGGCCGCCGCGCAACGCACCACTTTGCCCACCCTGGCGCCGTCGGCAGCCACCACGTCATTGCCCGGGTCCGCCGGCACGGGTGCAGCGAATCGAAACATCCGCCGCTTGATGCGCCCGAGGTTCTGGGTCCGGGCCACCACTTCCTGGCCGACATAACAGCCCTTGGTGAAGCTGATGCCGCCGAGCAGGTCCAGGTTGACCATTTGCGGCACGAAAGCTTCCGCCGTTGCGGCGGTAATGGCGGGCAAGCCGGCCCGTACGTCGGCCAGCTGCCACGCCGCTTCCCCTCGCGCATCCGGATTGGCCCGCGGCAGGTCGGGCGGGGTAATGCGCAGCGCCCGCGCGGGGTCGCCGATTATCCGCGCCACGCAGGCCTGGCCGTCGGTGGCACTGGCATCCGCCGCCGAACCGAGCTCGAGCCCGTCGACCGTGCAGGTTTCAGGCCCGCTCGGCAGACCGGCCACCTGGAAGGTCGTCGCCTCGATCTCGACCTTTGCCCTGAGCACGAACATCTGCAGCCGCTGCACGGTGCTGTCGAGCAGTTCCCGCGGCATGACCAACAGGGTTGCGTTGCCGGTTGCCAGGGCCTGGCCGACGGCAAGCAAGCGGCCCTTTGGATTGTTCCATCCCCACAGCCGCGTCTGTCGAGGCAGCACCTCGTTCAGGTCTTGCGTGAGCTGGCCTTGCAGGAAGTCTGTTCGATCGTCGCCGCTAACGCGGACGACGCCGAGACCGTCGAGGCGAAACGGAACCATGGCGGGTGTTTGGAGCCGGGGTGGCGGATGAAACGAGGTGATCATTCTGGCACAATTCCGGCGATGTCAGCAGATCATTCCGAGTCCC
>Ga0265306_10000801_pt1 | contig 15238 bp, 16 predicted proteins | sample Helome_3_FD_192493 | JGI IMG/M metagenome (GOLD analysis project Ga0265306, IMG submission 192493) | Marine sediment microbial communities from subtidal zone of North Sea - Hel_20160420 (Illumina Assembly) | ecosystem: Environmental > Aquatic > Marine > Subtidal zone > Sediment ...
GGCATTGTATTACATAATTCCATTTCTCCGTGATTAGACATTGTAAAAAAACTAAACTGTCCTGGATTATCCCATCTGTATTCTAATTGTTCCATGCCAATTATACTCAATCCTGAATGTGCAAATGGCAAAATAATTACAATAATTGCAATAATTGTTATGATTGAATGTTTATTCATATTCCGCTTTCCATTTTTACTGGAAACCCAATGATGTTTCTTTCAAGCAAGTTGTTCATTGCATTAGAAAAATCATCATCTGATATTGCTCCTTCCAACCACCAATAACCAATATTTTTTACCCATTCAGGAACTTCGACATCATATACATTATTTTCATCTATCTCAAATGGAATATTCACTAATTTAATATCGACATATTTTTGAAATGCATCTAATAGAAAACCATCGGAGATATTTCCTGAAAGCCAATTTGCCATAATTGGTTTAATCAATTCTGGAAAACAAATAGAATCCGATTCTATCAATTCAAATTCTGCAGAAGTTGCTGCACCTGAATATTCTACATCAATGAAATATTTTCCTAGTGGAAATATTTCTACTTCAAATGGAATTAATGAAGGAATGGGGTTTTGTAATTCTGTTATTTCTATTGGTATGGCACTACTACCTTTTCCTAATTCATCACTAATGTGAATTATTGCAGGATCTCCAGTTATTTCAGAAACTTTGATTGTGTAGAATAATTTTTCACAATAACTGTATGTGGTTTGTTCCATAATTATTGAAATTGATGGCTCTGCATGAACTAGGGACAAAAAAGGCATAATTCCAATAATGAATAATGCTGATAATACTGATGTTTTAACTATCATCTTTTCTTAAAGTTGATACTGTTCAATAAAAATCTCAAAGCAATACTGAGAAATCTTTTTTAATTACTTTGCCCAACTTTATTTATCGAGTTTTCTGCGGAAGCAAAATCTTTGGGTGTGTGGCTTGTGAAACCCCACTCAAGGCAATTTTTACTGATTAGCGTTGCTTGGGTATGTTTTTTGATTTACAGTTATTAAAGGGGATTTTTCTATTTTCGATATGCCTAGTTATCAAGACCAAACGTGGATCAGACTATGGAAAGAAAATTCTCCTGAGATACGTGAGCGTGTAATTAAATGGCGTAAAGAAAACGCAGTCACACGCATTGATAAACCAAGTAGATTACAAAGGGCTAGAAGATTAGGTTACAAAGCAAAACAAGGTATCATTGTTGTTAGAATGAGAGTTGGTACTGGTGGTATGAGAAAACAAAGACCTACTGGTGGTAGAAGACCAAAGCATCTTGGTGTTACTAGAATTAAGGCAGATGACAGTATGAGGACTGTTGCAAATAGAAGAGTCCTTGAGAGATATCCAAACATGAAATTTTTAGGATCTTATTTTATCTATAAAGATGGAAAACATTATTGGTTTGAAGTAATTTTGGCAGATCCTGATCATCCTCGAATTGCTCAGGATAAGGAAATAACCAAAAGAATTCCTAAAACTGCATAAATTGAAAATATTATTTGCGTTATCTATTGCATTACTTTTTGTAATAACTCCAGTATATGGTCAGGCATTATCTGATGCCACTGGATTGGTAAATAGATTGGATGTTCAAACAGGTGGTCATACATTTGAAGTAAAAACCACTTCTAATTTTGATATCCCTAATTTTGAATTTAATAAAGATGAGAAAAAACTAACACTTTACATCTCAAGTGGTTTGGAGAATAATTTGGGCGAAGTGTCTCTCCCTCAGAATCTTTTGGGCGGTAATTTGACATTCTATCTTAATGAGCAAGAATATGTTCCTCATGTAAGGACAAATGAAAAAATTTCTTTTGTAACGTTGAATTTTACAGGGATTGGGGATAATACATTGGATATTGTTGGAACTGAATACCTTTCTGGTTTAACTGAAATGACTACTGATACTTCACCTGATTTCATGCCTTCTGTAGATGATGAAGAATCAATCTATACAACAATAATTGTTGCACTTTTGATCATTGGTGGAATGGTTGGTGCAATTATACTTGCAATTAAAAGAAGAAAATAAAATATACTATAATTTTCTATTTTTGATACCTGTCATGGATAATGCAAAAATTGCTCTTGTAAGTGGATTTGTAATTGTTGTAGTATTGTCTATTGCACTAGTTTTGATTAGATAATTTAATTCTCATTGAGTAATTTTTGAATCATGGAATCCACATGACCTGATTGTCCAAATGATACATCTCTGAGAATCCCTTTCCTGTCTACAATTATCATGGATGGCGTGCCTTGTAGAGCAAATTTTTCAAATGTTTCAGCTGAATATTCTTTAGATTTCATGTAACCTTTCACTCTTTCAATAATTTGATTTTTGTATTCATCTGGTTGTGAGTCGAACTCTGGAATTTGTGGATAAATAAACTCCATAATTTTCTCTTGACTGATTTCCCCTGAAGTTTTAGTCAAGTTATCCATTCCTAATGGAAATGGGATTTTGAAAGATAGTTTGTTTCCATCTTTTAATTGACCGTATGATGAAAGTGCATCTTTGGTTTCACCAATCACTTCACCTGTTTCTGCAAGCATTTTCAAATTATCTAAAGTATTTTTATCAAAATCTTCAAAAGCAGTTGCTAAACCTAAAACTCGAACGCCTTCATCTTTGTATTTGTTATAGATGTTGATTGCTTCAGGGATTGCGTTCATGAAACAACCTGGACAATTCACTTGAAAGACTTCTAACAATACAATGTGATCTTTTTCTTGATCAAAATTTGTTGGTGCCCCTTGGACCCATTCTGAAACTCCGAAATTTGGTGCTTTCTCACCTATTTTTGCACTCATAGTTAGTTATCTGATTTTTTCCATTAAATAGATAACGCAATCAAATTTTGATTTCACTCAAGTAGCCTAATATATGACACAGAAAGTTCTAAAATGAAATGCAGGCAGTAACTGATGAGCGATTAGCACTTTTTGCAGAGATGGAATCAAAATATGAACAAAAAGATACTGAATATTTTGTTTCTCTTTTAGAACATCCAGATTATGTTGTAAGAACAAGGGTGGCATGTATTTTAGTTGATTTTGGAGGGGAAGACAAAGTTCCTCATATTGCTAAAGTTTTAAAAAATGATGATAATGAATTGGTACGTCATGAAGCTGCATTTGCATTAGGTCAGATGAGTTATTCTAGTGCTATTCCGCCACTAACTGATGCAACTTTGAATGATCCTAGCATGTTTGTACGTCATGAGGCAGCAATTGCTTTGGGTGTTGTAGGTTCTAAAGAAGCAAAAGAGTCTCTACAAAAGGCTCTAGACGATCCTGAAAAACCAGTCGTTGAATCTGCAGTTGTTGCATTATCTAATATTGAATTTATGGAAAAGTTAAGTAAGAATGCAGAGTTTGCAAAGTTAACAGGTGGATGAGATGAATTTTTCTTATGGAATAATTGCAATTGTGGGAGTTCTTGCAGCAATCTCTATTGGATTCATCGCCATGGATCCTACTGATATTATTGAACCACGAGTTGTTGATGAAAATCTAGTTGTATGTACAATGCAATGGGATCCAATGTGTGGAGTTGATGGTGAAACTTATGGAAATATGTGTCAGTTGAATGCTGCTGATGTAAAATTAGATTATTTGGGTGAATGTATTATTGTAGAATCTATTTCTGAAACAATAGATGAAATTTCTGTTACTTCTTACATAATGCCTAAAACTGCTATTGTAGGTGAGACTTTACTTGTTGAAGTTGAATTTAGAGATGATGATAAGAAAATTATTGATCATGTAAATTATGATATATCTGCTACACAAAATGGAGAAACTATTCTCTCTGAACCTGGTTCACACCGACATCCTGGAATGCATACTATTCACGAAACTATAGTATTGAATGAATCAGAAATTGAAATCAACGTAGTCATTCAAGGTTTAGGTCATGGTGAAGAAATTACTGAACCAACAGGAGTTGAAAGTATGATGACTGTAACTCCAGAACCGGCACCAGAACCAGTTGTTGAAGAAATACCTGAACCAACACCCGAATCATTTCCAATGACTGCAATTATTTCACTACCTCCAGGATCTGCAGTTCCAGGATGTGAAGATACAAACGAATGCTATTTGCCTTATGAAATTAATGTTGCAATAGGTGCAACTGTTTCTTGGAGTAATGATGATTCAGCAGCTCATACTGTTACAAGTGGAAGTGTAACTGCCGGAACAACTGGTGTATTTGATTCTAGTTTATTCATGGCAGGAGATGTTTTTGAATTTACTTTTGATGAAGCAGGAACTTATGATTATTTCTGTATGGTTCATCCTTGGATGACTGGCATTGTCAATGTTAGCTAGAGTGCTGTAACTTTACTTCCTTGCTCATTTGATTCAAATCTGTAAATCTGCTCAACTGTTGAATCTTCAAAAATTTCTGCGTCATGAGTAATAATTAGGAATTGCATTCTAGTTTCTGAATTTGATATGTCTGATAATTGAGATAATACTCCGACTAGAGATTTTTTCCGTTCAGCATCAAGATGAGTTGTTGGTTCATCTAAAATCATCAAATTGAGATTTGATGCTCCGAGAAGGCTGGCCATGCCTAATCGTAATGCAAGTGCAACGCTGACTTTTTCTCCACCGCTCAGAGATTCTAATTCTAAAACCTCAGTTTTAGAATAACATGCTATTGAAATATCTCTTGTTTTCTCTGATAACATAATTCTTTGAATTTTAGTATTTAGTAATGTAAGATACTCTGATGCTTTAGCAGAAACTGTGTTTAATGCCCAAGATCTTAAGCTTGTGGCAACTGGTCCATCTCTACTGAAAATATTTATTTGAATTTCATTAAGATTTGTAACATATTCTTTTACAATCTTTAATTCTGCAACTGCTTTCTCAATTATATTGACTTGTTCTTCTCCTTTTGAAATTTTTTCCGAAATCCCTCCAATCTGTTGATCAATTTGAGATAAACTCATTTGTTTTTCATTAATTGAAATTTTTAGATTGTTGAATTCTTGTTCATCAAAACCAGCAGTTTCATCTTCTAGTTTTGAAATATTTTCAAAAATCATTTTTGCATGGGTGTCTATTGTTGATATTTCAAGTAAACTTCCATTGGTTGTTAGAGGAATTTTTTGTTTTTTGACTTTAACCTCTTCTTGTATTTTCATTAATTCCTCTTTGTTGTTAATTGAATAAGCTCTAAGTGTTGCTTCCGCATCTCTTGCACTTTGTAATTTTGTTGAAAACTCTTTCTTTTTTTGATTATACATGCTTCTTTCTTTTTCTTTTGAAATAATTTGGTTTCCAATATCTGTGATTTCTTGACGAAGATGGTTTTCTTGAAATAATGGATTTAATTTTTCTACATTTGAATCGCATACTGGGCATTTGTTGTCTTTTAATTGAAGTTTTGATGCAAGTGATAATTTCTCTTTCAATGATATTGTCTGGTTTGTCATTTCTTGAATTTTTTTAAGTGTTTCATCAATGGCTTCCTCTACTTTTAGAATTTTAGATTCCAAGTCTGTTTTTAACCCTGCATGTTCAAAACACCCTTCACAATCATGAATTTTACGCTCATTTTCATTGATTTCATTCTGGATTTCATGAATTGCCTCTTTTGCATATGCTAATAGCTCTTTTTTTCTTAATTCTAATTGATTGATTTTATCGATTTTTGGTGCTTCTGTCTCAACTCTTATTCTTAGATTTTCTACTTCTTCTTTCAATTGTTTTTGTTTTAATTCTAGATTCTTTTTTTCTGGTTTGGATTCTTTAATTTCTTTTTGATATCTTTCTAAATCTTGGAATAAAATCTCAATATGTGTATCATCATACCCTATAGAATTTCTGATTTTCTCTCGGAATTCTTTGTTTACTGTTTTCATTGATTCTGATGCAACGTCAAGCTTGTCAATTCCTATAATCGCATTTAGCAATTCTTTGAATTCTTTTGGTTTTGCATTAATGATGGCATTTAATTCCCCTTGTTGAACAATTGAAGCAATTTTTAATTTTTCAAAATCTAAACCAATTACTTTTTCAACTTCATGTGTCATTGACTCTCCAAATTGTTTTCTTTCACCTGCTGCAATTTCAATGCGCTCACCATTTACTACTTCTGCAAACGTAGCAGCTAGAGATCCTTTACTATCTATTTTCCTTACAGCTTCAAACTGTTTGTCATTAATGGAAAAACTGATTTTTGCAAATCCTTGGTTTGCCCCTCGTTTGATCAATCCCTTGTTTGATTTTCTTGCATGTTGACCAAACAATGCAAATGTGATGGCGTCTATTATACTTGATTTTCCTGCACCGTTGTCTCCTACAAAAACTGTAACACCATTTTCAAATTCTAATTTTGTATTTGAATGAGATAAAAAATCCCCTAACTCTATTGATGTGATCAAGATTTATTCTCCTTTTTGAATTTTTCAAAATTTTCAAAAACTAACTGCGATGCTTCTTTAATTTCACCTGTTGCTAATATGGGGAGTAGTTCTTTTATTGCAAATTTTGCTGATTGTTCCGAACCTAAAGCATCTACGGATAATCTGTACATTTCATCATCGATGACATTTGGTCTATCTAGAAATACTGAAGAGTCAGAAACTTGTTTTGTACTAATTCTCCAAAAACATCTCAAAACTAATGAGTTTAGCTTGGCTATTTGTGCCTGAATATGATCGGTTTCTATGTTTTCTCCTTGTATTTTTACTTCAACAATTGGCTTTTTCCCTTCAGTTACTATTTTTTCAGAAATTTCTCCTATTGTTTTTGCTAAATCTTGATATTCTGTTTTAAATGAAATTTGAGGTCTTGCGTCTAATTCAATCCAATTAGGAATGGCCTCTTTTCCTGATATGTCTACTTCAAAGAACCCTTTCTTTGTATCCTTGATTCCTTCACTGGTTGTTAATTCTATTGAACCTGGGTATGCCACTGGCCCGCTTAGATGATTAAACTGTTTGACATCTTTATCGTGAAGATGTCCCATTGCATAATATGTGAAGTTTTTTGGCAAGTCTGTTGATTGTAACTCTCCTGCAAATTTGTTAAATTCTGTAATTCCTTGATGGAGAACTAAAATCTTATGACCTGAATGATTTTTGACACTGTTATCTATTACAGCAAATTTTTCTTCGTATTGTGAAATTTCTGCTTTTCTTATTTTATCAAATCCTGCTAACATCACTCCTTTGTATTCTATGGGTTTTCCTTGACCGATATATTTTGAAAATTCTAAATTATGATATACATATGGAATTGGTGTTGTTCTGATTCTACTAATGTCATGTTCTCCTAAAATAAAAAATGAATCAATATTATTTTGTTTTAATCTTTTTAATCCATTTGCCATTTGTATGATGGCAGTTCCATTTGGATTTGGAACATGAAAAATATCTCCTGCAAAAATTACAAAATCCACATGATCTTTAATTGATGTATCTATTGATTGATTAAATACATCATACACATCTTGTTCACGTTCTTCTGAACCATACTGTACTAATCCCAAATGCGTATCTGAAATATGTGAAAATAACATTAGTCTAATAACAAATCTTTCTGTACCAATCCTTGAGTTGATTCCACTGCAACATCATTCATTTTCTCTGCTTTTGCCCATGCGTTAACTGCACTTTGATCTGCACCCATTACTTTCTCTTTTACTTCTTCAACATGGACAAGTGATGGGAGATTTGTCCATTGTCCAACAAGAACTGCATCTCCGACGTTCAGTGATGTTAATTGAGCAATTAATTCACGACTAGTTGATTCTGTTGCAGAGGCAATTTGTCGCTGGTCATCCTCTTGAATGATCTTCATTATCGCAAATGATCCCATCTGACTGAGAACGTTAAGATCCACACTTCTGGGTCGTTGAGAAACCACTCCTAATCCTAACCCAAACTTTCTACCTTCTCTAGCAATTTTGGCAGCCCAATATTTTGCACTAGTATCGTGGTCTTTTGGAATGAATACATGTGCCTCTTCTATGATTACAAAAATTGGTGAATTAAATCTATAATTCCTTTCTCTTTTAGTTTTCCTATGTTTTGCAATACTTGCATCTTTTCTATCTTTGAGTAATTGTTGTAGATAAAATGCAACTGCTACATTTGCCTGTTTTTCAGATAGTTCTGAAATATTTAGAATATTTGTTCTTCCCTCTTTAATGAAACTAATTGGGTCTCCCATATCTGGATCTAAAATATCTTCAAATCTTCTCTGTGCGTCTTCTATAATATCTTGAACTCTATATGCTGATGTTCTAATTTCTTTTAATTTTTTATCTTCCGAATTTACAATAAAGTCAACTTCACTTTCTAATTTACTCCAAAACTCTTTTGATTCTTTAACATGTTTTGTAAATGCCATCCTTAAAACACGTTGTTGAACATTTGCACCATCTCGAATTTCTAGTACTTCTGATAACTGATCAGCATCTAATAGTCTGGGGTTTATTTTTGCATCAATTACATTAATGCGTGGAATATTTAGACTTGTATAGTCATTGTGATAATCAAAAATTATTACAGTACCTTTTAATTTTGAAATTTGTTTTGTAATTAATGATACTAAATTACTTTTACCCATTCCAGTCATTGCAAGAATCCCTAAATGTCTTGAAACAATTTTATCTAAATTCACTTTGGCATCAATTGATTTATTTCGTAAAAGATTTCCGATGGTTACCCATCCATCTTTTTTTGGACTGAATATTTCTTCCAAATCTTGTTTACTTGGTAAAGTGATTTCTGTGCCTGGAATTGGAGGAATTGCCGGTATTATTGACTGGCCTTTTCTAAGATTTTCCAAAAATCCTAAAATCCCAATATGAGCAGTGAATGTTTTGTCTCTTTTGTTAAGTTCAGCAATTTCAGTACTTTCTGAAGCTTCATCAAAATTTCTTACATCTGTAAATGCTGCACTAGAGACTGAAGATCTTTCTACTAATCCTAAAATTTCTCCTTCTTCTGAACCAATTTTGATATATTCTCCTACTGATAATGCTCTTGAAGTAATTGCAGTAACAATTGTAGGCTTTGATTCACCTATTACAAAACCTAGACTCAACCTAATACCTCCCGTGAACCTATTTCATTGCTTAATCCTAACAAACTAACCATCTTTGCAAGTTCTTTATCAGATATTTTACAGTTATTATGTGCAAGCTTGAGGGCATATGGATATCCGCCAACACTAGTTTTGTATAATTTATTCATCAATGATTTAACTTCATTTTCATCATGTTGATCTCCTAAAAATTCTAATTTGATTATTGGAGTAGAGTCGCTTAGCCTTACAAATGTTGAAGAGATTATTTTATCTGCCCCATATTTTTTTTCTACAAAAATTTTACTAAATCCTGGTTTGTTAGTTACATGATTGTAATAGAAAATATCTCCTGCAAGAGATCCTAAATTTTCAAATTGTTTTTTTGTATTTGATGTCTTTGCTATGAAAACTACGTTGTTTTTCTTTTTCATTATTCTAACAATTGATGCACCCAAGTTTGCTTGTCTGGTCATTAACTGTGAATGTAGAGAACCATCCATCAATACCATGTCTACCTGATCTACTGTTTTTTCACATGCCTCTATCTCCATTTTACTTGCAACACTTGAAATATCATCTGCAGAACCTAATCCTGATTTATGCAAATCAACCAAAATTTCACCATTTGATTTTACTGATACAGCAGTAGTTGCCCATAACTCAATTCCCTGAAATTTTGTATTGTTGAAACTAGAATCAATCCCTGCAGTTACTACCTCTTCTTTTGTAGGTGTGAATTCTATCCAATTATCACGCGCTTTTTGTAAAATCTGATCAAATTTAGGCCCTCTTAGTATGGAGAGCATTTTATCTCTGTTGATAATTGCGTCTTTGTATACATTATTGAGCACAACAATACTTTGTATGTTTGAATAAAATCTTTAGGTTATGCTGAACCTTGACAAAACTGATCCATCAAACCGCTATCCTATCCTACCTTTGAGAATGATTTTTTCGTTTGTATTTGATGGTGTGGATTTGTCAATGTATCTGATTTCATATTCATCTCCTATGTGGATTGTTTTTCCATCTACTTGACGTGGAATTTTAATTATAACTTCAAACACGTTAGAGTTTGGTCCAGTTTCTACAAGATAAGCTGAATTTGCATCAAATTTTGGATCATCTAATGTGACTCTAATACCGCCATCACCCCTGTATTCTAGTTCCCTGAGTGGTATCTTGTCTTCATTTTTAGAATCCCTATTTGCATCGGGTTCGTAAATTCTAACAATAAAATCATGACCTATTCTAGAACCTCCTCCAGATGTTTGCACTTTAGCAAATGACTTGGTAAGTGGCACTGATTTTACTAGTACTCTTTCTTCTCCTGAATAATCTGACTCATCCAAATATTTTATCAACACAATGTCATCTTGACTTAACTGCTTTCCATTTACCGTTTCAGGTAATTCTAGTTTAATGTAAAATTGACCTGTATTAGGTCCAGTCTCAATCATATTTTTAGGACCTTCAATTGAAACCCCATTTACTGTAAATTCAAACCGTCCTTCAGTAGGAATAACTTCGACTCCACTATGTGCAATATTCAAATCATGATCAGTTATGTAGAAATTCACAATTGACATTGATGATGCAGGAACTGTTGTAATTTCTTTCTCAGTAGCCTGAAAAGATTTTTCAACTTTATTCAAATCTCTAAATTGTATCTGAGGAAATAATATCCCTATACTTTTCATTTTTATCGCAGTTTCTGGCTTTACGCAAGCAGGAGATCCATTTGTTCTAATTACTAACTCTAGTCCTGATTTACAAACTATATTTTCAGATGATACTCCCCTGATGAATTGTTTTTTGGGTGATAATGAATTTAGATATTCTTTGTTTTTTTGCTGATCATTAATTACTACATATGCCACATCACTTCTTTGTTCTAAAATTGGAATCCATACTGTATCTATTTGCGCAACAATTTCATTTGTATTATAATTTGAGACTACATTTACTGCCTTGGAAAATGACAAAAATTTTAAAACATAACTTTGAAGGTAACGAATTTCTTTTGCCTTTTTTGTTTGATCAACATTTTCTGATTCTCCTTTAACTTTGATTGTTACTGATACTCTATCGCCTGTTAATTCTAAATTTTTGTATTTATCCACAAATGTGGCTGCAGTAAATGCCGCATCTAAATTTGATTTTGCTGAAGGTATTGTAGCATCTGTAGCGTAAATGGGTACAATTCCAGAAATCATTCCAATTGACAGACTAAACAAAATTGCTGTGAAGAGAATTATTTTCAAATGATTTCACTTTAACAAAGTAAATTGATACATAAAAAGTTCATTCAGTTTTCATCCTTCCCGAAAACCATTTTTGAGAATTAAACATCTGGTTATATTTTAGAAATGATAATTAGTATTGTTGATTCGTATTGTATTTTTGTTATTTGTTCTACTGATATTCCCAACTTCCACCTATGCATTTGCCGAACACATCTTTAATCCTGAGGCATATGCTCAATATCTTGATATCTCTCAATTAGAAGCAGAAAAAGTAACTTTTACCTTTGATGAGAAATCATATGATATCTACTATGGATATCGTGGAAGCCTGGATTCAATGGGTTCTGATACGGAATTTCCAGTTTTGTCTTCAATGAAAATCAACCAAGAAAGAAAATCTATTGAAATTATCATGGAAGATGTTCCTGAAAAAACTGATTTTTGGGTAAGGACTCCTGAAGATGTTCTTTACGCTGATGGAGAAAAATTCAAGGTATTAGTTGATGGCGTTGATACAGGATATGATTTGATGAAATTCCCTAATGACTATGTCGTAGGGATTGTTATTTCTGAAGATACAAAAAATATTGAAATTATTGGAACTAGAATAATTCCTGAATTTGGTGCCTACGCAATTTTGATTCTTGGAATTTCTGTTCTTGGATTAGTTTACTTTGTACGCAAATCCCCAATTGTAGCCACATGGACTAGAATTAATTAAGTAATAATTTCTAGAATATTTACTTGAAAAGAATAGGTTTGTTGGGATGTGGTGCGATGGGTACTCAAATTGCACTTGCAATTGACTCTGGAAAAATCCCTGCAATCCTCACACATGTCTTTGATGAATCAAAAGAAAAATCTACACAATTGGTTGAAAAATTATCAAATAAACCTGAAATTGTAGAGAATTCTCATTTGTTATCTTCAAATCCTATTGACATTGTTGTAGAAGCCGCATCACAAGATGCAGTTAGAGATGCATCTTTGAGTGTATTACAAAACAAGAAAGATCTTTTGATTATGAGTGTTGGAGCATTATTAGATGAATCTATTTATGATATCTTATCTGATGCTTGTAAGGATTTCAAAAAAACAATTTATCTTCCTTCTGGAGCAATTGCAGGATTAGATGGAATTAAATCTATTAAGGATGAACTCGAATCTTTATCCATCACAACAACAAAACATCCTCGTTCGTTAAAGGGTGCAAAGTTTTTTGAAACATCTGATATCAATCTAGATGAAATTAAATCATCAACTGTAATCTTTGAAGGAACTGCAAAAGAAGCAGTGTCATTATTCCCTGCAAACATCAATGTTGCAGCATTACTTTCTTTGACAGGAATTGGTAGTGAAAAAACTGGTGTCAAAATAGTGGCAGATCCTAACACTGAAAAAAATACTCATCATATTGAAGCTGAAGGAAAGTTTGGAAAGATGACTTTTACAATTGAGAATTACCCTGATGAAAATAATCCAAAAACTAGTCGATTGGCAATTTTATCTGCAATTGAAACTTTGAGAAAATATTGCTCAGATGACATTCAGATTGGTACGTAATATGGCAATAATTGCCACGTTTGCAAGTTTTTTAGATAATTCTGGACTATTTCCCATTCTTTAAATCACATCCAATTCAATTTTCTTTGGTTTATGCTCGTACAACAATCCTCAGCACTCAAAGAAGAGATTCTGAGACTAAAGAAGGAAAAAGATGTGGTGATTTTAGCACACAATTATCAGATTCCTGATGTGCAAGATGTGGCTGATTTTACTGGTGACTCTTTAGGCTTGTCTCGACAAGCTGCAACTGTTCCACAAAAAACAATTCTATTTTGTGGTGTAAACTTTATGGCAGAAACTGCCGCAATCATTAGTCCTCAAAAAAAGGTCATATTACCTGATTTAGAAGCTGGATGTTCATTATCTGATTCAATTACTGTAGATGAATTAAGAAATTGGAAGAAACAACATCCTGATGCAATTGCAGTTGGATATGTTAACACTACTGCTGAAATTAAAGCAGAACTTGATTATTGTTGTACTTCCTCTAATGCTGTTAATGTTGTTAAAGCAATTCCTGCAGACAAAGAGATTTTGTTTTTACCTGATATGTTCTTGGGCTCTTATGTTGCAAAAATGACTGGAAGAAAAAATATGCACATATGGGCTGGTGAATGTCATGTTCATGCAGGAATTACTCCTGAAGATGTAACTGAAAAATTAAATTCTATGAAAGATGCTGAATTTGTAATCCATCCTGAATGCAGTTGTACTACACCAATGATGTATGATGTTGCAGATGGAAGTTATGATGATAAAAAAGTCTCGATTCTTTCTACAGAAGGAATGTTAAATCATGTAAAAGAATCAAAGGCCAAGAACTTTGTTGTTGCAACTGAAACTGGAATTTTATATCGAATGAAAAAAGATAATCCTGATAAAACATTCATTCCTGCATCTGAAAAAGCAGAATGCCAATATATGAAAATGATTACACTTGAAAAAGTATATGATGCATTGGTAAATGAAAAAAATGTCGTCACAGTTCCTAAAGAAATTGCAGATAAGGCCCGTTTGGCAATAGATAGAATGCTTGCAATTAGCTAAATCCCTTTACTATGACTGGATTATTTTCACGAGAGCCAAAAGATCCACAAAAGAAGAAAAATACTCAAAAATTAAAAGAAATTAAAAAACTTGTCAAGGAAAAAAAATATGCTGAGGCATTAAAATCAGGCAGAGATTATTTACATAAAACACCTCATAATCATGATGTTTTGTTTACTGTGGGTGGAATTTACTATTTACAAAATAAATACAAAACTGCAATTTCTTATTTTGAAAAAGCTCTTGAAATTGGAACATATGATGTCGATGTTTTGTTGTTAAAGGCATATTCTCATCAAAAATTAGGCGAAAATAAACGAGCTATACAATGCTGTGAAAAAATTCAAGAAATTGATCCTAAAAACAAGTCTGTGTCTAGTTTGTTAGAAGAATTAAATTAAATCTCCAAACTCATGTCAATCCCTTTGACAGAGTTTGTGATACTTCCTACTGAAATAATATCTACTTCAGTTTGACCATATTTTGAAATGTTTTTAGCTGTTATACCGCCTGATGCTTCAAGTAGTACTTTATTTCTTAGTTTTTGATTTTTCAAAGTTTGGATTGTTTTCTTAATTTGGGCTGGAGTGAAATTATCTAACATGATGATTGTTGCTCCCTCTTTTGCCGCTAATACTGCATCAGGTGTATTTTCAACCTCAACTTCAAATTTTTTGTATTTTTTCTTTGTTTTTTTAATCAAAGATAACAGTGAATCCCCAATTGCAATATGATTATCTTTAATCATAACCATTTCATCAAGTGTAAGTCTGTGTTTTTTACCGCCTCCAATTTCCACTGCTTCTTTATCAAAATATCTTAGGCCTGGGGCTGTTTTTCTTGTTGCATACAATTTTGTTTTCTTTGGGATTTTTCTTACCAAATTATTTGTTTGAGTTGCAATTCCACTCATTCTTGTTAGAAGGTTTAACGCTGTTCTTTCACAAGTTAGTATGTTTCCTGCATTACCTGAAATGATCATTATAGTTTGATTTGGCTTTATTTTGGAGCCATCTTTTTTTAAAATTTTAGAACTACATCCTTTTAATTTGAAAATTTCTTTTGCATATGATACTCCTGCAACAATGGCGTTTTCTCTGGAGATAATTTTTACTGTTATTTTTTTCTTAGGTAATAGATTGCTAGTAATGTCTCCTTTACCGATATCTTCAGCTAGGAATTGTGATAATTGCTTTTTTGAATTAAATGTCAATATACTGGTAAAATGTTAATCTGATTTTAAAGATTTTATGTTACTTTAATTGCATATTTGCCTTTAGTGGTGATTCCTAATGT
>Ga0265306_10000802_pt1 | contig 15221 bp, 13 predicted proteins | sample Helome_3_FD_192493 | JGI IMG/M metagenome (GOLD analysis project Ga0265306, IMG submission 192493) | Marine sediment microbial communities from subtidal zone of North Sea - Hel_20160420 (Illumina Assembly) | ecosystem: Environmental > Aquatic > Marine > Subtidal zone > Sediment ...
ATGCAAAACGGACGTACGCTACCTGATCCAGCTGACTCAGTTCCCGCATCACCCATTCACCGATCAGGCTACTGGGTATTTCAGCTTCCTCTACACTGCGTATTTCCCTCAACAGGCTGCGAATGGAACGTTCGACTTCACGGGTCTCAACCGGTCTTTTTTCGAGAGCCTTGAGCATACCTTTGCGCAATTTATCCTCTGAAAAAGCCTCGCGAACACCACCCGCTTTAATCACCCGCGGAGCTTTCAGTTCCGGGGTTTCATACGTATTGAAACGGGAGGCGCATTTTGCACATTCACGTCGTCGCCGAATCTGCATGCCATCGCCCGTTACCCGGGAATCTACGACCCGGGTATCGTCATGATTGCAAAATGGGCACCACATATGCTTGTATCAGCGGCGGTAGACGGGGTGTCGATGACACATCGCCAAAGCGGCTTCACGGGCATTCTCTTCAACCGCCGGGTCGCCTACATGGTCAAGCACATCGCAAATGATACCGGCCAAAGCAACACAGTCACTTTCATCAAATCCACGCGTGGTGACGGCCGGTGTTCCCAGGCGCAGACCACTGGTCACAAAGGGTGAGCGTGGCTCGCCTGGCACCGTATTCTTGTTGACCGTGATGAAGGCGCGACCCAACGCATCTTCCGCATCCTTACCGGTGTATTCACGACCGATAAGGTCTACCAGGAAAAGGTGATTATCGGTGCCGCCGCAAACGATACGATAACCGCGCTCCATCATGACCCTGGCCATTGCTTGCGCATTAACGACGACCTGTTGCTGGTATTGAATAAAGTCGGGGTCCAGCGCTTCCTTGAAGGCCACTGCCTTGGCGGCGATGACATGCATTAAAGGACCGCCCTGGGTTCCGGGAAAGACCAGGGAATTCAATCTTTTCTCAATGGCTTCATTTTCCTGCGCAAGAATGATACCGCCCCGTGGACCACGCAAAGTTTTGTGTGTCGTGGAGGTCACCACATGCGCGTGTGGCATCGGACTCGGATAAACCCCAGCCGCGACCAAACCGGCAACATGTGCCATGTCTACAAGAAAATAGGCACCGACCGAGTCCGCTATTTCACGCATCCTGGCCCAATCCACAACACGCGAATAGGCTGAAAACCCGCCAATCAATAACCGTGGTTTGCACTCTTCGGCAATACGTTGCATTTCGTCGTAATCGATGGCGCCGGTTTCCTGATCGATTCCATAAGGTACCGCATTGAATAAACGTCCGGAAAAATTAACCTTTGAACCATGGGTCAGGTGGCCACCGTGCTGAAGGTTCATGCCCAGCAAGGTATCTCCTGCCTCCATGAGTGCCATATAAGCTGCCGCATTGGCCTGCGAGCCCGAATGCGGTTGCACATTGGCGTAATGGGCGCCGAACAACTGTTTGACCCTGTCCTGCGCCAGTTTCTCGGCGATATCCACATACTCACAACCGCCGTAGTAGCGCCGACCCGGATATCCCTCGGCATACTTATTGGTCAAAACCGAGCCCTGGGCCTCGAGCACCCTGGGACTCACATAATTTTCGGAAGCAATCAGCTCAATATGGTCTTCCTGTCGCTGCTCCTCGCTGGCAATGGCTGCCGCGAGTTCACTATCAAATTCCTTAATGCCAAAGCTGTGGTCAAACATGCCTGATCCTGTGTTGAATGAAGTGTTGAGGTAACTTGTAATTCTAACATTTATTTGTAAACCAATGACCCCTGAGAACCTCGTTTATCGCACAGTCATCCCCTAGTGTAGTGCAGTGTCCTGTACTAGCTGCTGGCTCATTTGTCTGTCTTGAAGGATAATTCACAGATTAACCCCAATTGGAAGTAACCATGGCCCAGTTTATATACACCATGATTGGCGTGAGCAAGATCGTGCCCCCAAATCGCACCATCATCAAGGACATTTCATTGTCATTCTTCCCGGGTGCCAAAATTGGCGTACTTGGACTCAACGGTGCAGGCAAATCAACCGTGTTACGCATCATGGCGGGTGTCGACACGGAATTTGAAGGTGAAGCCCGGCCCCAGCCTGATATTCGCATAGGCTTTTTGCCGCAGGAACCGGAACTGGATGACACATTGACCGTGCGCGAAATTGTCGAGGAGGGTGTAAGTGAGGTCAGGGATCTTTTGCTGAAGTTTGACGAGATCAGCCTGAAGTTTGCCGAGCCCATGGATGATGATCAAATGAACGCCCTGCTTCAGGAGCAGGCAGATTTGCAGGAGGCGATTGAGGCCGGCAACGGTTGGGAACTGGAAAGAATGTTAGAGGTGGCGGCGGACGCATTACGTATTCCACCGTGGGACGACAAGGTTGCACACCTTTCGGGTGGCGAAAGACGACGTGTTGCCCTGTGCCGCTTACTGTTGGCCAACCCGGATATGCTGCTGCTGGATGAACCTACCAATCACCTCGATGCGGAATCCGTGGGCTGGTTGGAACGGTTTCTGACGGAGTTTCCGGGTACGGTCGTCGCAGTCACCCATGACCGTTATTTTCTCGACAATGCCGCCGAATGGATACTGGAACTGGATCGTGGATACGGTATCCCCTGGAAGGGAAATTATTCTTCATGGCTGGATCAAAAAGACCAGCGTCTGCAGCATGAAGAACGCAGTGAAAAGGCACATCAACGCGCAATTCGTGACGAACTGGAGTGGGTAAGGGCTAACCCGAAAGGCCGCCGCGCCAAGAGCAAGGCCAGGTTGCAACGCTTTGAAGAACTCAATAGCCGTGAGTACCAGAAGCAGAATGAAACCCGTGAAATCTATATTCCACCGGGCCCCCGCCTGGGTGACCAGGTGATTGAAGCCGAAAACCTTTGCAAGGGGTTTGAAAACAAACTGCTTATCTCGGACTTGAGTTTCAGTTTGCCACGAGGTGGCATTGTGGGTGTCATAGGCGGTAACGGTGCCGGCAAATCAACCTTGTTCAAAATGTTGACGGGTGCTGAAAAACCGGACAGCGGGCAAATCACCATGGGCTCCACGGTTGAGCTTGCCTATGTCGACCAGAGTCGTGACAGCCTGAACGGTGAGAAGACTGTCTGGGAGGAGATTTCCGACGGTGCTGAAAACATCACTGTAGGTCAGTTCACGATGCCTTCACGTGCCTATGTCAGTCGATTCAATTTCCGTGGTTCCGATCAGCAAAAGCGGGTCAAAGACCTGTCCGGCGGTGAGAGAAACCGCGTGCACCTTGCCAAGCTGATACGTTCCGGCGGAAACGTGTTGCTACTGGATGAACCCACGAATGACCTGGATGTTGAAACCCTGCGGGCATTGGAAGAAGCGCTGCTCGAGTTCCCGGGCTGCGCGGTTGTGATATCGCATGACCGCTGGTTCCTCGATCGAATTGCGACCCATATGCTGGCATTTGAAGGCGATAGTAAAGTGACCTGGTTTGAAGGCAACTATTCAGAATACGAAGAGGACCTGAAGCGCCGTATCGGTGATGACGCATTGAACCCGAAGCGTGTGAAATACAAGAAAATATAGGGCACTTTGCCCGCTGCTGCCCTACTTACTCCGAGAGCCGTGCCCTGAACATAGCGGAGGGGACGCTGGTGAGGGGGTATTGTCTTACCAGGACACGCCGCAAGTACGTCCCTGTAGGCTCTTCCTCGACGTCCTGTCTCGTAAGGTCCTGGTAAGACAATACCCCCTCACCAGCTTCACCGAAACGTAGTTCATCCATCAGAAACCAATGCCCCATGATTTCGCACAGAGTCGAGGGTGTGCGGTACCTTACCTCAGGACCGTGGAGCGACATGGATGTCGCGATCGAGCGCCACACGGATGTGCTTGAGCGCGTCCTGAGGTAAGGTACCGCGCGACCTCGACTCCCCTGCAAGTGAACGGTCGCGACCTCGGCTCCCCCACAAGTGAAGGCTCTGTTGATCCACTGGCTATCTAGAATTGAGCAGGACAGCTGTACACCTTGCCCCATACGAACCTTTGCTGTTCTGTTTTTAGTCAAACTCAGGCAGGGAAAAGTCACGGGTAACCGGGGTAAAGGGGCGTGGGTTGTAATCAAGCAGTTGCCTTGCCTGCCGATCATCGAATACGAGGTCTAGCCGCTGTCTTTTGACCATTTCGCTATTGATGCCACCCATGGACTTAAAGTTGCTCGCAATGTTTACCAGTAATACAAACAACGGCTGGGGTAAGTGCAGCAACCTGACCGGCTTATCGAGTGCCTCAAAGATCTTACTGACCATATCCGAATAACTTAAGGTATCACCACCGGCCAGATTCAATACCTGGGGTAAATCGTCTTTGCAGAGCATCGCTGCGATTGCGGCTTTTGCCAGGTCATCCGCGTGCACCGGTTGCCGCAAGCCGGCAGCCTTGCCGTTAACAGGCATAAATCCAAAACGGCTTATCAGGCTGGCCATACGGCTGATATTGGTATCCATACCGCACCCGTAGATGATCGTCGGTCTGAATATCACCAGTGGCAAACCAATGTTGTCAGAGAAAGACCTTAGCTCTGATTCAAGTTTTACCATGCCCTGAATTTGCTCTTTCTCCGCAGGATTATCCGAGTCTTGCTTGGTTTCAACACTGCTGCTGCTGAACACAACAGCCTTTTGAAACTGCCCGCAGGACACCAGGAACTTCATTGCGAGTTCCAACGGACCTGCGGACAGTAAAAATTGGCAGTTTTCTGCGGCTTCAATAGCATCTGACACGTTCAGCCACTCGACTTTTTTGAAAGAAGGAAATGCCTTTGGCTTGCCGTTGCGACTCACCGCGATGACACGAAAACCGGCATGTACCAAACGGGGTATAGCGAACACGCCAATCTGACTGCTTGCACCCGTCAGCAGCACTCCCCGGCTATTTATCGCTTGATCAGTATCGACGGCCATAAAATAATAAACCTGAGCCAGATACCGGTATAAACCAGCATACGTATGGGTAGGAATGTGGATTTGGCCTGGAATTTTCCGAAAAATCTGGCCATACCCCGGTGCTTTTGAAAATGCACCCAGCTCGGCCGGCTACGACTGGACAACCCCTGTTTATGAACACAACGGGCTTGCGGAACAAAGAGACAGTGCCATCCTTGCTCCCTGAGACGATACATCAGATCCAGGTCTTCACAATGCATGGCGTATTCTTCGTCCAGATAACCCACTTCCACCAGGGCGCTGCGTCTGATTAGCATACAAGCACCACTGACGGCCTCACTTTTTTCTGTGTTCGAATTCAATTTTGAAACATCAACCTCAATGCCATGAAACGCCGGAAACCAATGACCCAGACGCCAAAGACCGCTGGTGGCCATCAGGGACTTCCAGGGGTCCGGGAAACGTCTTAATGTTGCTCGCTGGGTTTGACCATTTTCATCACACACATCGGGGCCAGCCAATGCGGCACGTGCGTCACCTTCGAGCGCACTTTTCAGACTGCCGAGGGTTTCCGGCTCAACGATACAGTCCGGGTTCAGAATCAATATCCAATCTGCTTCTGCATGGCGTGCGACGGAGTTCACGGCCGGGGCGAAACCAAGGTTTGCCTGGTTAAACAGGAACTCGACCCCCTGTTTTTTGCCGAAAAAACTGGACAGATTTTCCGCACTCTTATCGCTTGAAGCATTATCAACCACGGTCACCTGGGTGCGTACCTTACTTTTCAGCAGGGCCGTTACACACTGTTGCAGGGTCTCACCGGCATTGTAGTTAACGATGATGGTTGCGACGGTCATTTCCGCTTCAGGGTTTGCCGAGAAAACGTTGCCACCAGGATGGCTGTGACACGTCAGGTGAATCGGGCCGGTTCTTTAATTCGGCGATCTCCTTCTGAAGATCAGCAATGATACCACCGGCCGCAATATGACGTTTTATTTCAGAATGATAATGTTGATAGACGGATTCCCCGTGATCATCGAACAACCAAAGACGTTCGTCCACATCCGGCAGACTGGCCTCGTCGCCGGCGCACAATGCAATATAGTACATCGGTGCTTGTGTAATGCTGTCAGGTGAATTCAATATATCTGCAGAAAGCTGATCAAGGGCAACCCGGTCAAAACCATCCAAAGACCAAATAGCAGAATGGAACATCAGCTTTTGGCCAAGCAGGCGATACACCGGAAAATGCCGCCCGATCAATTCCTCAAGTTCACCGCGATATAGTTCCTTGATATGGTATTCATTGACGTTATCCTGGCCATCGGAGTAGGTTGCCTTGTCAGGCGATGAAAGAATCAAACATCCTTCGGGTTTGAGCACTCTCCTGAACTCAGCCAGTAACTCGTCCTGCTCAGCAAGATGCTCAAGTGTTTCAAACGACACCACGCGGTCAAATTCTGCATCAGCATATGGCAGTGTCGTGCAATCGGCGACCTGGAATTCAATACCCGGCAGATGTCCATAGCGATTTTTGGCGTGGTCAATGGCTTGTGGGGAGATATCGACACCTTCGACAGACGCGGCTGACATTGAAAGCATTGCCGACCCATAACCCTCACCACAGGCGGCATCCAGCGTGCGTGTATTGACACACCAGCGTGCTGCCAGTGCATAGCGGTGATAATGCTCATACCAGATTTCACGTTCACATTCGGGTGTGAAACGTTCGCCGGTGAATTCGAGGGAATCTGACAATTTTCTATACCGTTGATGGAGACGGTTGAATTTTAACCCATTCCAACAGCGCTGCGTTCCAGGCAATCAAGTATTTGCTGTCTGCGTGGTTGAAGAGGGTCGGTTTTTATAAATTCACTCACCTTAAGCGAGTAATCCGGATGCTTGGCGAGCAATCTTTGCATGCTGTCTTCATCCGGTTTCAGGCCCAGGGGGCCAAATGATGCCCCACCATGGTGAACCACGTAGGCATCGTCACACAAAACATTGCGCAAACCCGCCTGTTCAGCCCGCTGGCAAAAGTCGTTTTCTTCACCATAGCCCAGGCCAAACGTCGCTTCATCGAACAGGCCAATCACTTTAATGGCACGCAATGATATGGCCATGCAAAAGCCAACGGCAGTCGGCATCTCCGGGTAAGACGCATGACCACAGGACTTTATAATTGATGCGATGACATCCGGATCACGGGGGACCGGATTGCACACACAGAACTTCGGTATGGAAACAATTTCCCCATTGTTGGACCAGGGTGTGGCAGTGGCAATTGAATCATCTGAATCGAGGCAATCCGCCAGACTCTGCAACCAGCCCCGGGTCACCCCAGTATCTGAATTGAGCAACACCACATCCGTATCAGCAGATCGCATGCCGTGGTTGGCGGTTGCCACAAAACCCTTGTTTACCCCGTGCACAAGCAAACGTCTGACCGGTTTTGCCTCATTAACCCATGTTTGCAATAAAGGCCGTATACGTTCGTCGGTCGATGCATCGTCTATTAACAATACCCGTGTATCAGGTGGGACTGTACGTGAAATTGAATCAAGGCATACTTCGAGTTGTTCAAAGGCATTAAAAACAGGAACGATGATCAATGGCAAGGACATGCTGAAGCCTCGTGTAGTGTCAACCCTGGTGTAGTGTAAACCCTAGTCCAGCCACTCGTGCGGCAGCCTGATGTAACCAGCTTCCTTGGTATTGCCGGTTACCATGAATGACACCTGGCGATTATCGAATACCCTCAAGCCTTCGGGGTCCATGGAGTGCGCACTCAGATTATAACTGCCTGGTAAAAGGGCGATGTCATTTAATCGCAGGTGGAAACTATAATAATGATCAGCCAGTTTAACCGGTATAACGCCCTCATTATCGGAAACAACCCCATAAACCGGGGTGCCATCTGCCCGTACAACACCGACTACCCCAACCGGTGGTCGGTTATCCGGTGAATAAATCTGTAGTTCAACATCCAGATCCTCACCCATGGCAAACTTCGGAGGCTCCTCATCATTCCCCCCGGCCAGTTTGAGTTTTTCAATGCGGTAGTAGGTACCGTCACCAGTCGCTCTTACCTGCCTTTCTTTTTCCTTTGCATTGCGTTTTTCATGCCATGCGAGGTAAGCCTGGGTGACCGGGAATACTTCTCCGTATTGCTCAACGCCTCCCGCGTGGACCCATAACGCTTTTTGACAAAGCTTCTGCACTACATACATGCTGTGTGAAACCAGCAGAAGCGTACCACCCTGCTCCAGAAACTGTTGTATCCAGCGTATACACTTTTTCTGAAACGACTCATCACCCACTGCAAGCACTTCATCGGTTATCAACAAGTCAGGACGACAGGCGGTAATAACAGCAAACCCCAACCTGACGACCATACCTGATGAGTAGTGCTTGACCGGTTCATGGATATATTCACCGATATCCGCAAACGCCAGGATGTCATCGAGACGCTCATCCAACTCGAGGTTGGTCAAACCCATCAAGGAGGCTTTCATGCGTACATTTTCCATACCGCTGAAGTCCGGTTGAAAACCGGCACCAAGCTCTAACATGGCGGCAATTTTGGCATGCACCATGACACGCCCGTAGGTAGGTTGAATGACACCCGTCAGAACCTTGAGCAAAGTGGATTTTCCGGCGCCATTTTCCCCGATAATACCCAGAGACTGGCCGCGAACCACGTCGAGGTTGATGTTATTGAGTACCCTGGCACCATGTTCCGGTGTACGTCCGAACAACAGGGAAACAAATGCCTGCAAACGCTCGCGTGACTTGTGTACGCGGGGATAGACTTTTGATACACCTTCAATTCTGACCAGCGTATCCATCAGAGAAAATCCTCAAAATGCCCGGAAAAGCGATGGAAGAAACGAAAAGATGCCCATGCAAAAATTGCTATAAACAACACGATAAGCAGTGACTTGTAATCAACGTTCACCTCACCAAACAGCAGCAGCTCCCGCAAGCGGGCAACAAACCAGGCCATCGGGTTCCACTCTGTAAGCTTCTGTATTACCGGCGGTAAATGGGATGAACTGTACAAAATCGGGGTAGTAAAAAACCAGAACGTCATTAACGGCGGTAAAATCTGCGCCAGATCACGCACAAAGACCTGTATGGCGCTCGTAAACAGGGATATGGCACAGGCAAATATCCACATCAACACCATGACGGGTAGAACCAGCGGCAGGTATGCCCAATGCATATCTGTGCCCATTAGCTGTAATACGACCAGAACAGCCAGGTAACCGATCAGATGCATAATGAAGGTTGCCGTGACAGTGGCCAGGGGGATTTGTGCAGTGGCAAACGCTACTTTGCCAATCAGGCTACCATTTGCAGTTATGGAGTTATTGGCACGAAGTATGGCTTCTGAAAATGCGGTCCAGGGCCAAAATGCGACGGCAAGGTAAGGTACAAAACCGATTTCCTCAGCCTCGGGCAGACGTGCCTGGAATATAGTTGAAAATACAAACGCGTACACTGCGAGAAGTATCAGCGGTTGCAGAATCAACCAGGCAAACCCGGTGATGTTTTCAAGGTAATCCTGCCGAATCTGACGAACGACCAGGTTCTGGAAAAACACCCAATTGAATTGTTTTTTCTTTTCCGGGATCATTTCGGCACAGCCGTTCTAACAGGGCAGGTAGTTTACTCTGAATTGTCGCCTGTAGCCTCTGTTGGCTCGTACTTTTCGCCGAACTGTCTGCTGACCATTTCCCCCAATTGCTCTTCCGTCATTTGCACATCCAGCGAAGTCAGCGATTCAAGGTAGTCTACCTTTATTCGTTCATCGTGCTTTTTACGTTCCGAGCTCATCAGCTGGGTCTTAACGTCTTCAAACTCCATCTTCTCAGGCACGATATGTGCGTCAAGCCGAATGATGTGATAACCATATTCTGTTTTGACCGGTCCTGATATCTCATCTTCCTTGAGTGCAAATGCTGCTTCCTCGAAGGCTTTAACCATGTCGCCTTTACTCACCTCGGTGAAACTACCATGGTTGGTTGACGCGCTGGGATCTTCTGAATACTCAGTTACAAATTCACCGAATAAGCCCGGGTCGGTGATAAGTTGCATATGAATATCATCCGCACGCGCTTTTGCATCTTCGTCTGAACGGTCCTTGGTGGACACCAGGATGTGAGTGACATCTATTTTTGCTTCGGAAAACATGCTTTCCTGTTTCAGTAGATATGTCTCACGCGCCAGCTGTTCATAATCAGCCTCGGGTTGCATGTCTACATAATGTTGTAACCAGGCCTCAGCCAGTTCATAGTCCGCGGCGAGTTTCATACGGTCGACAACAACAGGTTCCTGGTCAAAGCCGGATTCCCTGGCATCGGCGGCCAGTTGAGTACGCAGCAGCATTCCGTTTATAACATCGCGCAAACGATTGCCATTGCGCAGGGTAGGCGCACGCATATCGGCTGGTATCTTGTCCGCCCGGGCCGTAAACATCTGCTGAGTGACCACGCCTTTACCGCGTTGTGCCAGTATTTCCTTGTCACTGACGGTATCCTCAGCAGCCTCACTCCTGAAGCCCATTAACAGGGCAACCATAAATAGTAGCTTGGGTAATAATTTCATTTTTAGCTCCGGGTTAACGGCGGGTATTGTGGTATGTAAAAAAAAGCCGGGTACCCGCAAGGGCACCCGACTTTTCACGATCACTTAACTGTTTAACGGTTGACGTGTTGCACCGTAGTTATACATGGAGATGAACTACATGTAGATGATGAAGGATTAACACCATTGGTGAACGTCAAATTGAAATAATAGGTGGTATTGGGTGCCAGTTGACAACCAAGGCCGCCATTGGTAGCCCAACTCAATCCACCGCCAATACCCCAACTATAGTCACATTCGGGCGCAACATCAAAATCACCCGGACACTGACTGATTGCACCCAGCCTGACCCCGTCGGTTACCGTGGTTTCAACGGTATACAATTTGCCCGTTGAAACTATGTTACCGGTGTTGAATTCGATTGCGAGATAACCAAACCTGGGTACCGTTCCATAACGATTGTCATAGCCGGGTTTTGGAAAGTCAACCAGCCAGAACGAGCTCCATGATTCGATATTACCGCTTAGCGGCGTTGCGTCGCACTCCTGACCCGCGGGCTCGACTACCACTACGCTGGATACAACAACCTGACCACCTGAGGCGTCCGAACAGGTCAGGGTAAACGTATAGTTTCCAACCGTGCTTATCGTGATATCAGCGTTGCCGTTCGGCACACCAATGCTCAGTGCGTTCCATCCTCCCGTGCCATTAGAAGCCGTACACGAGGATGCGTTCACGGTTGTCCAGCTGAGTATCGTGCTGCCGCCCTCGGTAATTGTCGTTGGATTCGCTGTGAAGCTTGTAATGGCAACCGCGTCAGCTGAATCTACATTCAGGACAACATTACTCGTGGTCGTATCACCGGACTGGCTACCTTCACAGGTTAACGTGAACGTGTGACTGCCCAAAGCTGAAGTCGTTATAGGCATGGAATCACTGGGCAGGGCGATTGTAGAACCGGCCCATCCTCCGACACCGTTGCTGGCAGTACATGACACGGCATTTGCCGTATTCCAGCTTACTGTCGCAGAACCGCCTTCCAAAATCGTTCCAGGCGACACTGTAAAATTAGTGATTGCAACCCCGTCGCCCACCACCACTTCTGTGACGGTATAACCCGGTGTTGTGGTTACAAATATGTTACCAGTCGTCGGACTGATACTGATGGAATCAATATCAGAACCTGGTATTGACTGGTTGTCAATTATGATATCGGCATTTGCAGTGCCACCAATAATGGCAAATGTGAATAGCCATTTAAATCCATTTAATTTACGCATGTTTCCTCTCTCTGTAATACCGCCCGAATTTGCGCACTGTAGTTTATTTTATAATGGTCAGCACGTACATTTACTTTTAAAAACATTTAACAAACAATTAATATATTGGAACACTAAACACGGAAGAGGGCCGGTAAACCGGCCCTCTTCCTTACTCCATATAACTATACTACTTATTACGCTTCAGGCTCTTCAGGTTCAGGTGCGCATGGATCTGCTTCGACATCACACGGTCCGAATCCGGAATCGATACCTTGCAAACGGGTAGCCTTATGCTTGTAGATACCGCCGTAGTTACCTATGACGTCTCCACCTTCACCCAGGAAGCCGTTCTTGAAGGTTTGCACCGCAAAACCGGCCACTGGCAGACCATTCAATCCGCCTAAACTGCCACGGGTGAACAGTTCCTCTTCATCGTCGATGACACCATCAAGGTTTGCATCATGTGGAAAGTCGTTTAACTGCAAACGAGCCCAACCATGTTCAAACTCAAGTATTGTATTATCGATAACGTGGAAGTTGCCAGAGCCAAGCGCCGGTGTTGAGTCACCTACTAATTCAGCAGCACCAAATGCAATGACGCTGGTTTCGTAGCACAGATTAAACGGAATGATCGGATCAGGATCGATGATCACACCTGGAGGTGCCGGAGAAACAATTGGTGGTACTGGCTCACCCGTAACGATCGGGTCTAAGAAAGTGCGTTCTTCACGATCCCAAAGGGTGTCGAGAAGTACAACTTCACAGGCTTTTGGATCAGCATCTTCCGAATCCCATACTGACGTGAACGGGGCAACTGGAACTTCGAAGTCATCGCCAGCACTTGGAGCATATACATAAAAATGCTTGGTCGGGAAAGTTACAACCCACTCGGTCTGGCCCAAAACGCCAATTTCCGTGGTGTATTCATTCATGATCTGGTCAGCCATGAACACGAAAGAAATCGCATCAACCGGGCGATCCAGATCACCGGAGTTCAGGATGCTACCGTCGTCAAGGAATACGGTGCCATCGTAGACGTTACCACTGTTCAGGCTTGGCAGAACATTACCAGGCTCCTGGTGCAGGATATCGTTAGCAAATACGTCAGTTGCGAATCCATTGATAGCTGTTGCGTCATAGCTGGCCATGTTTGCGGCTGCAACGTTAACAATCGCAGCACCACCAAACAAACCACCGCTAGGTGCTTCCATATCCTGGAACGGGTTCATCAACCAGTAACCTTCGTCGTCCGCTACGGTGTCGTCCGGATCTGTCCAGGCTTCTACCAATTGAGCACAATCTGCAGGAACGCCATTTACGTGCGTAGCTGCTGTAGCTGAATTATATGATAAAGGTTCATCGTCATCATCGACACCTAAGTCCTCATCGACGAGCGTACCCATTTCGATCATCTCGAAATGACCTTCTGCGGCACGGGAAATGTCCGTAGAACCACCGTCAGTCAACGCAAAAGGCAGGAATCTCTGCGTGCCACCCATACCAAAAAGGTAAGGAACCGTACATGACGTATCTGCGGTTGTTAACTCAGGTACGCCTTCGGCATTCATGGCGAGAGATGCTGTCCAAACGTCATAAGCTGACAGGTACAGGTTGAAATCGAGCACTTCGCGAGTGTTCTGGCCTTCCATGAAACGCACCTTAACGGCTTTTGCGTTTTCAGAGGTGTTGACCACTGACAGAAGGGTGACGTTATTGTTATTGGTTGTGTAGTACGGGTAAATCAAAACCTGGCCGAGGCCATCGGGATTAATATTGACTGCTTGAGCCGAACCTACAATTCCGGCGGCTCCCGCCAGTCCTGCAAGTACTGCTGCTGTTAGATTTTTTCTGTTCATTACAACACTCCTATTGTGTACACAGGGCATATATATAAATAAATAGCGTGTGAAAAAACCGCCGGTCTGGCGACTCAAACACACAGTTTACGCAAAATTGCACGGCAATCTTACGATAAATACAGTATCAAGGCAATAAATTAAACATCAATTATTACAATGCCCGTAATTATTTCTTTGGCACCATAAACCAATCGCCATCAACCAGAACCCACGACTCATCAATATTCCGCGAGCCGTCGAAAGATTTTACACCAGGTACTGCGCCATATACAGTAAAACCAACTAAAACCGTCACATTACACGTCGTATCTTCACATTCATTGTTTATGTACTTCGCACTTGAATATTTCACCTGTTGAAGTAACACCGAGCGCTGATACTGCAACGAGGGAACACTGGAACGATAGCCTGGGGACAGGAATTCGTATGCACCTGCCAGATCACCGGTCAACAGGGCATCCCAGCGACCTGTGACCCGCTCCTCAAGCTGGCTCTCCGGATTCATGCTGGTGCTCGTTGCACAGGCTGACAGCAGCATGAGACCGCAAGCCACAACCATAAGACGTATGCGCCCTGTATAAGGAAATCCGTTCATTCTTCATTATCCTCGGCGTGCAAAGTGGCATGTTGGATAGGGGGAACCTTCATAAACTCAACACGGATGTCGTCGCTGACCGTTTTCAGGTCATTTGTGTTTTCAATTACGGTCGGTGTGATCATTACAATTGTTTCGCTTCGGGTCGTATTGGTTTTCGTGCTCCCGAACAAGCGACCAATACCCGGGATCCGGTTCAGGTAAGGCACACCAGTGCGACCCTTGCTCGATTGCTCGGCAATTAGCCCACCCAGAAATATGGTTTGACCGGACTGCACCGCCACCTGGCTTGTGACCGATTTATTATTAATTGGAGGATTGCCACTCGCTGAAATACTGGGATCGCGCGCACCCGGACGGCTGACCTCCTGAGTCACATCCATGTAAACCAGACCACCCGGGTTGATTCTTGGCGTCACGGTCAGTGTTACACCCGTCGACACATATTGCGCGCTGCTGACAACGTTGCCGATACCACCGGTAGAGATACTGGAAGACTGGACCGGTACCTGGGTACCAACCGTAATGGTTGCGGTCGCATTGTTGCGAACCAGTAATGAAGGCGCTCCCAGTGAACGGACATCCGTAACGCTATCCAGTGCCTCGATGGTGGCCTTTATAAAGCCATTCCCGAGGGGGCCGACGATATTCGCAAAGAAGTTGGTGGCACCACCCATTGTCAAAGTATCAAAACCGTCGCCAATGGCTTCAGTACCAATCGCGTCGGGATTGTTGGTCAGGTACCAGTTAACGCCAAACTCCAGGTCTTCGGTCAGTTCGACATCCAGGATCTGTGACTCGATCAGTACCTGCAACGGTTCCTGGTCAATACGCTCAATGGCTGCCTGGATAGATGAATACTGATTCTGGGTCGCCTGGATCAACAGTGAGTTGGTCTCAACGACCGAGGTTATACGAATGTCACCCTCTTCGGTTGAAACCACACTGCCCGTACTCCGGTTACTTTGCAGCCCACGATCATTTGCTGACTGGCGATTTGAATTGAAGTCGCTGATTGAACTACTTTGGGCTTCCTGCAAACCAGGTG
>Ga0265306_10000803_pt1 | contig 15217 bp, 14 predicted proteins | sample Helome_3_FD_192493 | JGI IMG/M metagenome (GOLD analysis project Ga0265306, IMG submission 192493) | Marine sediment microbial communities from subtidal zone of North Sea - Hel_20160420 (Illumina Assembly) | ecosystem: Environmental > Aquatic > Marine > Subtidal zone > Sediment ...
AATGCTTGAAAGTGGTCAGGAATCCTGAATCGCTGAAAACCCCTCTGCCTGGAATTATAATAGCAGCAATGATCATGACTGGATTCCCGCCTTCGCGGGAATGACGGTTGCGTTTCGAACCGCAAGGCGTTCCTACGACAGAACGGTTCGCGATAACCGTGCTTTTGTCATCCGCCCCAGGCCCAGTTCGTCGCACACGGCAGCCACATCATCCTGCTTCACCTTGCGCCGTGCGATATCGTCGGCGATGACTTTCATATCCGGGTCTGTCGCCACACCGGTCAGCTGCCGGGCGAGCAAGGCGGTATCCTTATGCTCCTGCAGCAGATTCTGTATGCGTGCCGCACCGCGTATCTTCAGTTCCGCCACTGTCCCGATCTGTGCAAAGAGTTCATCCAGCGTCGGGAAATGTTCGAGCAGCGCCGCCGCGGTCTTCGGCCCGATGCCCGGTATTCCGGGAATGTTATCCACGCTGTCGCCGGCCAGTGCCAGCCAGTCGGCCACCTGCTCGGGGCGCACGCCCAGCCAGGCCGGAATCTTTTCATAGGTATGCTTGCGGTTGCGTGAATAGTCCCACAGCATGTCGCCCTCGGCGACCAGCTGTGCGAGATCCTTGTCGGCACTCAGGATCACGATCGAATAACCCTGCTCGCGCAGGTGTGCCGCCAGCGTGCCGATCAGGTCGTCGGCCTCGTAGTGTTCGCTCGAAAAATCGGCGATACCCAGAGACCGCACCAGTGTGCGACACCAGGCAAACTGCTGCTTCAGCTCCACGGGCGGCGTCTCGCGGTTTGCCTTGTAGGCAGGGTAAATATCGTTGCGAAAGGATGTTGTCAGGCTCTCGTCGAATACCACCGCCAGGTGCGCCGGCTTTGCCTCGTCGAGAAAGCCGCCGAGGAAACCGGCAAAGCCGTGCAGTGCGTTGATCAGCTGACCGTCTGCATTGGTCAGCGTGTCCGGCACTGAGTAGTACGCGCGAAAGATATAGATGCTGGCGTCGACGAGGTAGACGCGGGCGCCTGCCCTGGTCACTGGTGAGTGTCGTGGTGCGCCAGCCGTTCGTGCAGCGGGCTGCTGCGCGGGAAATGTGCCCGCAGGAACTCCATCTGGTCGGCCAGCACCCGGCGACCCTGCAGGTAGATATATTCCGCATGGGTCGGTGTGAATGGCACGGCCAGCAGTTGCATACCGGCCTGCTCCGGGGTGCGGCCGGCCTTGTGATTGTTGCAGCGACGACAGGCCGTGACCACGTTGTTCCAGGTGTCCCGGCCACCCTGTATCACCGGTGTGACATGATCGCGCGACAGGGTCAGGGTACGGAATGTTTCGCCGCAGTACAGGCACAGACTGGAATCGCGCCGGAACAGCGCCGGGTTGTTCAGCGGCGGGACATAGCGCTCCTTCAGCTTGAGCAGCTCCCGATTGCGGCCCTGTGTGGCGATGATGGAGTTGACCTCGATGATGCTGCGCCGGCCGGTCCTGGCGTTGATCCCGCCATGCACCCGGTACAGCAGCGTGCCGCAGGTATAGGCCACCTGTTCGAGGTGGTACAGCCGAACGGCTTCCTGGTAGCCGACCCACTCGAGCGGCATCCCGGATATATCCGTACGCAATACCTGGTGATTCAGTGCCAGCATATCCAGCTCCGGCCATCCACTTCGGTTTTTCACCGGAGCACCTGCGATGCCCGGTAATGCCTGTATGAAATTATGGTTATATAGACCTTGAAACAGACTATCATGTTCAATATAAACACGCTACGCCTGCACCGCCGGGTGTTCTCATTGCTACGGCCTGTCAGGGCAACCACGCACCGGCATATTTATCCCGTTCTCTTATTACAGTAGTATTGAACGCTCACAATTAACCTCGAGACCCATACGACCCATGGCAGACAAACTGACATTCCGCCGTTACGAGGATGATGACCACGAATGGACGCGCTGGTCGGAAGATATCTACAACGAAGATACCTCCTACAAGTGTCCGACCTACGTGCACCGCACGCCGCCCTGCCAGGGCAGTTGCCCCTCCGGCGAGGACATCCGCGGCTGGCTGCAGATCGTGCGCGGCATCGAGAAGCCGCCGGCCGGCGTCGAATGGCAGGAGTACGCCTTCCGCCGCTCGACCGATGCCAACCCGTTCCCGGCCATCATGGGCCGTGTCTGCCCGGCGCCCTGCCAGGATGGCTGCAACCGCAACGAGGTCGAGGACTACGTCGGTATCAACTCGGTCGAACAGTTCATCGGCGACCATGCGCTGCAGGCGAAGCTGGCATTCGCCGGGCCCGAACAGGAAACCGGCAAGCGGGTCGCCATCATCGGCGGCGGCGTGGCCGGGCTCGCGGCCGCCTACCAGCTGCGCCGGCTGGGCCATGGCGCCACCATCTTCGACGAGCGCGAGGAACTTGGCGGCATGACGCGCTACGGCATCCCCGGCTACCGCATGCCGCGTGATGTCATGGATGGCGAGATCCAGCGCATCCTCGACATGGGTGTCGAGTTACACATGCAGACACGCGTGGGCCGCGATATCAGTTTTGCACAGCTGGAAAAGGACTACGACGCCATTCTGCTGGCCATCGGTGCGCAGCAGGGACGCACCCTCAACATCCCCGGCGGCGATGCACCCAACTGCGTCAGCGGCGTGGCCTTCCTGGCCGCCTTCAACGAAGGGCGCATGCAGCATACCGCCAGCAAGGTCGTGGTCATCGGTGGCGGCGATACCGCCATGGACGTGGTCTCCGTCGCCCGCCGCCTGGGCCACATCAATTCACCGCATCCGGGCGATCGCCCGGAGTCCGTCATCCGCGACCTGACCGCACACGATGTCGCAACCACTGCCAGCCGCGACGGTTCCGAGGTCCTGCTGATCTACCGTCGCCCGGTCGAGCAGATGCCGGCGGCGGAACATGAACGGATCACCGCCGAAAAGGAAGGCATCGAGCTGCGTGGCAGCCTGGCACCGAAGGAACTCGTCATCGGCGCAGACGGGCGTGCCACGGCGCTGCGCGTCATCGAGGTCGACTGGACCGATGGCAAGATGACCGAGAAGGAAGGCTCGGAGTTCGATATCGAATGCGACCTGGTTGTCCCGGCCGTGGGCCAGTCCGGCGACCTGACCGGCCTCGAGGCGTTCGACAACGGGCGCGGCCTGGTCGACTCCGACAAGTTTTACCAGGTCCCCGGCAAGGCGGGCTATTTTGCCTGTGGCGATATCGTTCGCCCGCACCTCCTGACTACGGCCATCGGCCAGGCGGCCGTCGCCGTGGACAGCATCGACCGTTACTTTGCCAGCAAAGAACCCGATCGCCGGCCCAAGGTCGATGTGCACCACTTCAACCTGCTGGACAAGTTGCGTGAAACCAAACTGACCCCTGCGGAATATGACCATAGCCAGGAATGGGGCACCGATGCGGCCGGTTACGCCGTGCACAACTACGAAGACCGCTCGCAGGCGGAAATCATTCCGCATGACATGCTCTACCTCGGTCATTTTCCCTACACGGCACGCAACCGGCGCGAGGAAACCGGCGTCGGCGCCGACGAGGTGCTGGGTCACTTCGAGGAACGCTTCCGCGGCCTCGACGAGGAGCATGTGCGCGCCGAGGCGGAGCGCTGCATGAGCTGCGGCATGTGCTTCGAGTGTGATAATTGCGTGATCTACTGTCCGCAGGACGCCGTCCTGCGCACGCCCAAGGACCACACGACCATGGGACGTTACGTCTACACCGACTACGACCGCTGCATCGGCTGCCACATCTGCGCAGAGGTCTGCCCGACCGGCTATATCAATATGGGGATGGGTGCGTAAATCCGCTTCGGTAATACATACCGCTGCTGGAGCACACCGGGTGCGCGCATGAAACACATGTCATTCCCGCGCAGGCAGGACTGTCGTGTGGAACGACAAGGACAAACTGAATAGAGGCCCGAAGGGCAGGATACAAAGATGTATACTGCAATCCAGTCTTAACGCGAATACATTGGCAGGATTTGCCATGGTGGCTGAATCAGGACTGGATCCCCGCTTCCGCGGGGATGACGCGTGATTTTCTAATGACACAACTCTTAATATCGCACGTCATTCCCGCGCAGGCGGGAATCCAGCCTCAAATTATCCACATCTACTAAATACCAAACCCGCGTTTCTTCATCATCCTGAATACCTGCGCCGGTAAAATTACTTTTTAACTGCAGTTTTCAGGCTGGATCCCCGCCGGAGCCTGTCCCCGCGGAGGCGGGGATGACGGGGGTTTTACTTGCCGCGAAAACCGGTTTTATGCGTAGCGGCACTGTTTTTACTAATTAAGATACGCTAATATTCACACTACAGTCGGTGGTCGATCCATCCGGAAACTCCAACCCACTGATTCTTAAAACTTAACCGTACTTGCCCCGGGCTTACAGCACGACAAGTCGCATCGGAGATCGCCATGCCGATTCGCATTGCTGTGCCGCATGAAACCACCGAGGGCGAACGCCGGGTCGCACTGATTCCGAGCGTTGCCGAACAACTGTCCAAACAGGGTGTAGAGGTCCGGATCCAGGCCGGCGCCGGCTGCGCCGCCTATTACCGTGACCGCGACTATACCTCGGCCGAGATCGTCGAAGACCGGGCCGCATTGCTGGGCGAGGCGGATATCGTCCTGACGGTCAACCCGCTGGTGCCCGAGGATGTGGCCCTGCTCCGTGAAGGCACCATCGTCATCGGCTTTCTCCATCCGCACGAATTCGACGACCGCATCTGTGCCCTGCGCGATCGCAAGATTACCGGCTTCGCCATGGAACTCATTCCACGCATCTCGCGTGCGCAGAACATGGATGCCCTGTCGTCGCAGGCCTCGATCGGCGGTTACAAGGCCGCCCTGATGGCAGCAAACCTGACTGCCCGCTTCTTCCCCATGCTGACCACCGCTGCCGGCACTATCCGCCCGGCCAAGGTACTGGTGATCGGGGTCGGCGTGGCCGGCCTGCAGGCCATTGCCACGTCGAAACGCCTGGGTGCAATGGTCGAAGCCTACGATGTGCGCCCGGAAACCCGCGAGCAGGTCGAATCGCTTGGCGCTAACTTCGTCGATGTAAAGGTCAACGCGGTCGGCGAAGGCGGTTATGCCCGTGAACTCTCCGCGGATGAGAAACAGCAGGAGATGGAGATTCTGGCACGTCACGTGGCCAAGGCGGACGCGATCATCTCCACGGCGGCCGTACCCGGCCGGCCTGCACCGAGGATCATCACGACCGCGATGGTCGAAAAAATGAATCCCGGTTCCGTCATCATCGATCTTGCCGCCTACAGCGGCGGCAATTGCGAGCTGACCATACCCGGCGAATCCTTCGGCCACGAACTCGTCATGATCTACGGGCCGCTCAACGTCCCTGGAATGATGCCGGTCCATGCCAGCGAAATGTACGCCAAGAACCTGTTTAATTTCCTCTCCCTGATCGTGCGCGACGGAGAGATCAATCCGGACTGGGACGACGAAATCGTCGCAGACAGCGTACTCACGCGCGCTGGCCAGATCCAGCACGGACTCACCTGCGAACGCGTGGAAGGTTCACAGGGAGACCCGTCATGATTGCCGGTATGACCGCACTCTACATCTTCATGCTCGCCGCCTTTACCGGCTACGAGATCATTGCCCGTGTACCGGTCATCCTGCACACGCCGCTGATGTCAGGTTCGAACTTCGTGCACGGCATCGTGCTGGTCGGCGCCATGGTGGCGATGGGCCATGCACACACGCCGCTCGAGCAGGTCATCGGCTTTTTCGGCGTGATGCTGGCGGCCGGCAATGCAGTCGGCGGTTATGTCGTCACCGAGCGCATGCTCGATATGTTCAAAAGCAGCAAGAAGAAGGAGGCGAACTGATGGATAACGTCATCCAGATCAGTTATTTCGCCTCGGCCGTGCTGTTCATCCTTGGCCTCAAGCGCATGAGTTCGCCGGTCACGGCGCGTGGCGGCATCATCTGGGCCGGCATCGGTATGCTGGTGGCCACGCTGATCACCTTCTTCTGGCCCGGCATGGAAAACTACCTGCTGATGACGGTCGCCATCGTCATCGGCGGCGGCCTCGCCTACTGGTCCGGCAAGAAGGTCGCCATGACCGACATGCCGCAGATGATCGCGCTCTACAATGGCATGGGCGGCGGCGCCGCCGGTGCGATCGCCGCCGTGGAACTGCTCAGGGGCCGGTTCGACTCGACGACCTTCATGGCACTGGCCATCGCCGGCGCACTGATCGGCTCGATCTCGTTTTCCGGCTCGCTGGTCGCCTTCGCCAAGCTGCAGGGCTGGGCACGCAAGCCGCTGCGCTTCCCCGGCCAGCAGCTGTTCAACCTCGCGCTGCTGGCTGCCGCCGCCGGACTCGGTGTCTGGCTGGTGATACAGGGCGAGTACACCGGCGCGCTGGTGCTGCTGTTCTTTGTGCTGGCTCTGGCCTACGGTGTGATGATGGCACTGCCGATTGGTGGTGCCGACATGCCGGTGGTGATTTCGCTGTTCAATGCACTGACCGGCCTGGCCGTCGCCTTCGAGGGCTTCGTGCTCGACAACGCGGCCATGATCATCGCCGGCACCGTGGTCGGCTCCGCCGGCACCCTGCTGACACAGTTGATGGCAAAGGCCATGAACCGCTCGATCGGCAACGTGCTGTTCAGCGCCTTTGGCAGTGCCGGAGAAGCCGGGGAAGGCGAGGTGGAAGGCAGCATGCGGCCCATCGATGCCACCGACGTCGGTGTCATGATGGCGTACGCCGACCGGGTGGTGATCATCCCCGGCTACGGCATGGCCGTGGCACAGGCCCAGCACAAGATCCAGGAGCTGACCGAGCTGCTGCGCGCGCGCGGCGTCGATGTGAAGTTTGCCATCCACCCGGTCGCCGGTCGCATGCCGGGTCACATGAACGTGCTGCTGGCCGAGGCCAATGTATCCTACGACCTGCTGTACGACCTCGACGAGATCAACCCGGTGTTCCCGCAGACGGATGTCGCGCTGGTGATCGGCGCCAACGATGTGGTCAACCCGATGGCACGCACCAATCCCGATAGTCCGATCTACGGCATGCCGATCCTGAACGCGGACCAGGCGAAGAACGTCATCGTGATAAAGCGCGGCCAGGGCAAGGGTTTCTCGGGCGTGGAAAACGCCCTGTTCTTCGCCGATAACACGCGCATGCTGTACGGCGACGGCCAGGCAATGGTCGGCGAGCTGATCCAGGCAGTGAAAGAGCTGTAGGAGCGGACGCTGTCCGCGAAGACGCTTCGCGTATATCAATCATTGCGCATGCCTGCGCCCCTACAGGTGAACAATGGCGCTGTAGGAGCGCACCGCGTGCGCGAATAATCCGACCGTACCAATTCGCGGACAGCGTCCGCTCCTACAGGCGCACCGTTCGACGCAGGAGCACATTGCGTATTACCGCACGTCATTCCCGCGCAGGCGGGAATGACGTGCGATATTAAGAGTTTTGTCATTGAGGAAACGTGGGCTGTCTCGTGTTATTTTTATTCCCTGTGTCCTCTCGGTAACTGCTCCATGCGTCGCCTGGAGGCGCCTACTTTTGGTACTCTACCTCCTGCACCCCTGTAGTCATGTGGCAGGTTTTTTCAGTGTTTCGGAAATCTACCGGCCATTTTTCTCCATCCGCTCCATGCGCCGCTTCCGGAACGCCTTGCGCTCTTCCGGTGTCATGCTATTCCAGCGCTCGCGCAACTTATCCTGCCGTTCGGGCGGCAGTTGCTGAAAGCGCCGGAACTTGCGGCGTAATTCCCTGCGCTGTTCGGGCGGCAGTTCACGAAAGCGTTTGAAGCGTTTACGCAGCCGCGCCTTGTCCTCGTCGGAAAGGGCCTGCCAGCGTTTCAGCCGCTGCCGCATCTTCTTGCGCTGTTCCGGCGTCATCTTTTCCCAGCGCCCGGCTGCATTTTGCAGCCGTTGCCGGCGCTCGGGCGTCAGTTCCGGCCATTTCTCGCGAAAGGGTTTCAGCACCTGCTGCGTCTGCTCGTCCAGCGCATCCCATTCGAGTGAGTCCGCTTCGGCCTGCACCAGCGCCGCAAACATCAACGTTGCCAGCAACAATACGATGCGTAACCCGTTAATCACGCCGCACCTCCGGGACGGTTTCATCCACGTCAGGGTCATCCGGTGCATCCAGTTCGACCGGATCGATCCACTGCCCGTTCGCCGTCTCCCACTCGACGAGAAATTCCAGCAGGTCCATGCCTGGCAGACTGTCCTCTTCGCTGGCGTGGACTGTGGCGCAAACACTCATCAGCATCAGCACGATGGCAGGCCTAGCCCGCCGTCTCTTCCTCGGGTAGCCAGTCATAAAATTCCAGTTCCTCGATCAGTTGCATATCCCCTTCCGCCAGCAGCTCCCAGTCATCGCCAAACAGTACCGGCGCCGGCGTCTCGCCGCCATTCCACAACACGATGGCCAGCACCGCCACTGCGGCCGTGGCAAAACCACCGGCGGACCAGCCGATGCGGTGCCAGAAACCCCTGGTACCGGCGGCCTCCAGGGCCTGCCGGCGGGCGGCCCCGAGGCGCGCACGCGTCAGTTCGTCGAGTTCATCCTCGCTGTCGCGCAACTGCTGCCCGAGCCGCCCGGCCAGCTGCTGTTCATTCCGCTCAGTCTGCATGATCTGTATACCCTTCCAGTTGTTCCCGGATCCTCTGCAGCGCACGGGACAGGTGGGTCTTCACGCTGCCCTGCGAACATTTCATGACACCTGCCGTATCGGCGACATCCATACCTTCCCAGACACGCAGCATAAACGCCTCCTGCTGGCGTTGCGGCAACTGCCGCAGCACGGTCTGCAGACGCGCCATGGCATGTTCCCGCTCCAGTAACGCATCCGGCTGACAATTCGCCGGGTCCGCGACGGTCTGCATGCCGTCAACCGGCCCGACGTCGCTCGCCTCAGCCCCCGACCGCGGTCGCAGCCAGCTCCTGAAGCGGTTCCGCACCGCACTGCGGCGGTAGTGATCGCGGATGCCGTTTTGCAGTATCCGGTAGAACAGCGGCCGCCATTCGTCCGGATCTCGACGCGCATAGCGCTGACACAGCCTGATCATCGCATCCTGCACCACATCGAGCGCGTCGTCCCGGTTGCCAAGGGCGCACTCCGCCATACGCAGCGCACGCCTCTCGATGCCGGCCAGGAAGCCGTCCAGTGCGTCGTGAGTCTCCAGTCCCTGCTCCCTGTCACCGCTGGCAGCCCCTGCATCCGTCAAGCCGATACAGGGACTGCCCGCTGTCATGTCATTCACTACCCGGCATCACCAGCATACCGCATCAGCGGCGGGCACGACGATCCAGCCGGTGGTTGATGCGATTGCCCTTGCGATCGAGGCGATGCTCGACCCGGTTGCCGCGATAATCCGAGCGATGCTCAATGCGATTGCCCCTGAAATCGAGACGGTTCTCGATCCGGTTGCCCTTGCGGTCCAGGTGCCGGGACAGCTTGACCTTGCCGTTGTCCGCGGCGCGGTCGGACAGCCGGTCCAGTCGGTCGTTGACCCGCCCGCCACGATGGTCGAGGCGGTCATTGATGCGCCCGCCGCGGTGGTCGAGGCGATCATTGATGCGTTCGCCGCGTACATCGAGCCGGTTATCGATACGGTCACCGACCTTGTCCCAGTCCACGTCCGCGTTCACGTTGCCGGCCGCCAGCAGTGTGGCCAGTCCCAGTACTCCCAGTGTTGTCTTCGTTGTCTTCATCACGTTGTCTCCGGTGAAAAAAGGTTGCTCTCACCCGGTACAACGCAGGCCGTCCGGACCGGTTGACACGAATTTCGGGACAGGGTGCTATGATGGGCCCCGCGACAGGCCCGACAAGCGCCGCAGACCGTCATTAAAACGTCATATGACAGCCCGTGAGGGCCTGAAAATATTGCAATTCAGGACTTGACATTGCACCACATGGGTTAGGTGTTCACCCGGTTTATACACAGTCAGGATTATCCTGATGTTTTTTTACCACAGAATAGCAAGAGTCTATATTAGAAAGCTTTAATTCAATCTAATGTATTGATTTATATTATTTTTTATTCGTGGATAAAAATCGGCCAATTTAACACCAACACTGCAAAAATAGGCCTTTGAGACGCTTTACCCCAAATAATCCACAAAGTTATCCACAGCTTTTGTGGATAAACAACCGCCTCTAGTCATATGAAGGGCTTAGCAGAGTTACGTAATAAAAGCTCTAAAGCTTGTGCGCTAAAGTTACCGTCTTGTCACATGCATTTCCGGTGTCCGAGGTCGTGACCGAAACCCTGTTACGCATCGCCGTCCCGACGCCCCTGCACCGCAGCTTCGATTACCTGCCACCGCGCGGCACGGACTGCAGCATGCTGCAACCCGGTCAAAGGGTGCGTGTTCCGTTCGGTCGGCGTAACGCCATCGGTATCTTGCTCGGGGTCACCGATGAATCAGGCGTTGCCCGCGATAAACTGAAGCGCGCCGTTGCGGTCATCGACAGCCATCCCGTGATCGAATCCGACGTGATGGCCATGGTGCAGTGGGCCAGTGCGTATTATCACTGCCCGATCGGTGAGGCCATGGCGGCCGCGCTGCCCGTCCTCCTGCGCCGTGGCGAGTCACCGCATGCCGCGGACACTACCGCATGGCGCCTGACCGCGGCCGGCCGCGAGGTGGATCCGGCTTCACTGGCGCGCGCCAAACGACAGGCCGCCATTATGATCCAGCTGCAGCGGCATCCTGCTGGCCTGGCACGCGAGGCCATCGATGCGCCGGCCAGTGTACTGCACGCCCTGGCCGACAAGGGCTGGGTCGAGTCCTTTACGCGCAACGCTGAAGACACCACGGGGCCGGGCGCGGCTGAAAGCGAAGCGCCACATACCCTGAATCCCGCTCAACAGCAGGCCGTCGAGACCATGCAGGCCTCACTGGGTGGTTTCCAGCCCTGGTTGCTGGAGGGGGTAACCGGCAGCGGCAAGACCGAGGTCTACCTGCAACTCATCGAAACGGTGCTGGCCCGGCAACAGCAGGTACTGGTACTGGTGCCGGAGATCGGTCTGACACCGCAACTGGTGGCGCGCTTTCGGCGCCGTTTCCCGGTACCGCTGGCGCTGTTGCACTCGGGACTGGGCGAACGCGAGCGGCTGGCAGCCTGGCAGCTGGCGCGCAGCGGTGCGGCACCCGTGGTGATCGGCACGCGATCGGCCATTTTTACGCCACTGGCGCGCCCCGGCCTGCTGGTCGTGGACGAGGAACACGATGCCTCCCTGAAGCAGCAGGACGGTTTCCGTTACTCGGCGCGCGACCTCGCCGTCTGGCGCGCGCGCCATCTCGATATCCCGATCGTGCTGGGCTCGGCGACACCCTCACTGGAAAGCCTGTACAACGTTGCGCAGGACCGTTACCGGCACTGCACCCTGCCGGACCGCACCGGCGGCGCGCGACTGCCGGCCTTCAAGGTCCTAGACATCCGCAACCAGCCGCTCGAGCAGGGGCTGTCCTACCCGCTGCTGGATGCCATTCGCCGGCACCTGGATGCCAATGGCCAGGTGCTGCTGTTTCTCAACCGGCGCGGTTTTGCGCCCACGCTGATGTGCTACGACTGCGACTGGGTCGCCGAATGCCGGCGCTGCGACGCGCGCATGACCTGGCACCGTGCGGACGGCCGCCTGCACTGCCACCATTGCGGCAGCCAGCGGCCGGTCGACAGCACCTGTCCGCAATGCGGCGGCAAGGAGCTGCACCCGGTCGGTCAGGGGACGGAACGTGTGGAGCAGACACTGGCCGAGCGCTTTGCGGATATCGAACGCATCCGTATCGACCGCGACACCACGCGCCGCAAGGGCGAACTCGATGCCTTGCTGGGGCGCGCGCGCGACGGCGAGCGCCAGCTGCTGCTCGGCACCCAGATGCTGGCCAAGGGACACCATTTTCCCAATGTCACCCTGGTCGCCATCCTCGATGCCGACCATGGCCTGTTCAGCACCGATTTCCGGGCCAGCGAGCGCATGGCGCAGCTGATCGTGCAGGTCGCCGGGCGCGCCGGGCGGCACAAACGTCCCGGCGAGGTCATCATCCAGACCGCCCACCCGGAACACCCGCTGTTGCAACTGCTGATCACGCGCGGCTACCCGGCCTTTGCCGAGGCCGCACTGGCCGAACGGCAGGCCGCCGGGTTGCCGCCGTCCACCCGCATCGCGCTGCTGCGGGCGGAGGCCGCCGACGCGCAGCGGCCGATCGACTTCCTGGAGGATGCCCGCCAGCGCATCAGCGACAGTGGCATCAGCGGCGTCGAGACCTGGGGCCCGGTCCCCGCGACCATGGAACGGCGTGCGGGGCGGTACCGGGCCCAGCTGCTGCTGCAGGCGGAGCAGCACGGCCGGCTGCAACAGCTGCTCGGCCAGCTGGTGCGGCAACTGGAGGGGCTGAAAGCAGCCCGCCGGGTACGCTGGTCTGTCGATGTGGACCCGGCGGACACCTATTGACCAACGGCAAAAGGCGGCAAAAGGGGACAGACCACGTTTTGGCTGTTTCGTAGTGGGGAAAAACGTGGCCTGTCCCCTTTTACCGTTTTCTAACCGGGGCACTTGCACCTGCTCTAAAGGGGCAGTTGCAACTATTCTAACCGGGGCACTTGCACCTGCTCTAAAGGGGCAGTTGCAACTGCCCCGGTGGCCGGGATAATAGCCGGTTCGCCGGTATGTAGGAGCGGACGTTGTCCGCGAACAAATCAAGCAGTGCTATTCGCGCATACCTGCGCTCCTACGAGAATCGACACACCTGCAGGGGCGCACCGCGTGCGCGAATAAAATCAGTGGTCACGTGAAAGAACATATCGTCAAAATCCTCACCGACGCGGTGACGCAACTGCAGGCCGACGGCGAACTGCCGGGCGATGTCACGCCGACCGTCATGGTCGAGCGCGCACGCGACCGTGCGCACGGGGACTTCGCCAGCAACCTGGCAATGACACTGGCGAGGGCCGCGCGCTGCAAGCCGCGCGACCTTGCGGAAAAGATCGTCGCCGCCCTGTCCACCGACGGCGGCATCGACAAGGTGGAGATTGCCGGGCCGGGCTTTATCAATTTCTACCTTGGCAGTGATGCCTGGCACGGGGTCGTGACCGACATCCTCCAGCAGGCCGGGGCATACGGTCGCAGCAACGCCGGTGCGGGACAGCAGGTCCAGGTCGAGTTCGTCTCGGCCAACCCCACCGGACCGCTGCACGTGGGTCACGGCCGCGGGGCGGCCTACGGGGCGGCCGTCGCCGACCTGCTGGAGGCCGTCGGTTGCACCGTGCACCGCGAGTATTACGTCAACGATGACGGACGGCAGATGGACATCCTCGCGACCAGCGTCTGGTTGCGCTACCTGGAACTGGGCGGCGCGGAGTTCGATTTTCCGTCGAACGGCTACCAGGGAGACTATGTGCAGGACATCGCCGCCACCCTCAGGCGGGAACACGGCGATGACTATGATCATGCCGTCAGCGAGGTATTCACGGATCTGCCGGCCGATGCCCCGGCAGGCGACAAGGAAGCGCACATCGACGCGCTGGTCGTGCGCACCCGTGAGCTGCTCGGCGACAATCGCTACCGCTACGTGTTTGAACTCGGCCTGAATACCATCCTCGATGACATCCGCGACGACCTCGGTCTGTTCGGCGTTGACTATCAGGAGTGGTACTCGGAACGCAGCCTGGTGGAAAGCGGCGCGGTCAACCGTGCCATCGAGCGCCTGCGCCACTCGGAGCATGTCTACGAGCGGGACGGGGCGCTGTGGTTCCGCTCAACCGATTACGGCGACGAGAAGGACCGTGTACTGGTGCGCGACAATGGCCAGACCACCTACTTCGCCTCGGACATCGCCTACCATGCCAACAAGCTGGAGCGCGGCTACGATCGCGTCATCGACATCTGGGGTGCCGATCATCACGGCTACGTGCCGCGCGTCAAGGCGGCTCTGCAGGCACTGGGCGACGATCCGGCAAAACTGGACGTGCTGCTGGTGCAGTTTGCGATCCTGTATCGCGGCGGTGAAAAGGTGCAGATGTCGACGCGCTCCGGCGAATTCGTCACCCTGCGGCAATTGCGCAAGGAAGTCGGTACCGACGCGGCACGCTTTTTCTATGTGATGCGCAAGTGCGAGCAACACATGGATTTCGATCTCGATCTGGCCAAGTCACAGTCAAACGACAACCCGGTGTACTATATACAGTATGCCCATGCACGCGTACGCAGCGTGTTCCGGCAACTGGCGGAGAAGCAGCTTGAATGGGACCGGGCGGACGGACTCGCGGGTATGAATGCGCTGGCCGAGGCACACGAGGACGCGCTGCTGGTCAGCCTGTCGCGCTACCCGGAAGTGGTGGAATCCGCGGCCTTCAACCATGAACCGCATATGCTGACCCACTACCTGCGCGAGCTCGCCAATGACTTCCATACCTACTACAACGCTCACACCTTCATCACGGATGATGCCGGACTGCGCAATGCACGCCTGTGCCTGATCGAAGCCACGCGTCAGGTCATCGCTAACGGCCTGCAACTGCTGGGTGTCTCGGCGCCGGACTCCATGTAGGGACCTCACCGAAGCATGCCACGCGATTACAAACACCGGGCAAACCGCCGTAAAAAACGGCCAGTGGTATCACCCTGGCTGGGTGTATTGACCGGCCTGTTGATCGGGCTGTTCGTCGCCTTCCTCGTCTATATCAAGATGCAGTCGAACGGGCAGCCGCCGCAGGTCATCGTCAAGGAAACGCTGCCGGCAAAATCCGCCGATGAAGCCGCGGCCGTGGACGACGAGGCTGACAGCAAGCCGCCGGAGCCGCGCTTCGATTTCTACACCCTGCTGCCCGAGATGGAAGTGGTCGTGCCCGAGCAGCAGATCCGGGGCAAACCCGAACAGGGCGTGCGACAGGTCGAGCGCCCCGGCACCTACTACCTGCAGGTCGGCTCGTTCAAAAACAGCGAACAGGCCGACCGCCTGAAGGCCGAACTGGCTATCATGGGTTTCGAAACCGTCATCCAGAAAGTCACCATCGACAACAACCAGGCCACGGATACCTGGCACCGCGTGCGCGTCGGCCCGTACAGCGAACTGGAGGCACTCAACAGCGCGCGGCGCAAACTGAAAGCCAGCGGCATCGACAGTAGCCTGGTGCGCATAAAGGGCTGATCTGATCGCGCATGCCTGCGCTCCTACGCCAAAACATGCTCCTGCAGGAGCG
>Ga0265306_10000806_pt1 | contig 15177 bp, 15 predicted proteins | sample Helome_3_FD_192493 | JGI IMG/M metagenome (GOLD analysis project Ga0265306, IMG submission 192493) | Marine sediment microbial communities from subtidal zone of North Sea - Hel_20160420 (Illumina Assembly) | ecosystem: Environmental > Aquatic > Marine > Subtidal zone > Sediment ...
CAGAGGATCGCGTGATGGCTACCAAGAGAGAACTGAAAGCGCGGGTGGCGGAGGTGGAGGAAGCTTTGGCAGCTGCCATTGAGACGATACATGCCGCCATCGAGATCATCGTCAGCCTCAACAAGATCATCGTCAGCCAAAACGAGATCATTACCAATTCCAAGGCGATTACCCAGCAACGTGAGACTAAGCCGAAAGGACTAAGCGACGTACAGATGGTCAGTCTGGTCAAAAGCTTCAAGGAGTTCCCGAAACAGCAGTGGGTGAAGGAGCGTTATCTGGAACTGCGGGCCGACGGCAAGAAAAAGGGCAAGGCGATAAAGGCCATCGTAAAGGAGATGAAGACGCCCGAAATGCGGAATCAGTTCGGCGCGGCATACCACCCTGACCACATCCGTCAGACGATACGTAAGGGATTGAAGTAGGCGGGCCATCTACCTAGGCTCGATACCACTCCATCTCAGTTCAGCCAAAAGCCGTCATAAGCAGCGACACAACCGCTGGTCAATCCCGGCCATGGGACATAAGAGACCCCGCCGAAGCGGTCTGTTACGGAGCCGCAAGCGGCTCCTCCCCCCAAGGGGACGACTACATCAGCTTTAGCTGGTCTACCCGTCGATCTTCGGCCTCTTGGTGCCTGATGCACTCTCGGATGACTTGCTCGTCCCGCTCGACCACGATATGGGTATGCGTCTCGCTGTTGCTGAGGTCGACCGCCAGTGACTGCTTTTACAACCATCGCTTGCGCCAGAAATAGATCAGCATACCCACGGCAATCGCCGCCATAAGCAGCCACGCGAGCGGGTAACCGTAATACCAGTTCAGCTCAGGCATTGCCCAGGGACTTGTGCTGTTGCTGCCGAAGTTCATGCCATACACTCCGGCTACAAAGGTCAGAGGAATAAAGGTGGTGGCGATTACGGTCAGCACGCGCATGATCTCGTTCATCTTATTGCTGACGCTCAACAGATAGATGTCGAGCATGCTTGTGCTCATGTCTCGGTAGGTCTCTAACAGGTCCATGACCTGGATCGTATGGTCGTAGCAGTCACGCAGGAAGAGCCTGGTGTCGTCTAGGATTAGCTCTTGATCCTCCCGTACGAGGGCATTTATCACCTCGCGCTGCGGCCACAACATCCGCCGCAGCAAGATCAGTTCACGTTTCACTTCATGGATGTGCGGCAGCGTCTCGCGCGCCGATCCACCGAGTATCTTTTCTTCGAGTTCTTCCAGTTCAAGGCCAAACGCCTCAAGCACCGGAAAGCCCTGGTCTATGACGGTGTCCACCAGCGCATACAGCAGGTAGTCAGTGCCGCGACTGCGGAATCTGCCGGCGGTCTCCTGTAGGCGCGTGAGCACAGGCTCAAAAGGGTCGACAGGGCCCTCGCAGAAGCTCAGCACAGAGTCAGCGGAAAGGAAAAAATTGGCTTGATAGATCTCCACTCGACCGTCTTCGAAGCGTGGCAGGGAGAGGGTCGCGCAGACCTGGCCGTCGAATTCCTCCACCTTGGGTCGTTGCCCCGTGTTGTGGATGTCCTCGAGCGCCAAGGGGTGCAGGTCATAGGTTTCGCCAAGTTGCGTCAATAGCTGATGCGATGGGCGGCCCTGTACATGCATCCACGTCATCGCCTTTGAATCTGAGGATTCGGTGATTGGCGGAATGGCGTCCTCAGCAGTGGTTACGTTGACTGCGGTTCGGTTGTAGCGCACTCGCCGCACGCTGGCGGGGCGCGATGCCATGGCTTTAATCGAGGGTTCATGCAGCATACCGGGCGCGGTGCCCGGCGGGTGATAGCGCTTGGTAAAGAAGGCCATGACTGGTTCTCCTGGGTAGCTGTCGCCATTCTGCCGGAAGGATATCAACGATGAGAGTTTTAATCTTTTGGCCCAGTCACGACCTGCAGGTCAGATGGCGAGCCAGGGAAAAAGTAGGCAACCGGTGAAGGCACGCCGCATAGAATTCAAGCGCAATCGTCGCGGGTCCAGGCAGGGGGAGTGTCCGACTCGACGATGAGACCGGCGTAGGTTTCACTCCAACGTTCAGGTCGGCGGCACGGTTTCTATCGCGCACGGCTGCAACAGCATCGTTTGTGGGCCAAGAGTACCAGGCGCCGTTGCTGATGCCACAATCAGGCAGCAACGCCAAATACGCGGCCCACACCTGCGGTTAGCGCCATTGCAAGCGCACCCCAAAAAGTTACGCGAAAAGCACCAACTGAAATAGCTGCACCGCCGGCGCGTGCAGCAAGACCACCAAGAAAGGCAAGGAAGACAAGAGATGAGAAAGCAACTATTGCTATGACCTGTGTTTCAGGTACAACCCAGGCCACTATTAGAGGAAGTGCGGCGCCAACGGTGAACGTACCTGCAGATGAGAATGCCGCCTGAACAGGCTTTGCACTAACCGTCTCCGAGATACCTATTTCATCTCGAGCGTGTGCCCCAAGTGCATCATGCTCCATCAGCTGTTGCGCAACTTGTTTTGCCAAATCTGGTTCAAGCCCACGTCCTTCGTATATTTTCGCCAGCTCATCTTCTTCAAACTCGAAATCGCCTTCCAATGACTTCTTTTCCAGTGCGAGATCTGCATTTTCCGTATCTGACTGAGAACTGACGGATACGTACTCACCAGCAGCCATAGACATCGCACCGGCAACCAACCCGGCAACTCCGGCAAGAAGAATACCTTCGTGGCTGGTACGAGCAGCTGCAACACCGATAATAAGACTTGCAGTAGAAACAATCCCGTCATTTGCGCCTAACACTGCAGCGCGTAACCAGCCTACGCGATGTGACCTATGTTGTTCATGATGACTCATGTATTGCCTCTGTAGATTTAGTGCGCACAAAGTGAAGCGGACCGAGTCTGCTTCTGCTCTTCAGGCCCTGATGTTTCTTGCCCACAGATAGGTCCCTGAATTTGAGAATATTACCGACCTTTCCTCCAGAGCCGTAGAACCCCTGTCGGGAAGGCTTCGAGCGAGATTAGCATCCGGAGACAGCGCCGCCCAAAGACTTGCTGATCTTGGCTCCAGCTTCTACACCATCGTGACGTTAGTTGAGTCCGGGTTGATATTCATTGTCTCCGAAGTTACTCGGTTACCTGGCGAAACCCTCTGAGGCGATGGGGTGCGCTTCCTTACGTTCGCACACCGAGTCCATCATCAATGTTGGCAGAGCTGAGCAGGATGACCTCGATCTCCTCGATGATCTCTTCCTGGCGTAGTTTGCTGCACTGTTGTGCCAGGTCACTGGATTCCTCATCCATGTGCTTAACGGCCCCTTCCAGATGCGTTACGCGGCGACGGTTTTCCACCATCAACGACGTGTAGAGCATCTGGTGTAGGGCTGCGAGCAGATAATGATCTGTGAGATCGATCAGGAGTTCCTCGGCGGAGAGATTCATCAGCGGGGGATGGGGGTGTGCTGGCGGGGTATGCAATTGATACTGGAAGGGCGGCAGTAACCTGTTCATGGCGATGCCGTTGTCGTCATGATAGATGCCATAGAGGGTCGGGCTAAAACGATCGCTCTGCAGTAAAGCCAGTTTGTGCACCAGTCGTTGCAGGACTGCCGGGACCTCTTCCGCAACACTGGCGCCATCGACAAATGCGGCAACACGATCATCACCCTCGAGCAGTGGGTGCAGTTTATGGCCGACCGCGAGCAATCGTGGCCGGACAGCGTTTTCCGCATGCCGTACTGCCGCAAGCCGGTCGGTCAGAACGTGGTTGAAGTCGCCGCAGAACCCACGTTCAGTGCCAATCATCAGGAATACCGGCGTGGTCTCTGTCGCTTCGGCCAGGATGTCGGGATGACAACTGAGAAGATCCGCCGCCATTGTTTCGATCGATTTGACCACGGACCTCTGGGCGGGCAGGAAACGGTCCAGCTTGCGTGTCTCCATGTAGGCCAGCGTCTTCATCGAGTTCATGATTTCCCGGATCTCGCCCAGGCTGTGACGGTGGTGCTCCAGATCTCGCCGACGGCTCATGGATTCGCGATGGGGTCAAGCGGTTGCAGCCAGCTGGCTACAGCTTGCGCCCATTGCTCCCTTGGACTGTCCAGGTTGAGCGTGCAGCGTTCGACCTGTTGTTGCAGTACCGTAAGCAGTTCGGGTAGCTGCTCCGAAGAGATATCCCCAAACAGGCCATCATTGAAGGCTACCAGCCAGGCCATCTGGAACGCTTCGGACACTGGTGCCAGACGGTCCTGCTTGAGGATCTCGCGCAACACCCGACCGCGGGCAATGGCGGCGATCATGGACGATTCAAGCCGGGCGCCGAAGCGGGTGAAAACCTCCAGTTCGAGAAACTGCAGGTAGTCGAGTTTCATCCGTCCGGCCTCTTCCTTGATCCGCGGGTGTTGGGCCGTACCGCCGATACGTGACACCGACCTGGCGATGTCGATGGCGGGTCGGAAGCCGCCGGCAAACAGTTCGCGATCCAGATAGATCTGGCCATCGGTGATAGAGATCAGGTTGGTGGGAATGTAGGCGGCGATCTCGCCCTGTGTGGTCTCCACAACAGGCAGTGCGGTCATGCTGCCGCCGCCATGGGCCGGGTTGAGGCAGGTCGCCCGCTCGAGCAGTCGTGCGTGGACCGAGAAGATGTCACCGGGATAGGCCTCACGCCCCGGCGGGCGGCGCAACAGCAGCGAAAGTTCCCGGTATGTCCTTGCGTGGCTGACCAGGTCGTCGTAAACGATCAAGGTATCGCGGCCCTGCTGCATCCAGAACTCTGCCACCGCACATCCGGCAAACGGGGCAAGATGCTGTAGCCCGGCCAGGCTGCTGGCCTCGGCCACGATCACGGTGGTGTAATCCAGGGCACCGTACTCACGCAGAGTTTCGATGGTGTTGATAACCGTCGAGCGTTTCTGGCCGACCAGCACATAAATGCAGTTCACGCCCTTGCCGCGTTGGTTGATGACGCTATCCAGTGCCAGTGAACTGCGGCCCAGTCCATCATCGCCCAGCAACAACTGACGCTGGCCTTTGCCGATCGGGATCAGCGTGTCGATGATCTTGATGCCGGTGTAGAGAGGTGAATGCACGAAATCGCGCGCCACGATAGGCGGCGAAGGCCTCTCGAGGTATTGCCATCCGGTCGGACGAGGTGCCGGCCGGTCGTCGAGTGCCGTGCCCAGGGGATCGATCACGCGTCCCAGTAAAGCATCACCTACCGGCAGGCTCAGTCGGCGCCCGGTAAGGTGGACCGGGGTGCCGGATCTAAGGGCATCGGTCTCGTGCAGCAGCACGGCACCTACCCGCTCCCCGGTGAGATCGAACACCATGCCACGGCTGCCATCCTCAAACTCCAGAATGTCATCCATGGCGGCAGAGGGCAGACCCGCGATCCAGGTGATGCCATCGCCCACGGAGACCACACTCCCACGCTCGCTGATGCGCAGGCGGGGGCGGTAATCCCTTAGCCAGGCGGCCTGCTGTGCCAGGGGACCAGCGATCGCAACTTCATCGGGGGGCACGGGCGAACTCCGCAAAGCCCTTCAGTTCATCGCGCACATTGGCTGCCAGCACCCAGGCGCCGATAACGATGTGCAGGCCGGCCAACAGTGTTTCGTCGTGAATGAATTGAACCGGGACCGAGAGGCCACTCACCTTGTGCAGGGCCACCTCCAGCCGCTGGCGGTGCTCGGCATCCAGCGTGAAGGCACTGCGGACCTCAATCGTTTGCGGTGGCTCACCCCATTGCTGCCTCAGGCCGGCAGTCTGTTGCCCGGACAAGCCGTTCAATTCGTCCAGCAGCAGGTTCAACAGACGCGTCTCCAGTTCCGGCCCGCAGGTCTGTCCCAGCAGGCGGCTGGAAAAGGCGCCACCCAATTGCAGGGCCTGATGTTCGATTGCCCGCCGCTGCTCGGCGTGCTGGCGTTTTTCGGCGATCCGGCTTTTCTCCCGCTCCTGATCGAGCGTGGCCTGCAGTGCAGCCAGTTGGCGGGCTCGTTCCTCGTCCAGTTGCCGGGCAAGCGTGTCCTTGGCCTGGTGGCGTTCCCGCTCCCAGTCGGCCAAGCGGTCTTCGTACTGTGCCTTCAGCGAATCCGCCTCGTCCTGCAGCCGGTGAGCCTCGGCGAGCTGTCCTTCGATGGCGTTGCGGCGTCGGGCGATCACGTCGAGCACTGGCTGGTACAGGAAACGCTTCAAGATCCATACCAGGACCAGGAAGTTGAGGATCTCCAGCAGGAAGGTAGACCAATTCAGTTCCAAAACGGACGTCCTTCGATAAACAGGGCCTGGACGGCTACTTGATCAGATATTCCAGCAGCGGATTGCGGAACAGCACGATCAGCACGATGACCAACACATAGATGGCGAGTGATTCGATCATGGCCAGACCGATGAACAGGGTGCGCATGATCGATTTTTCTGCCTCAGGCTGGCGCGCCAAGGCGTCGAGCGCCCTGCTGATCGCCCAACCCATCGCAATAGCGGGCAGCATGACGCCCAGCGCAATACCGAGGACGGCAGCCACCGTGGAAACCAGGGTGAAATTGGACAGGTCAGGCATGAGGAGCTCCTTGCGCGTGTTGCCGACGTTGTTGTGATTGTATGCCGCCGGCGACATAGATGAGCGCCAGCATGCCGAAGATGTAGGCTTGAACCAGCGCCTCTACGATGTGCAGCATCAGGATCGGCACCGGTGCCAGGAAACCGGCGACGAGCAGGATCAGCAGAGCGGCCATCTCGAGGCTCATCATGTTGCCGAACAGGCGTACAGCCAGCGCGACGGTACGGGTCACCTCACTGATCAGGTGGAAGGGCAATAGGATGGGGCTCGGTGACATGTAGTGACGCAGGTAGTTTTTCAGACCGGCGATGCGGATGCCGTACCAGTGGGTGGACAGGAATACCAGGAGCGCCAGCGCCGCGGTAGCAGACAGGTCGCGGGTGGGGGAGTCTGCGCCAGGGACAAGGCCGCTGAGATTGGCGATCATCAGGAAGATCCACAGGCTGCCGATGAACGGCAGGAGGCGGCGGGCATGTGCGGGTTCGACGGCGGCGATGGCCTCTTCGATCGTCGACACGATGCCTTCCAGAGCGGTCTGTGCTGGCCCCGGGTCGATACTAAGCCGTCGCGTGATCAACCAGCAGCCAAGCCAGAGGATGCCGATGATCACCCAGGTCGTGACTACAGTGCTGGTGATCGCCACCGGCCCGAATTCGATCACCGGCTCTATCAGCATGTCCCCCTGAGCCATGTCGTTACTCCCTGACGAAAAGATACACGTTGAGCCCGCCGATAAAGACCCCGAGCAGAATCAGGCTCATGGTCCAGCGGGTGGAATAGCCGTTAACCAGGCTGTCCAGCCAGATCCCCAGGTAGGCACCGCCCACGACCGGCAGCACGAATAGCAGACCCAGGGTGCCGAGGAAGACAGTCTGACCGATCAGGGTGGGGCGTTCATGCTCGGCCTTTTGCATCCGTTTGGCCTGTCGCTCTACCGCTTTTCTGAGCTCCTCCCGGGGTTCCATCTATGCCTCCTTCCGGCCAAGCCGCCACATCCGCCGCAGCACCTCTTCCTCCATCCGGTGCAGACTGGCCTTGGTATAGTGAAGTTCTTCCTCCTCGGCCAGCAATTGTTGCTGCAATACAGCACTGATGGCGGTGTAGTCATCATCCAGCAGGAAGTGACGCGTGCTCAGAGTCAGCTGATTGTCGTGGAAGTACAGCAGTGCGCCGGGCTGGGCGAGGTAATGCCACGCCCCATCTGCATCGCGGAAACGCGCCAGGCCGATGCTCAGGCTGGTCATCAGGCGGGCATGACCGGCGAGTATGCCGAAGCTGCCCGAGGCGTCCTCACCAACAAAGGTGGTCACACCGGGTATGCGTTGCGCATGGGTGGCATCCTGGAGCAGCAGCTCAAAGGTCTTCACGCGGCGTGCTCCGTCATAGTGCCGCGCATGTAGCACGACTCCTCGGGTATCTCGTCATAGCGTCCCTGCATGAACGCCTCGCAATCGCTAAGGGTCTGTTCCAAGGGTACGCTCACGCCGGGGATGCCGCTGTGCGCGGCAGTGGTCCAGAACGGTTGGCTGAGATAGCGCTGCAGCTTGCGCGCCCGCATCACCACCTGGCGGTCCTTTGGTGACAGCTCCTCGACACCGAGCATGGTGATGATGTCCTCCAGCTCCTGGTAACGCGCAAGGTGTTCACGAACGCCCTCGGCCACGGTGTAGTGGCGCTCGCCCAGGGTGTGTCGGTCCATCAGCTTGCTGGCCGACTGCAGCGGGTCAACGGCTGGGTAGATGCCCTTGCCCGCCTGCGCACGGGACAATATTACGTTGGTGTCGAGGTGGCTGAGGATCACATTGACTGCCGGATCGGTCATGTCGTCGGCCGGTACATATACCGCCTGCACGGAGGTGATGGCGCCCTGCCGGGTGGAGAGGATGCGGTCCTGCATCTCTGCCACCTCGGTGGTCAAGGTGGGTTGGTAGCCGACGGTGGCCGGCATCCGCCCGAGCAGGCTGGAGATCTCACTGCCTGCCTGTACAAATCGGAAGATATTGTCCATCACGAACAACACATCCTTGTGCAGGCTGTCGCGCAGATACTCGGCATAGGTGAGTGCTGTGAGGCCCACCCGGAAGCGGACACCCGGGGACTCGTCCATCTGGCCGAATACCATCAGTGTCTGCCCCAGTACGTCGGCCTGTCTGATCTTATGCCACAGTTCATGGCCCTCGCGAATGCGCTCGCCCACGCCGGCGAACACCGACACTCCCTTATGCAGGGTTGCCATGGCACGCATGAATTCCATGATCAGCACGGTCTTGCCGACCCCGGCACCGCCAAACAGGCCGGTCTTGCCGCCCATGACGAATGGACAGAGGAGGTCGATGACCTTGATTCCAGTCTCCAGCACCTCGCCGCTACCGACGGACTGATGCAGCGGTGCCGGACGGGCATGGATATTGTTGTATGTCACTGCTTGCAGTGGGGTCTGATGGTCGAGGGGCTCGCCAAAGACGTTCAATAGGCGCCCAAGGCATTCGGGTGACACCGGAACATGCAGTGGCGCGCCAGTGTCATACACGTTCATTCCCCGATAAAGGCCACTGGTGCGGTGCAGGGTGATGGCCCTGAGATGGCGTTCATCGAGATGCTGGTGAACCTCGAACAGGTAGGTTTCGCTATTCAGCGAGGCGTACAACCCCTGGTGCAAGGGCGGCAGGGTATCGCAGGCGATGACAACCACCGGTCCATGCACCTCTGCGATCATGCCGATGGGTGCCTGTTTTTCGTCACGTACCGCCGGCGTTTCGGGCATGACGGTAGTCTGTTCTGTTTCCGAGCCTGACATTGACCTGCTCGATGTGGTGTTCATGGGCTTGTGCCGCATTGTGGCCGAAATGCGCCGCAGCCACCCGCTTGACTCGTACGAATAGTCGTAATGCCGTGCCTTGAATTGTAGAAGAGTCCAGCGCTGTCGAAGAAGCAGCCGAAGGCAATATTGATCGTCCTTTCAGGGTAGAACTCGGTCATCCGACAAGATTGCCCAGGTATTTGCGCTGGGACTTCCGAGTTAGGCCAACAAGAGACATTCTCGGGCCAAGCAGATCAAGTATCGGCATTCTCTGCAACTCGGGGACTATTGAATCAGCGTGTGCGCTGATAGGTCATCACGTTGCCGGATTCATCTACCAGCGTGAACTGGTTGCTGCCACCACTCTTGTACCAGTACTTGCGCACCACGTCGGTATCCGGGCTGTAGGCGATCAGGCGCTGGCCGACCAGAAAGAATATGCAGTTGCAGGGCTTGTCTTGTCCGCCCCAGATGCGTGCGTAGTTGCGCTGGACCTCGACCGACTCGCCGCCGCTGCCGCGCCAGAAGCCGGTCAGATCGGGTTGATGGCTGTCGGCACCCTGCGTGTCGGGACAGGTCAGCAATTGTCCGCTGTAGGGCGACTGCCGGGCACTGTATGGCTGCTGATGATAGGGCGTAGTGAAGCCGGACAAGCCGGGCCATTGATTGCTAAACTGGTGGCCATAGTTTGAGGGAAACGATGACCAGGGCGACACGCCGCTCATCCAATCCTGAGCCTGCAACTGGGAAGTGGTCAGACATGACAGAAAAATCAGCCCGGCGACGCCCGGCAGGAGCTGGCGAAGCGCTCTCGTTGCAACAGCCCCGGTGGTTCTACGCATGCCGATGTGTCTCCCTGCCAGCCGGAGGATTCGCGGTGCTGCAAATCCTCTCACCTGACTTCACTGTATTACTAATCGGGTGCGGCGTCGCTGACTGTTATCAAGTCGGACGCAGACCGAAATGAGACTGTGGCGACACGGAAACGGATACCTGCTTCCTGCTACGGAGCGGGCGCTTACCTGACGGGGCGTGGTCGTCGGCAGTGGGTCGAAGTCGGACCAATTAACTAGCCGAATGTCGATCCGCAATGCGCGTGAAGCTGCCGGTTGACATGCACCAAGCGACCGTCGGGTCGGGTGGATCTGATACGCCGAGTCCGTTTCGTTTTTCGGCCTGCTGTTCTTTTAGAAGCAGTTGGACAGCGGGTTGAATCAGGTGGTCTTGTACGACAGCTCGCGGCGAAACTGTCGACAGCCCCTTTCACGCCTTTCTGATTGACCGAGAAACGCAGAAAAACCTACCCGGGGGGCAGTTCTGGCCGGACCTTTTCCTGGGACGGTGGCTCAAGGGTTTGTCCTGGTGTTTGCGAAGGAATTCAGCGGATTATGAAGTAGTGGGGTGGGAATGCCCACGGTGATCAGGGTGTTAGGTTTGAGTTGGAGTGAGAGGTGGGTCGCTTCGACATTCGCGGCGGTTGGCTTGAGTGGGAAAGCGATCAGTGCGTCGGTGTTGCTTTTGCTCGCGGTCGCGCAGGTAATGGCGAGGGTCGTCGCCATCCGCATCGAGCACGTGATGTAGTATCGGCGGGAACATGACGCCGCCGCGCAGGCACTATGGGGCATCGACCAAGCAACATAGGAGAAGGATATTTATGGACTACAAATTGCTCGGCAACACCGGCTTGCGGGTGTCGCCGCTTTGCTTCGGAACCATGTCGTTAGGCAAGGAGGCGGATGAGGCCGAAGCGAAGCGCATGTACAGGGCGTGCCGGCAGCTCAGCATCAACTTCTTTGACTGCGCCGATGGCTACAACAACGGCCGTGCCGAGGAAATCCTGGGCAGGCTGGTGAAAAGCGAGCGTGACGAACTGGTAATCACCTCCAAGTGTTTCAATCCCACGGGCGAGGACGTGAACGCCCGCGGGGGCAACCGGCGGCATATCGCGCTCGCCGTCGACGCGAGCCTGAAGCGCCTGCGCACCGACCGCCTGGATGTGCTGTTCATGCACCGCTGGGATCCGGTCACACCCCTCGAAGAAACCCTGCGGGCGCTGGAGAAGCTGGTGAACGATGGCAAGGTGCTCTACCTGGGCGCCAGCAACTACTCCGCCTGGCAGGTGGCCAAGGGTCTCGGCATCGCCGCGAAGCAAGGCTGGCCGCGCTTTGACGTTATCCAGCCCATGTACAGTCTGGTCAAGCGTCAAGTGGAATCCGAGATACTGCCTCTGGCCCGGGAGGAGCACCTGGGTGTCATGACCTACAGCCCGGTGGGCGGCGGCCTGCTGAGCGGCAAGTACGGACCGGGCAAGCGTCCCGACTCCGGGCGCCTCATGGAGAACTCCCAGTACATTTCTCGCTACCGTGAACAGTGGACCTTCGAAACCGCCGCCGCCCTGACCGAACGTGCCAACGCGCTGGGCATCCACCCGGTGAGCTTGGCCGTGGCCTGGGCGGCCGCGCATCCCGATGTGACCTGCCCAATCGTCGGCGCGCGCAGCCTGGAGCAGCTCCGACCGTCGTTGGATGCGTTGCAGGTGGACATGACGCCTGCGCTTCGCGATGAACTCAGCGCCCTGTCACGCACACCGCCGCCGGCGACGGATCGGCTGGAGGATCAGTCCGCAGACTGAGTTGGCGGCAAGAGATGCTCAAGGGGTTGTCCTGGTGTTTGCGAAGGAATGCAGGGAATTATGAAGTAGTGGGTTGGGAATGCCCACGGGGGTCAGGCAGTTTGGGATTCGCGGGGGAAGTAAGTGGGTCGCTTCGATTTTCGCGGCGGTTGCGAGAAGGCATAGAACCACCAGCGGTCAAAAATCCAGCTTGCTCCAGATCGACCGATGGCGGGTAACAGAAAACGTTTCTTTCTGGATCCGAATGCCTTGGATATGGTGGACAGTCACTGTTTCGGCATCGAGTCGTAATGTTGCGGTGCGAAGGTCCTTATCATAGCCGGATGGGTATATTAGGATCGGCTACGAAAAAGCGCTGTCGGGAGACGGGTGGGTGGATTTCTCCGATGGCTTTTTCTCCCAAGAGGGAATACCCAAATAGCCCTCAGCCTATGCGCCGTAAACGAGCGACGTTTCGGCAAGATCGTTGCCCGATTCAGTGCAATTTGCGAGCGTCGGCGGAGTTTTCGACGCCCACAGGATAATTTCTGTTTAAGAAGTGCAATCAAAACACTTCCTACCACAGGGTCAAAAACGCCACCATGGTAAAGCCCAAGCAGGTCGCAATCGCGGCTGACTCTCCGGATACCATACTGGCCGGCTCCATGCTTGCCGAGCAGGGTGGCAACGTGGTGGACGTCGCCGTGGGAACGGCTCTTGCTGCGGCCCATACCGAGATCCTAATGTGCTCGTTGGGGGGCTCGGCGTTCATTAATCTTCGATTGCCCGGGCGGGACGCAGAGATCATTGACGGTGGCGATGCCATGCCCGGCTCAGCGGTTGGCTTACGCGCGGAGGATGCATCCTGGCGCGAGGCCAAGATTCCCTATGGCGATGGCATCAGGGTCAATGTTGGCCATGGCTCTATTGCGACACCCGGGATGTTGAGTGCACTGGAAACGGCGTGGCAACGACACGGGACTTTGCCCTGGCGCGAAATCGTAGCTCCGGCAATTCACTTTGCCCGCCACGGTGCCACAGTCAATCAAACCCTCGCCGCCTGGCTGGAACTCACCGGTGAGACCGTGTTCTCAGTGCAGCCTCACAGTCGCGATTGTTTTTTGCCCAACGGTAAAATGCTGCGTAAAGGGGATTGTTTCACTATCGCTGATTACCTTCCCACTTTGGAACTTATAGCCTCAGAGGGTGCACGTGCTTTCTATGCAGGTGATATCAGCACGCTGTTTGAGCGGGAAGTAAGAGATAACGGGGGCCACGTCACACGCGACGACCTTGTTGGCTACTCTGCCACTATCCGCAAGCCGATTTTGATGGATTCAGGAGGCTATACCTTGGCGTTGAATCCGCCACCCAGCATCGGCGGTGCCATGCTGGGCTCCATGATTCGCTTGTATGAAGCTGAGTTGGCAAGCGGTGCCACCGAGGCCGAAAAAGTCCTGCTGAAAAGCCGGATTCAGCGTATGTTGTTTTCTCTACGGCGAGATGAATGTGCCGCCGGTTGGTCAACGGATAGCGTCAGCAAACTGCTGGAGGTGGACTGGCTACGGCGCTATCTACACAGGCTCTTTTCGCCAAGTACTAATCATTTGAGTTTTGCCACGGCCGACGGGGCGGTGGTGGCCATAACCATGAGCAATGGTTATGGATCCGGAATCACCATTCCTGGCACCGGCATCGCCTGTAACAATAGCCTGGGCGAGCCGGAACTCAATCCTCAAGGGTTCTTCCAGATTCCACATGGCGGGAAATTTGTATCCAACATGAGCCCGGTCACCGCCTGGAACAATGCCGGCAGCAGCATCGCCATGGGTTCGCCCGGTGCCAGCCGCATTACCACCTGTTTATTCCAAGGCTGGATCAATTTTGCTTTTGAGGATATGAATGCCACGGCAGCGACCCGGGCACCGCGTTTTCATGTAGAAAATATCGACGGTGTGTTCACTCTGCAGCACGAGCCGGGTATCGATACGAGCCTGGCTGCTGAGCTATTCAACTTACGACCATTCATGCAACCTGACATGTACTTTGGTGCACTGAACATTGCCGGTCGTGACGAGTCGTGCGAGCTGTTTGTTTCAGCCGATACCCGACGGCATGGAGCCGAGTTTCTCCTGTAAGAGCGTGCCGGAAAACCTACGGCATGCGGATCAAGTTTGTGTCCTGCTGTTTGCGAGAGAATTCAGACGATGATGAAGTAGCGGGCTGGGAATGCCCACGGGGATCGGGGTGTTTGGTGCTCGTGGGAGAACAAGATGGGTCGCTTCGATTTTCGCGGCGGTTGAAATCACCGCTAGCTATCCGAGAACAGGTGGAGACAATTGCCACGCAAGTTCTCCAGAACGTTCTTTTCATCCCAGCCACGGGCGCCGTTCTCAACGCCCTGTTGATAGGCCCATCTGGCAACGGTTTGACGGACTCACTAAATGAGGTGATGAAGGTCGCCAAGAGCCACTTCTTAATCTTCAAAAAGTCGCCGCTGGAAGATTCGAACCTGGGTCGCATGCCATGGACCATTATTCGATTGTTTAAGTGGTTGAGCGTGACGGCATAATCCGCACCGTCATCGACCATGGCGAAACGCCAGAGGACATCACCAAGGCGTTGCGCGAAGCGCTGGCCAGCTGACGGCCGAGGTCATCCGCAGCCGCGTCGCTCATGGTCGCCCGGCCCGTTTGTGCGTGCGCAGGGTCAGGTACACGCCGAGAACGACGACCGCCATGCCGACCAGTGACAGCGTGCCGAGTGATTCATCGAATAGCACCCAGGCCTCCAGCGCGGTAATCGGCGGCACGAGGTAAAAGTAGCTGGCCACGCGTGCCGATTCTCCCTCGCGGATCATGAACATCAGCAACAATATGGCCGCGATCGACAGCACCAACACCAGCCATGCCAGCGCCAGGATCAGCGTCGTGCTCCACTCGATACGACCGCTCTCGGTGGCTTGGGTGAGCAACAACATGATGAGCGCGGTCGCCAGATACTGATAGAAAGAACCGGTGAGCAGACTGGTGGAACCACCGAAGCGCTTCTGATAAAGCGTACCCATCGAGATCGCGAACAACGCCGTGACAATGGCCGCCAGCGCCGCCGGCTGCAGGTTGAATGCAGTGCGCGAAAACTCGCCATTGGTGATCACGAGCGCGATACCCAGCAACCCGAGTGCCAGACCCAACCACTGTGATTGGCGCAGGCTGCCGCCTAACCAAAAATGCCCCAGCACG
>Ga0265306_10000807_pt1 | contig 15170 bp, 13 predicted proteins | sample Helome_3_FD_192493 | JGI IMG/M metagenome (GOLD analysis project Ga0265306, IMG submission 192493) | Marine sediment microbial communities from subtidal zone of North Sea - Hel_20160420 (Illumina Assembly) | ecosystem: Environmental > Aquatic > Marine > Subtidal zone > Sediment ...
GGCGCCCTCCTGCACGAGCAGCAGGTCGATCAGCCGCTCGACCCCCTCGGCGATGTCGGCGCTCTCGACGTCTTTCGCACCTGCGAGCATGTCTGCGACTTCTGCGTGATGCGCCTGAGTCGGCTCCTCTCCCTTCGCGAGGATGCCGAGCAAGATGGGGCTCAGCGCGCCGGCCGATGATGAAGACAGCAGATGGAGCTCGTACGCTCGCCAGATCTGCGGAAGGTTCTCGTCGATCGCACGGTAGAGTTGCGTCGCCGTGCCTCGCTCGGGCAGGTTCAAGCCTGCGACAAGCGCGTCGAGGTCGTTGCGATGCTTTGCGGCCGAGACGAGGAGCGAGAAGTACCGGGCGCCGTTGAACGCCCGCCGCCAGGCCGGCTCCGGCTCCGGTTCGGTCACCTCTTCGATGTCTCTGCCACAAAGCGCGATGCACATCTGGCTCTTGCTCGACCCCGCCACGGCGGACGCGAGCTCGGACAAGTTCGAAAGGTTCAGGAACAAATGACCGAAGTACATTCCCACATAGCGAAGCTCGTCGCTGCGCGGCACATTGGCCCCCATGCGCCGGTAGGCCCACTGCATTCCTAGGTCGATGCCACGCGCTGTCACCGAAAAGGTCAGCGGGGTGACCGCCCCCGGCATCATCTCTCCGATGTTGCACCAGGTGTAGACGTCGTCGGGGTTTGGCTTCGTATCGAGCTCGTTCGGGTCCGCCGGGAGCTGCGTGATCGGCCGCGCCTGGAGCCATCGAAGCTGGCCGTCCTGGTCGATCGCCCACTCCATGTCGAGAGGTGCGCCGTACCGTGTTTCGGCGCGGAGGGCGCCGTCTACCAATCGAGCAAGCTCGGCATCGCTCAAGATCGGCTCGTCACCCTGAAGCTCGCGGGCGAGCACCGAGCCGTCTCTTGCGACTAGCCAGTGGTCTGGCGTGGCCTTTCCGCTGAGCAAGGCTTCGCCGAGACCAGTCACCGCGTCGACGACGATTTGGTCGCGCCGAGCATTGACCGGGTGCGCAGTGAAGAGCACGCCGGCTGCCCGCGCATCGACCATCCGTTGCACGACGATATTCATCTGAGCTTCGCGCTGGCCGGTCTGCTCGTCACGGTATGCGAGCGCCCGGGCGTTCTCCAAGGAACGAAGACAGTCCTCGATCGCCACGCGAAGAGGCTCGCTGCCTTCGACGTTCAGGACCGTCTCGTACTGCCCGGCGAAGGACGCGTCCCAGGAGTCTTCTCCAATGGCCGAGGAGCGAACCGCAACCTTGCCCGCGCCAATTCGGGCGTAGTGTGCGTCGAGGTCGTCTGGCAAGCGGCCGGAGCTGGCGCCCACCACGACGAAGCCCGGAGGTACATCGAACCCGTAGTCCAGCAAACGAACCAGTCCTTCGGCCTTGCCGCCCACGGCTTCGTTGGAAATCGCTTCGAGCGGAATGCAGCGGGGTCCGGTCATGCGGTGTTGGAGCGGCTTCGTAACTTGCTGATGATCTCGGACGCACACTCTTGCGGGAGCGGAAATGGCGAAGCAAAACCGAGCCTTCCTGCGAGGGAGCCGTAACGCCGGTGCAAAATCTCGGCGACTTCATCGGGCGTGCCCACGGCAGCGATGCGGCCTAGGAGCTCATCGTCGATCAGCGCGGCCATCTCGTGCCAGCGGCCCTCCTTGGTGAGCCTGCGAAGCTCCGGCTGAAGCTCGCCGCAGCCCTCGGTGTTCAGCACGCTTCGATACGCAGGGGTCGATGCGTAGAAGGCGATCTGATTTCGCGTCATGGCCCGCGCGCTCTCGAAGCCGGCCTCATCTTTGCCGGTCACGACCAGCACCTGTGCGCAGAGGGTGAACTCGGAGAGCTCGCGCTCCGATGTGGCCAAGCCTCTCGAAAGGTTCGGCAGCATCACTTCTTGGAGCGATCGCTCGGTGTGAAAGGGATGCAAGAGCATGCCGTCCGCGACTTCGCCTGCCGCTTCGGTCATCTTTGGCCCCACGCCACCGAGATAGATCGGCGGCGCGCCGCCCTTGGCCGGACCCGGATTGAAGATCGGCGGCATCAGCGTGTGCGTGTAGAAGTCCCCGCGGAAGTCGAGCTTCTCGTTGTCGTTCCAGCTCGCGAGGATCGCTCGAAGGGCCCGCACGAACTCTTTCATGCGCGAAACCGGTTTGCCCCAGGGCATGCTGTATCGCGCTTCGATGTGGGGCTTGATCTGCGAGCCGAGCCCGAGCCAGAAGCGGCCATCGGAAAACTGCTGCAGGTCGTGCGCCACGTTGGCGACGGTCATGGGGGTACGCGCGAAGGCGATTGCGAGGCCGGTGCCCACCTCGAGCTTCGAGTGCTCGGCCGCGAGCACCAAGGGCATGAACGGCTCGTGCGGCCCTTCGAAGGTGAAGCATCCGTCGAAGCCGGCGTCCTCCAGCTCGCGAACCCGAGTGGCGACCTGCTTCATGTCGGTGACCAGCAATCCAGCGTCGATCTTCATCCGTTTGGGCTCCTGAGCAGACAGGCTCGTCGCATGCATCGCCGGACGCTGTCAAGGCGAGCAGGTTCTTGAAACCCCGTCTCAAACGGTCTACTTGCAGCTTCGGAGGCAATCGATGACCGAACGAACCGGGCTTCTCCCATTCTGGAAAAACTACGACCGCAAACTCTACCTCAAAGCCGCGATTCTCGCGGATGAGCTTGGTTACGACTCGTTCTGGATTCCCGAGGCCTGGGGCTACGAAATCTTCTCGCTTTTGACCGAGATCGCGGTGCACACCAAGCAAATCAAGATCGGCACCGGCATCGTCAACTGCTTCAGCCGCTCACCCGGCCTCATGGCGATGAATGCGGCGACGGTCGACGAGATCAGTGAGGGCCGTCTCATCCTCGGCATGGGTACGAGCGGTAAGCAGGTCATCGAAGGCTTTCACGCGCGCCAGTTCGACAAGCCGCTGACTCAGCTACGCGATGTGATCCGCGTGACCAAGACCCTGTTGGCCGGAAAGCGCCTCACCGAAAGCGGTGCGAAGCTTCATGACTACCGACCCTTCGAGCTCGCAATGAAACCGCTTCGCCCCGATGTGCCGATTTACGTCGCAGCGCTCAAACAGAAATCGATCACTTCGATCGGCGAGCTCGCCGACGGCTGGATTCCGACGTTCTGGCCGTACGCGAAGCTCGACCAGGGCCAAGCTTGGATCGCAGACGGCGCAGCCAAGTCGGGACGCGATCCGAGCGAGATCACGACCGCGCCTTTCACGACGGTCATCCCGCTCGGCGAGGCGGGCGTTCGCGAGGCCCGTCAGATCATCTCCTTCTACATCGGTGGCATGGGCGACTACTACAAGGAGCTTCTCAGCGGTTTTGGATACGCAGACGAGTGCAAGAGGGTCGACGAGCTCTACCGCGACAAGAAGACCCGGTCGCAGGCAGCCGATCCGGTCTCTGACGAGATGATCGAAGCGCTCAGCATTGCGGGCGACCCTCAATACTGCATTTCGGAGCTGAAACGCCGGCGCGAATACGGAATCGACCTCCCGATCCTCAATCTCCCCTCGAATCTGCCCTGGGAGATGGTCGAGATGTTCATCCGAACGATGGCGCCTTCGGCCTAGGGTTTCTTGGCCTGAAGAGCCAGGTTGCTACGCTGTAGCCGTGGGGAGGAGACGCTGCGACGCGATGCGTGGTCTTGGCCGGTGTATCGGCCTGTGCTCGCTCGTCTTCGTGTTTGCCTGCTCGGTCTACGATGCAGGCCTGATCGATGGTGGTGTGGCGGGCCTGCCAGCGCGGCCAGCCGCCAACACGAGCTCCACAGACGATAGCGAGTCGCTCCTCTTTGCGCTCAACGACATCTTTCTTCGGCAGTCCGCCGAGATGGCCGCACGCGTTGGCATCGATCTCGATTCGGCGATGACGACCGGTCCCAATGACGCCACCTGCGAGCCGCCCACGGTCGAGGGCGAAGTCGTCGGCCAGGCCGTGGTCGACGGCGAGAAAGGAGTCGACAATGCGATCGGCTCGCTTCTATTGCCAGCGGTTGGAACCGCGCTGCCATGCCTCGAAGACAACCTCGCGCTGACGCAGGGTCGCGGGATCGGCACCGTGCTGCTCTGGGTTCGGGGTTGGAATGGGCTCGATAACGACGCGAGCGTATCGGTGGTGCTCACCAACGCGGTCGACGCCACGAGTGAAGACCCCTCACTCGTCGGTTTTGCGGAATCCGATCCGGTGAATCTCGTGTATCTGCACGGGCGCCCGGGTGTCGACGCGCCGCCTCCCCTCTGGGACCAACAGGACTATTGGTACCTCGATCCAACCGACTTCGATGCGGACGAATCTGGCCGGCCGAGCCTCGACTTGCCAAAGGAGCTGCAGGTTGACGCCTATGTATCGTACGGCCGCCTGGTCGTGCTGCTGCGGCCAGGCACCGCGTTCGAGCTCATCGCCGGTGACGGCTCGTTGCCGAGTGACGGCGACATGACGATCGCGGTCAACGGCGGCTATCTCATGGGCGACATCGACGAAGAGCGTACCGGGCTCGCTCGAGGGCTCTTCGCGGGCCGGCTCACCCTCGAAAAGCTGGCGCAGATTACGCCAAAGGTCGGCCTCTGCGCGTTTGATGCCGAGCTCATGCAATCACTCATGGGACAGTTTGCCGATATCGTCGGCTTCCCGGAAGACGATGGAACCGGAATGGAATGCGACGCGTTCAGCGTGGGCGTGACCTTCAACGCGGTGGTGGGCCAGCTTGCAGGGCTCGCGGCATCTTCACGAGCAGGGCTCGAGCCCTGCGCGAACACAGGGCCCATCCAAGTCGATCGCTGCTGTCCGAGCGAATGGCTGAGCGGCAAGTCGAGGGCGGAAACCTGCGACACGTTCGAGAAGGTCATCAAGGCTGCGCGCTTCGATTCGCTCTCGAACGCCATTCGAGTTCCGGTGCCCGAGCCAGAGCTGTTCTAGAGCTCGGAATTCGCTCAGCTGCCAGCTGCGCGGCGCTTTCGAGTCGCGTCGGCCAAGCCTTCGAGGACGGGCACGGTGACGTCCCAACTCATGCAAGCGTCCGTGATGCTCTGCCCGTACTGGAGCTCGGCGTCTGGCTTGTTGTCTTGACGCCCGCCGACCAGAAAACTCTCGAGCATCACGCCGAACACCTTGGTGCTGCCCTGCGCGAGCTGTTGCCCGATCGCGATCGCGACGCCGGCCTGCTTCTCGTGGTCTTTCTGGCTGTTCGCGTGACTGCAGTCGACCATGATGCGACCTTCGAGCCCGGCCGCCTCCAGCATTTCCACCGTGGAGGCGACGTGCTCAGGCTCGTAGTTCGGCTTGCCGCCGCCTCCGCGCAGGATGACGTGGCAATCGAGATTGCCCTTGGTTGCGACGATGGCTGTCAGGCCTTGCTTGGTGACCGAAAGGAAATGATGTGCGTTCCGGGCCGCCCTTACCGCTTCGACGGCGATGAGCACCGTCCCTCGCGTCCCGTTCTTGAAGCCGACAGGCATCGAGAGCCCGCTGGCGAGCTCGCGATGAACCTGGCTCTCGGTCGTTCGCGCGCCAATCGCTCCCCAAGACACCAGGTCCGCGACGAACTGTGGCGAAATCGGGTCGAGGAACTCCGTCCCGCTCGGGAGGCCCATTTCCGCGAGGGCGCTCAGCAAGCCTCGTGACACGCGCAGCCCGTGGTTGATGTCGAAGCTTCCGTCGAGGTTGGGATCGTTGATCAGGCCCTTCCACCCGACGGTGGTGCGCGGCTTCTCGAAGTAGGTGCGCATGACGATCATCAGATCTTTCGCATGCTCATCTCGCAGCACTTTGAGCCGCTTGGCGTACTCTAGGGCTGCGTCCGCATCGTGAATCGAGCAGGGGCCGACGACGACCAGCAGTCGGTCGTCCTTGCCGTGGACGATGTCACCAATCTCACGACGCGCGGTCGCGATCCGAGCGATGGCCTCGTCCCCAGGATGGATTTCTTCCATCAAGATGGCGGGTGGGATCAGTGGGCGAAGGCCCTCAATCCGGACGTCGTCGGTAGGCGGGCGAAACATGAGAGCGGAGTTTCTAGCATGGAAGGGCGGTTGCGTCTCGCTCGGCCCGTGCCGACCTATGCTGTGCTACATGGCGACGTCGTGGCTGCGTTCGTTCGGCTCTTCCCTCTTTGGGTCACCCTCGGTGCGGTCATGGCGCTCATCTACCCGCCGGCGTTCGACTGGTTTCTCGAGTACGGGCTGATCACTCCGGGGCTGCAGATCATCATGCTCGGCATGGGGCTCACCCTCGAGCTTTCCGATTTTTCGCGCGTTTTTCGCTCCCCAGCGCCCATACTTTGGGGGGTGCTCCTGCAGTACACGGTGATGCCGCTGCTCGGCTGGAGCGTCGGCTACCTGTTTCAACTCCCCACCGCGTTTGCCGTCGGCCTGGTGTTGGTCTGCTGCTGTCCAGGCGGAACGGCTTCCAATGTGATCGCCTACTTGGCCAAGGCCGACGTCGCGCTTTCCGTTTCGATGACCGCGTTCTCGACGATGCTCGCGGCCGCGTGCACGCCGCTACTCACGACTTGGGTCGTCGGCAGCCGCGTCGACGTTGATGGCTGGGCCCTGTTCCTCAGCACGGCAAAGGTGGTCCTGCTTCCGGTTGCGCTTGGGCTTTTCATGCGACGCTACGTGCCGAAGCTCACCGAGAAGCTACTCCCCGTCGCGCCAGCAGCCGCAGTGCTCATGATCGTCCTGATCGTGTCGGCGATACTCGGGGCCCGGAAGGATGCGGTGCTCGAATCCGGTCTCCAGTTGCTCGGTGCGGTGGTCACAGCGCATTCTTTGGGCTTCTTTCTCGGCTACTTGTTCGGCGGTCTCAGCGGGGGCTTTGGCACGGTCGCGCGTACGACCTCGATCGAAGTCGGGATGCAGAACTCCGGCTTGGGTGCGGTCCTTGCACAAGCTCACTTTGCCAACCCGCTCACGGTGATTCCGAGCGCGATCTCCGCGATTACCCATTGCATCATTGGAAGTGCTCTGGCCGCATTCTGGTCCCGACGCACCGCATCCGGCGAAACGACGGGCCCTTAGGCCGCGACCGGTTGGCGACTGGTCTCGTGCCCTGCTTGTGAGACATCTCACAATTTCGGGAAGTCTTTTGTCGCTGTTCTATTATGTCAATGCTAGATTTTTTGAGATGCCGTGGACGGCGTGGAATCGATGAAGAACTCTTTCAACCTCTTGCTCGCGGCCCTTCTGCCGGCCGCCCTGGCCTGCAGCGTTTACGACGCCAGCCTGGTGGACAAGGGGCTCGCGGGCGTTCCGATTCGTCCTCCGGTCAGCACCAGCTCGGAGGCCGACAACGTGGAGGCCGTCTTTGCGTTTCGCAACGTGTCGCTCGACCAGTCGGGGGATCGCTGGCGACGGTTCGGTCTCGACTTGGACGGGATGAACACAGCGTCGGTCCTCGATGCCGCCGAGTGCGTCGCGGCCAACGGGCAGCCCCCCCTCGACGGGGAGAAGGGGATCGACAACGCCTTCGGGCAGTACGTGCTGCCGACAGTCGTAGGCCTGGTCGCTTGTCTCGAGGACAACATCGCACTCAATCAGGGCTGGGGTCGGGGCACGGTCCTCATGCGCTTGCGAAACTGGAACGGTAGTCCAAACGACGCGAAGGTTGACGTGTCGGTGTTCTTCGCCGTCGATGGAACGTCTCTCGACGATGTCTCCGACTTGGAGTGGGGGGGACTCAGTGGCTCTAGCCTCATGCTGCCGGGCGCCATGGCAGAGGCCCCGGACCCCGCGTGGGATGGGAACGACTACTTTTTCGTCGACCCTTCGACCTTGATCACCGGAGACCTCGACCGACCGGTGGTTTGGCGAAAGGACGCCTACATCAGCAACGGCCGCGTCGTGCTCCCGCTCGATACGGGCTCCACGTTCGTGTTTCTGACCGGCCCAGGCAGTTTCTCGATTTCGATCAATGGATTTGTCGTCGCGGATGTCAGCGAGGACGGACAGACTTTAGAAAAGGGCCTGATCGCGGGCCGATTCCCCGCGGGGAAGCTGGTCTCCGCGCTCGAGCCTCTGGGGATTTGCGACGAAGCGTTTCAAGGGAGCATCCTCGGTCTGCTCACCGACAATCTCGATCTCCGTGGCGATCCCGATGTGGGAAGTCCCGACGATGAATGCACTGCCACCGGCGTCGCCTTTAGCTTCCAGGGGATCCGGGCCCGCATCGCCGACCAAGTCGCGCCGGTCGAGCTTCCGATTCCAGAGCCCTGCGCCAATCCTGAGAAGGGCGGCGCCGAGCCCGCGTTCGATCGCTGCTGCCGCTCGGTCGAGCTCAACTCACCCGAAGCGCTTCCCGTGGACTGCACTGCCGAGGACCTTCAGCCCTACTCGGACCTTCCGAATCCGATTCCGGTACCCCTCGAACTAGGCTTCTAGCTGACCTCGAAGGACTCGCCGCAACCGCAGTCGCCTGTTGCGTTTGGGTTGTTCCATTTGAACCCGTAGCTCATCAGGCTTTGCTCCCAATCGAGGACTGCGCCCGCGAGGAACTCGATGCTTCGGTTGTCGATGACGACCTTGAGACCGTCGAAGTCGAACACCAAATCTTTGTTGGGCCGGACCTTTTTGGCGAAATCGTACACGTAGTAGTAACCGGAGCAGCCGCCGCCTTTGACGCCCAGCCGCAGACCTTCGACGGGCTCTCCGGCCTCGGCGAGCTTTGCCTTTGCCATCTGCACGGCTTTCGGTGTCAGCGTGATGCCCTTCACTTCGCTCATCTCTCTCTATGTAAGGCGGGAGGCGGGGTTTCGCCAGGTTACGGGCGCCGCTACCAGTCGACCGGCTTTCCGCTGGCCCTTCGAACCCAAAGAGGAGAGCGCTCTCTCAGCCGGGAGACGGTTTCAACCACGGCATCGCCGACGGATTGGACCTCGTCCACGGTCGTGTGCCGCCCGAGCCCGAATCGAACGGAGGCGGCGCTCCATGCCTTCGGCACGCCCATGGCTTCCAGCACGTAGCTAGGGCCCTCGGTCGCGCTGCTGCAGGCGGCGCCGCTCGAGACGGATACGACCTCGCCGAGCTCCAGAAGCAGTCGAGGGCCGTCCACGTAGCCGAACGACAAGTTGAGGTTTCCTGGATGCCGCGGAGCGGCCGCGCCGTTCAACCGCACTTCTTCGAGCTCACCGAGGAGCCGATCCCTCAGGCGATCTCGAAGCGACTCGAGTCGCGCCGCCTCCGTCTTGCCTTCCTTTTTCATGATGGTCGCTGCCGCACCAAAGCCCACGATGCCGGGCACGTTGAGCGTACCGGAGCGCAGCCCACGCTCGTGCCCACCGCCGTGCATCTGCGCCACGAGCATCCCGCGCGTCTGCACGAGCTGCCGTGCGTAGAGCGCGCCCACGCCTTTGGGACCGTACATCTTGTGCGCAGAGAAGCTCGCCAGGTCGATCTGCAGATCTTCGACCGAGAACGGCAAGTAGCCGACGCCCTGAGCTGCATCGCAATGAAACAAGACACCGCGCTCCCGCGCGAGCGCGCCGATCTCGGCGAGACGCTGCACGATGCCCACCTCGTTGTTGGCAAGCATCACGCTGAGCAGCACCGTCTGGTCCGTGAGCGCCTCTGCGATCGAATCGAGCGAAACCAGGCCCTCTTCGTCCACGTCGAGTCGGGTCACATGCCAGCCTTCGCGTTCGAGAGCCGCGCAGCTATCGAGCACGGCCTTGTGCTCGGTGCGGACGGTGACGATGTGCTTGCCCTCCGCCTTGCGCGCTTCGGCGACCCCGCGGATCGCCAAGTTGTCGCTTTCCGTCGCACCCGAGGTGAAGATCAGCTCGTCGGGACTGGCCCCAACCAGGCCCGCGACCTCGGCCCGCGCAAGCTCTACGGCATCCCGGGCGGCCAAGCCGTGGGCGTGCGCCCGACTCGCAGCATTGCCGAACCGGTCGACGAAGTAAGGAAGCATCCGTGCGAGGACCCGCTCGTCGACGGGGGTTGTCGCGTGGTGGTCCATGTAAATCGGCGCGTCGTCCATTGGTCTGCCCAAGCGTAGCGCCGACCATGTGCGCCTCCAACGGGTTGATCTATGCTTTGCCCATGGCAGGAGCGAGTATCCTTTGTGCGACCGATTTGACCTCAGCGGGCCCCCGAACAGTCGATCTTGCGATCGCGGCTGCCAAGGCCTTCGGCGTGCGGATCGACCTGGTTCACGTCCTCGATGACGCGGACTCTTGGTGGCCGGAGGCCCCGGAGCTTCAGGCCGCAGCTGAGGCGGCCAAGCAAGACGCCACTCGCTACGAAGCGGCGCTCGAGGCCGAGCTTCGGAAGGAACAGGAGCGCTGCGTGGCTGCTGGAGTCGAGTGCGAGGCATTCGTCGTTCGTGGCAGACCATGGCGCGTCATCCCTGAGCTGGCCGGCGATCGAGGCGCGTTCCTGATCACAATAGGCCCGTTTGGGGCGAGTGGACCCCGCTCTGTGGAAGGGAGAGGGACCGCCGAGCTCGTTCTTGGATCGACTGCGCAGAAGGTCATCCGCGCGGCCGACCGGCCGGTCTTCGTAGCCACCGGTGAAGCGCCGATCCCCGAAGCGCTCGAAGGCACCAAGTGGTTCGTTGGCACCGACTTCTCCGCATCGGCGCTTGCGGCGGTCTCATGGGCCAAGCGCGCCGCGGCGCGCGTGCACGGCGAGCTGCACATTGCCAACGTCGTCATCCCTGCTGGCGGGGATGAGAAGCCGGACGAGGAGCGAACTTGGCGCCAGGTCTTGCGCGACCAAAGCAAGCTCGAAGCGGGCAAGAGGCTCGCGGCGTACATCGACGAGCACGCGCCCGGCGCCCAGCTTCACCAAGTAGTTTCGGCCGATTACGCCTCTCATGCGATGTGCGAAGCAGCGGAAGTGGTGGACGCCGACGTCATGGTCGTCGGCACGCACAGGCAGGGTGTGCTTGGCCGATTGTTGGTCGGAAGCACGGCGTCGCGTTGCCTCCGGATCGCGCCAATGCCGGTGCTAATGGTCCCCGAGCAAACTCGGTAGCCCGTCGAGGCTTTCGGCGTTGTGCTCTCGTTGGTACTTCGCGACGCCATCCGCGCCTTTGTTGTCGGCCCAGCGCGGAAGTTGATCGCGCTCGCCTTGGTAGTCGTATAAGGGCACGCCGTAGCCGCATGAGTCGCTGATGCGGCTTGCACGAATCCGGATGATCGAGCGCACTCCCGGGTAGTCGTCGAACCGCTCGCGCAAGCGTTCGAACTCGTCGTTGCTTGGCTCCACGACGTCGCCCACACCGTGCACGCGGACGATTCTCGGCGGTCCATCGAATGCACAGAACATCACGCAGATGCGGCCGTTCTCCCGAAGATGTGCGATCGTTTCGACGCCGCTCCCGGTGAAATCGAGATACGCGATCGTGCGATCGTCGAGCACGGACAAGGTCCCCGCGAGGCCTTTTGGCGACAAGTTGATGTGACCGTCCGAGGTCAACGGCGCGGTCGCAACGAAGAACATCCTCTGCTGGTCGATGAAGCTCCGGAGCTTCTCATTGAAAGCGTCGTAGGTCTTGGCCATGGGCCAACCTTGACACCCAGGCAGCCGTACTCTAGATCCGCATATGGGACCGATGCGGTCCGGTATCTAACTCTCTGAAAATGCTCCGAATTTCAAAAATGACTGACTATGCAGTCGTGCTGGCCAGCCACTTGGCCGCCGCGGACGGGGCGCATGCTGCCCGCGACCTGGCCCTGCAGACCCAGATCCCCGAACCGACCGCCAGCAAGGTCCTCAAGAAGCTGGCGCGAGCCGGTGTCGTGATTTCGCAGCGCGGCGCAAGAGGTGGCTACGCGCTCGCTCGTCGTCCCGAGCAGATCGGCATCAACGAGGTCATCGAAGCGATCGAAGGCCCGATTGCCGTGACCGAGTGCTCAGACGAAAGCACCGATTCGTTTTGCGAGTATGAAACCAACTGCGGGGTGCGGGCCAACTGGCAGCGAATCAATCTAGCAGTTCAGCGTGCCCTGTCCGAGATCAGCCTGGCGGACATGGCGTTCCCAGGCACGGCGGAGCTCGTGTCGATCGCGCTCTCGGGCAAAGATGCCGAGCGGATGCGCGGTGCCGGTACGCCCAGCAACGACGTTCACTGAGTTGGAGTAACTCATGTCAGCAGCAACTGAACAGATCGACGACATTCTCAAAAAGGGCTATGACGCCGGTTTCGTCACCGACATCGAACAAGAGTACGCGCCGCCCGGTTTGAGCGAAGAGATCGTCACCTTCATCTCGAACAAGAAGCAAGAGCCCGATTGGCTTCTCCAATGGAGACTCAAGGCCTATCGGCGCTGGCTCGAAATGAAGGAGCCGACGTGGGCCAAGGTTAGCTACCCCGAAATCAACTATCAGGATATCTGCTACTACGCGGCGCCGAAGACGAACGAGAACGCGCCGAAGAGCCTGGACGAAGTTGATCCGGAGCTCCTCAAGACCTATGAAAAGCTGGGGATTCCACTCCACGAGCGGGAGATCCTGGCTGGTGTCGCGGTCGATGCGGTGTTCGATAGCGTATCCGTCGCCACGACATTCCGGGAGAAGCTCTCCGAGGTCGGCGTCATCTTCATGCCGTTCTCCGAAGCGGTGAAGGAGCATCCCGAGCTGATCAAGAAGTACTTAGGCTCGGTCGTCCCGGTCTCCGACAACTTCTTCGCTGCGCTCAACAGCGCGGTCTTCAGCGACGGCTCGTTCGTCTACATTCCAAAGGGCGTACGGTGTCCGATGGAGCTGTCGACCTACTTCCGGATCAACGCCGCCAACACTGGACAGTTCGAGCGAACGCTCATCATCGCGGACGAGGGCAGCTACGTCAGCTATCTCGAGGGCTGCACGGCACCAATGCGCGACGAAAATCAGCTGCACGCCGCGGTTGTCGAGCTGATCACGCACGAGGACGCCCAAATCAAGTACTCCACCGTGCAGAACTGGTATCCGGGCGACGAGAACGGGAAAGGTGGCATCTTCAACTTCGTCACCAAGCGTGGCCTCTGCGAGGGCGCCCGCTCGAAGATCAGCTGGACGCAGGTCGAAACAGGCTCGGCGATCACTTGGAAATACCCGAGCTGCATTCTCAAAGGCGACGACTCGATCGGGGAGTTCTACTCGGTGGCCCTGAGCAACCACCGTCAGCAGGCCGACACCGGGACCAAGATGATCCACCTCGGCAAGAACACGAAGTCCACCGTCATTTCCAAGGGTATCAGCGCGGGCCATGGGCAGCAGACCTATCGGGGCGGTGTGAAAATCTCCCGCGGCGCGACCAACGCCCGCAACTACACCCAATGTGATTCGCTCCTCATCGGGGACAAGTGCGGCGCGCACACGGTTCCCTACGTCGACGTGCGGAACGCCTCGTCGAAGCTCGAGCACGAGGCGACGACCTCGCGCATTGGAGAGGACCAGCTCTTTTACTGCCGGCAGCGGGGGCTTTCGGAAGAAGATGCGGTGAGCTTGATCGTCAACGGCTTTGCCAAGCAAGTCCTGAAAGAGCTGCCCATGGAATTTGCTGTCGAGGCGCAGAAGCTCCTCGGCGTGAGCTTGGAAGGAGCAGTCGGCTGATGTTGAAGATCGAGGACCTGCACGTCGAAGTAGACGGCAAGCCCATTCTCAAGGGGATCAACCTCGAGATAGAGGCGGGGCAAGTACACGCCATCATGGGGCCGAACGGTTCCGGGAAGAGCACGCTTGCGTACGTCCTCGCCGGCCGCGAAGGCTACGAGGTCACCAAAGGAAGCGTGCTCTACAAAGGGCAAGACCTGCTCGAAATGGCGCCCGAGCTTCGCGCCGCCGAGGGGATCTTCTTGGGCTTTCAGTACCCGGTCGCGATTCCGGGCGTGAGCAACATCTATTTCCTGAAGGCTGCCCTCAACGCCATTCGAAAGCATCGCGGAGAAGATCCGCTCGACGCGATCGATTTCATGAAGCTCTCGAAGCAAAAGGCCGCGTTGGTTCAGCTGCCGGACGAGCTCACCAAGCGCTCGGTCAACGATGGTTTCAGCGGTGGCGAGAAAAAGCGAAACGAGATCTATCAAATGGCCATGCTCGAGCCCTCCCTCGCGGTGCTCGACGAGACTGACTCCGGCCTCGACATCGACGCGCTCAAGGTTGTCGCGCAAGGCGTGAATGGCCTTCGCGGTCCAGATCGGGCCATGCTGGTGATCACGCACTATCAGCGCCTCCTCGACTACATCGTGCCGGACGTCGTCCACGTGCTGATCAACGGCCAGATCGTTCGAACCGGAGACAAGGAGCTCGCCAAGATGCTCGAAAAAGAGGGCTACAGCGACGTCCGGGACGCATCTCAGCTGTGACAGAATCAAACCGCCAGACGCTACTCGCGAGTCTTCCCGCCTCGTTCGATGCGGGGCCGGATTGGTTGCGCGCGCTTCGTGGAGGCGCGGCGGCGACGTTGCGCGAGCAGGGCCTCCCCACCAAGCGCACTGAGGCTTGGCGCTTCACGCCGGTGCGTCGGCTCGTCGATGCGGAGTTCTCGCTCGATGACGAAGGCGTTCCCACTCTGGCTTCAGCGGTTCCGGAGGGTGTCACGGTCCGCGGCCTGGCGGAGGTCCTCGAATCAGAGCCTGAGCGTCTGCAAGGGCGGCTCGACTTCGGCGGTGCGCCTACCCACTTTGCTGCGCTCAATACAGCGCTGTTTCGCGATGGGCTTTGGATCGACGTTCCTGCGGGCGCCGTCGTTCAGGCGCCGATCGAGATCAGCCATACGAGCCCTTCGTCTTCGGAGCCAGGCGTGGTCTACCCCCGCGTGCTCATCACCGCGGGCGAGGGCGCCGAGCTAACCTTGATCGAGACCTACGCGGGCGGCAGAGCCGGTCAGCTGAGCAACTCGGTGGTCGAGGTCGAGCTTGGTCGCAACGCCAAGATGAACCACGTGCGTGTTCACGAGAACGCCGGCCTGCAGATCGGCCGCGTGGATGTTCGACAGGATGCAGACAGCGGCTACCGCTCCACGGTCGTGACCCTGGGCGGCGCCCTTTTGCGCTTTGATGTGCGCTGCCTGCTCCAGGGCAAGGGCGCCGAGTGTCAGCTCGACGGCGCGTATCTGACCGACGGCGACGATCACGTCGACCACCACACCTTGGTGGAGCATCAGGCGCCCCACTGCCGCAGCGGGCAGACCTATCGAGGCATCGTGTCCGGGAAGAGCACAGCCGTGTTCGACGGAG
>Ga0265306_10000808_pt1 | contig 15156 bp, 18 predicted proteins | sample Helome_3_FD_192493 | JGI IMG/M metagenome (GOLD analysis project Ga0265306, IMG submission 192493) | Marine sediment microbial communities from subtidal zone of North Sea - Hel_20160420 (Illumina Assembly) | ecosystem: Environmental > Aquatic > Marine > Subtidal zone > Sediment ...
CATGCCCATGGGCATGCCGGGATGACCGGAATTGGCCTGCTGGACGGCGTCCATGCTGAGGGCCCGGATGGCGTTGGCGAGGGCTCTGCGGTCAGACATGACGACTCCAGGGAAGGGCTAAAAAATCAATTTTCCGGGATGCGGACTCGCGCGGCAAGGGAGCGGGCAAAATCCGCCCGTTATGCTAGCGCCATTTGATCGAACAGCCGATGCTGGGCACCTGTTTTTCCGGCCCATGGCCGGTGCTGGCCACCAGCGACATGGCGTCAAACAGCTCCCGCGGCGCGTCCGGCGCCGGCGTCTGTGCACCACCCGCATCCAGACGGCCGCGATATTGCAGGCCCAGCCGAGCGTCGTAACCGAAGAAATCGGGCGTACACACCGCGCCATATGCCCGCGCCACAGACTGGCTCTGGTCGAACAGATAAGGGAAGGGGAAATTGTTTTCCCGCGCCAGCCGGGCCATCGACTCTGGCCCGTCCTGGGGATACCGGGATACATCGTTGGACATTATGGCCACGCTGGCGACGCCCAGCCCGGCGAGCTCGCGCGTATCCCGCAGCAGCCGGTCCAGCACCGCTTTGACATAAGGGCAGTGATTGCAGATAAACATCACCAGCAAGCCCCGCTCGCCTCGACAATCGTCGAGGGTCCGGATCCGCCCTTCGGTATCGGGCAGAGAAAACTCCGGGGCGGCGGCGCCAAAATCGCAGACGGGTGTCTCGGTAGCGGCCATCGGCCCTCCTGGAAACATCGGCCCGCAACGCGGCCCGGAACTCGGAACTGAAAGATCCAATTATACTCTGTATAATTCGCGTTCTTTTTTGGCGCCTGGAATCGATCGACCATGACCGACACAAATATCTTTACCTCCGAGTCCGTCTCGGAAGGCCACCCGGACAAGATTGCGGACCAGATCTCTGACGCAGTGCTCGACGCTATCCTCGCCGAGGACCGCGATGCCCGCGTCGCCTGTGAGACCATGGTCAAGACCGGCATGGTGGTCGTGGCGGGTGAGATCACGACAGACGCCTGGGTCGATCTGGAGGATCTGGCGCGCCGGACCATCCTCGAAATCGGCTACGACAGCAGCGATGTGGGGTTTGATGGCGCGACCTGCGCGGTGCTCAACGCGATCGGCAAGCAATCCCAGGACATCGCCATCGGCGTCGACCGGGAAGAGCAGCGGTCCCAGGGTGCCGGTGACCAGGGCATGATGTTCGGTTATGCGAGCAACGAGACCGATGTGTTGATGCCTGCGCCGATCACCTACGCGCACAGACTGGTCCGTCGTCAGGCCGAAGAGCGCAAGCGGGGGACGTTGCCGTGGCTGCGCCCGGATGCCAAGAGCCAGGTCACGCTGCGTTACGAGGACGGCAAGCCGGTGGGCGTCGATGCGGTGGTCCTCTCGACCCAGCACGATCCGGAGATCCAGCAATCGGATCTGCGCGAGGCGGTGATGGAGACCATCATCCTGCCGACGCTCCCGCCGGAGTGGATCCACAAGAACACCCGCTTCCATATCAATCCCACGGGACGCTTCGTGGTCGGGGGCCCGGTCGGCGATTGCGGTCTGACCGGACGCAAGATCATCGTCGACACCTATGGCGGCATGGCCCGTCATGGCGGCGGCGCCTTCTCGGGCAAGGACCCGTCCAAGGTCGACCGCTCCGCCGCCTATGCGGCGCGCTACGTGGCCAAAAACGTCGTCGCCGCCGGCCTCGCCGATCGCTGCGAGATCCAGGTGTCCTACGCCATCGGGATCGCCGAGCCGACCTCAGTCAACATTGAAACGTTTGGCACCGGAAAGGTGTCTGACGACAAGCTGATCGCGCTGGTGCGTCAACACTTCGATCTGACGCCCTTCGGCATCGTCGAGATGCTCGATCTGCTAAGACCCATATACCAAAAGACGGCAGCCTATGGCCATTTCGGACGCGAGGACGCGGACTTGAGTTGGGAACGCACCGATAAGGCCGAGCTGCTGCGTGTAGATGCCGCCGCCTGAATAGTCAGGACGGCCGCGAATCAAAAGGATTTCAGGAGAACTCAATGAACCAGACTGCCCATGTGTTGAAGCCGGATTACAAGGTGGCCGATATCGGTCTCGCGGATTTCGGTCGCAAGGAAATCGCCATCGCCGAAACCGAGATGCCGGGCCTGATGGCCCTGCGCGAAGAGTATGCCGGCCACAAGCCCCTGGAAGGGGCGCGTATCGCCGGGTGTCTGCACATGACTATCCAGACCGCGGTGCTGATCGAGACACTGGTCGAACTCGGCGCCGAGATTCGCTGGTCTTCGTGCAACATTTTCTCCACCCAGGACCACGCTGCCGCCGCGATCGCCGCTGCGGGGATCCCGGTATTCGCCTGGAAAGGCGAGACCGAGGAGGACTACTGGTGGTGCGTGGAGAAGACCATCGTCGGTGACGACAACTGGCGTCCGAACTTGCTGCTGGACGACGGCGGTGATCTGACTCAGCTGATGCACGACAAATATCCTGAGCTGCTCGAAGAGGTGCGCGGCCTGTCCGAGGAGACCACCACCGGCGTGCAGCGGCTCTACGACATGGAGCGGGCCGGTCTGCTGAAGGTGCCGGCGATCAACGTCAACGATTCGGTGACCAAGTCCAAATTCGACAATCTCTATGGCTGCCGGGAATCGCTGGTCGACGCGATCAAGCGCGCCACCGACGTAATGATCGCCGGCAAGGTCGGTGTGGTCTGCGGCTATGGCGATGTGGGCAAGGGCAGTGCTCAGGCGCTGCGCGCGCTCGGCGCCACAGTCTGGGTGACCGAGATCGATCCGATCTGTGCGCTGCAGGCGGCGATGGAAGGCTACCGGGTGGTGACGCTGGACGACGTCTGCGACAAGGCGGACATCTTTGTCAGCGCCACCGGAAATACCAACGTCATCACCATGAATCACATGGAGAAGATGCGCGACCAGGCCATCGTCTGCAACATCGGCCACTTCGACAACGAGATCGAAGTCGAAGCCCTGCGCAAGCTGGACTGGGACAACATCAAGCCCCAGGTCGACCACATCATCTTCCCCGACGGCAAACGCGTGATCCTGCTTGCCGAAGGACGGCTGGTGAACCTGGGCTGCGGCACCGGTCATCCCAGCTACGTGATGTCGAGTTCCTTCACCAACCAGGTGCTGGCACAAATCGATTTGTGGCAGAACCCGGACAAATACGAGCGGCGGGTCTATGTGCTGCCCAAGCATCTGGACGAGAAGGTCGCCCGACTGCATCTGATGCGGGTCGGGGCCAAGCTGACCGAATTGACCAAGGCTCAGGCCGACTATATCGGCGTAAAGGTCGAAGGGCCCTATAAACCGGAGTACTACCGCTACTGAGCGCCGCACTCCGCGCAACCCGACAAAAAGGCCCCGGAGAGGATCCCGGGGCTTTTTTTGTGTCGTATCTAGCGTTTGCGCGCCAGTGTCAGACCGTCTCCGATAGGCACGAGGCTGAGATCCACACGCGCGTCGCCATGCAGCTGACGGTTGAACGCAGCCAGCGCGATACTGTCCTCGTCATCGTCGGCCGGAGCCAACAGCCGTCCGGACCAAAGGGTGTTGTCGACGGCGATGAGCCCACCCGGGCGCAGCAACTCGAGGCTGCGCTCGTAGTATGCCGGGTAGTTGCCCTTGTCGGCGTCGATAAAGGCGAAATCAAATGCGCCGGCGTGTCCCTGCTGCAGCAGCGCGTCCAGGGTCTCGAGCGCCGGCGCCAGGTGCAGCTGGATTTTCTCTTCCACACCGGCCCGCTGCCAGAAGTCCCGGGCGATGCGTGTGTATTCCTCACTCACATCGCAGGCCACCACGCGACCATCATCGGGCATAGCCAGCGCTACGACGAGGCTGCTGTACCCGGTAAACACGCCGATCTCCAGACATCTGCGGGCGCCGCACAGGCGCACCAGCAGCGCCATCAACTGCCCCTGCTCCGGAGAGATCTGCATAGTCACCTGCGGATGATCCGCGGTGCGGCGTCGGAGCTCGGCCAGAATCGGCGGCTCACGCAGTGACACGTCGAGGATATAGCGATAGATCTCGTCGGTAACGTTGATCGTCTGATTCGACACCCAAGGCCCCTCGGATTCTCCGGCACGTCTGGCACAGGGTACACTAGGGCCGCACCCCGGCCAGGCCAGAGTAGCCCATGACGTCTGCCAGCACAGTCCTCGACATCTTGCAGCTCACCGACATGCATCTGTTCGCCGACCCGGCCATGGAGCTACGCGGCGTAAACACGGCCACAAGCTTCCGCCGCGCGCTCGATCATGCGCTGGCCGCGTGGGATCCGGATCTGATAATGCTGACCGGTGATCTGTCCGAGGATCACAGCGCTGAGTCGTACAGCTACCTGCGTCAGGCGCTGGAGCCGCTGGGTGTGCCGGTGTTCTGCATCCCCGGCAACCATGACAACCCGGAAGCGATGGAGCACGGGCTGTCCGGCGGGACATTCCGCTATTGCGAGTCCGTGCGTCATGAGAACTGGCTGCTGCCGATGCTCAATACCTGGGACGGCGATCGTGGCGGCGGCCGTCTCGGTCAGAACGAACTCGAAGCCCTCGCGCAGGAGCTTGCCGATACCGACGCCGAGCATGTGCTGGTGTGCCTGCATCACCAGCCGGTGCCGGTCGGCAGCGCCTGGCTGGACACCGTGGGTCTGGATGACAGCGACGCGCTGATGGCATTGATCAAGGATCACCATCAGGTGCGGGGTCTGGTCTGGGGCCATGTGCATCAGGGATTCGATCGGCACAATGGTGGCCTGCGCCTGATGGGTACGCCATCGACCTGTTATCAGTTCGCCCCCGGCCGCGATGATTTCGCGCTCGATGGCCTGGGTCCCGGATACCGCCGGCTCAAGCTCCAGGCCGACGGCCGGATCGACAGCCAGGTCATACAGCTGGAACCGTGAACCATCCGACCCGAGACGCTCCGCCCCGGGCGCTGGTGGAGTATTACCGCCTGCTTCGCCAACACGGCTTGAACGACTCGCATAGCGGCAACGCTTCGGTCGGCGGTGCGCGTTTGTTCTGGATCACGCCGCGCGGGTGTTGCGCCGATACGCTGGCAGAGGCGGATCTGGTGGCCTGCGAAACAGGCCAGGCGCTGCCGGCGAACGCGTCCCTCGACGCGGCGTTGCATCAGGCCATCTACGAATCTCTTCCACAGGCGGCGGCGGTGATCCACTGCCATGGACCCCACGCCATCGCCCTCAGCATGGACGGCGATGACTTCGTCCCGGGCGATTTCGAAGGGCAATACTATTTCGATCGGGTGCCGGTCCTGAGCATCGACTATGCCGACTATCTCGCCAAGGCACCGGCGGCGGTGGCCGCAGCCATGAGCGATTCAACCGTGGTCATGGTCCGCGGTCACGGCATCTATGCGCGCGGCGAGAACCTGGATCAGGCCTACAAGTGGTGCGCCTCGCTGGAATCCTCGGCGCGCATCGCCTGGTTACATCACATGCTATCCGAGAGAGGAACCCGCGCATGAAGCCATTCCGTACCCGACGCACGATCGCACTGATGTTGCTGACTGCGGTCTCGGCCCTGGCCACGCCGGCAAGCGCCGAGGGGCCGTCGATCTGGGAGTATCAGGGCGCGACGGGTACCGTGCTGCTGCTCGGCTCCGTCCACGTGCTGCGGCAGCAGGATTATCCTCTGCCCGCCTCGGTAGATTCTGCCTATGCCGCGGCCGACACGCTCGTGATGGAGATCGACACCAGCAGCCTCGACCCGCTGTCGGCGCAGATGCTGATCACCGGTATGGGCTCGCTCGAACCCGGCCGCAGCATGAGTTCGGTCATGGGCCAGAGAGATTTCGACCGGGCCAGCCGCCTGGCCAGCGAGATAGGCTTCGACCTGGCGCTGATGCAGCAATTCGAGCCCTGGTTTGCCGCCCTCACCATCATGAATCTGCAGATGATGCGGATGGGGTTCAATCCTCAGATCGGGCTGGAATCGCATCTGTCCGGTCAGGCGGCCCGGGATGGCAAGCCCATCGTCGGTCTCGAGACCATGGAGTTCCAGCTGCAGCTGTTCGACGCCATGCCAGAGCGGGTCCAGTCAGACCTGCTGTTGCAGACTCTCGAGGAAGCCGGGACTATGGAGAAGGAGATGGATGCGATGATCCGCGCCTGGCGCGCCGGTGATGCTGCCGCGCTGGCGCGGATCATGGGCGAGAATTTCGCTGAGTATCCGGACGTGTACGAAGCGCTGGTGACCCGGCGCAATCGGGATTGGGCGGGCCAGATCGTCGAAATGGCGGACCGGCCCGGGACTCACCTGGTCGTGGTGGGCGCGCTCCACCTGGTTGGCAAGGACAGCCTGATCAGGATGCTGGAGCAAAAAGGCCGACGGGTAAACCGCTGGCGCGCGGCCGACTAAAACCGGTCCCGCCTCAGATCTCGATCATCTCGAAGTCTTCCTTGCCCGCGCCGCAATCGGGGCAACGCCAGGTGAGCGGCACCTGGTCCCAGGGCGTGCCAGGCTCGATACCGGACTCCGGATCACCATTTTCCTCTTCGTAGACGTAGCCGCAGATGACGCACATGTAGGCCTTCATTTGAATCCTTTTCTCAACCTGCCGATGATAGTCCGACGTTATTCTCGTATTCTCCCACGCGTAAGCCCCCGACCGGAACCCTGCCAGCCATGAATGCAGAACTGCCACCGCCGGTGGTGATGATCATCGCCGGCAATGACCCCTCCGGTGGAGCAGGTATCAGCGCCGACATCCAGACAGTCTCTGCGCTGGGCGGCCATCCTGCGCCGGTGCTGACCGCGCTCACGGTTCAGGACACACGAAACGCCTATCGGGTGGACGCTGTGGAAGCGGCGCTGGTGGCGGAACAGGCACGCGCGGTCATGGCGGACCTGCCGGTGCGGGCGATCAAGATCGGTTTGTTGGCCAACAGCGAGATCGGCGAAGTCGTTGCAGATCTGCTCGCCGAGCATCCCACGATACCCGTGGTGCTGGACCCGGTGCTTGTTGCAGCCGGCGGCGCCGCGCTGGCCGAAGAGGCATTGGTCACCACGCTGCTCAAACGCCTGCTGCCTGCAGCAGCGCTGCTGACACCCAACGCGCTCGAGATCCGCCGCCTGGCTGGCGACGCCGGTGACCGCGACAGCCGCGCCCGCACACTGCTGGGTCACGGCTGCCGCTACGTCCTGGCCAAGGGCGGCGATGAGGACACGCCCGGGGTGGAGAACGTGCTCTATGGTCGCGATGGCCTGGTCGAGTCGTTCCGCTGGCGCCGGCTACCGCACGCCTATCACGGTTCCGGCTGCACCCTGGCCTCCGCCATCGCGACCCTGATCGCGCGTGCCCGGCCGCTGCCGGCCGCCGTAGCAGAAGCCCAACGCTACACCTGGCAGGCGCTGCAACAAGCCTATCGACCCGGCAACGGACAGCATGTGCCTCGGCGATTGATGCCACCGCCACAAGGGACACCGTGAGTCTGACGCTGCCGCGCGGCCTCTATGCCATCACCCCGGAGCAGGTCACGGATACGGCACGGCTCCTCGACATGGTCCGTCGCTGTCTGGCCGGTGGGACACGCACGATCCAGTACCGATCCAAGGGCTCAGATAGGACCCGGCTATGGTCGGAGGCGCAGGCCATTTCTACCCTGTGCCGCCAATACGAGGCGACATTCATCATCAACGATCGCCTGGATCTGGCGCGAGACATCGGCGCCGACGGCGTACATCTCGGCAAGGACGATCAGTCCTGCGCAGAGGCGAGGCAGCAGGCGGGCGCGGACCTGGTGGTCGGCGTCTCCTGCTACGATTCGCTGCCACGCGCCCGGCAGGCCGTCGCCGACGGTGCCAGCTATGTCGCGTTTGGCAGCGCGTTCCCGTCTCCCACCAAGCCAGATGCAGTAAGGGCTGATCTGTCGCTGTATCGCCAGGCCGCCGCCGAACTGGAGATACCGGTGGTCGCCATCGGCGGTATCACGCCGGACAACGCTGCGGATCTGATCGCTGCCGGTTGCCACGCGGTGGCTGTGATCAGCGCCCTGTTCGATGCCACGGACATCACCCCGACCGCTACAGCGTTCAGCGCTCTGTTCGGATCAGACGCGGCAGCGGATCGGCTAGAATGATGATCCCGATCCAGACCCACGAGGAGCCGCCACGCGATGAGCCGCAGTGATCCCCTGTTCGAAGAAGCCCAGCGGTATATTCCCGGTGGCGTGAATTCACCGGTACGCGCGTTCGGCTCGGTGGGCGGTACACCGGTTTTTGTAAAACGTGCTGCCGGGGCCTACATCTATGGCGAGGACGGCCGACGGTACATCGACTATATCGGCTCATGGGGCCCGATGATCCTGGGTCATGCGGATCCCGGCGTGATCGAGGCGGTCAAGCAGGCCGCCGATCGGGGTCTTAGCTACGGCGCGCCGACTGTTTCCGAGACCGCATTGGCACGCAAGGTTTGCGAGCTGATGCCGTCAGTGGAACAGGTCCGGTTCACCAGCTCCGGCACCGAAGCGACCATGAGCGCGATACGTCTGGCACGCGGCTTCACCGGGCGCGACAAGATCGTCAAATTCGAGGGCTGTTACCACGGCCACTCGGACTCATTGCTGGTCAAGGCGGGATCCGGCGCGCTGACCCTTGGCGTACCGACATCGCCGGGCGTACCGGCATCCATGGCCGAGCACACCATAACGCTGAGCTACAACGATATCGATCAGGTGCAGAGCGTGTTTGCCGAACTGGGTTCGCAGATCGCCTGCATCATCGTGGAGCCGATCGCGGGCAACATGAATATGGTGCCGCCGGTAAGCGGCTTTCTCGAGTGCCTGCGCACGGTCTGTGACGAGCATGGCGCACTGCTGATCTTTGACGAAGTGATGACCGGATTCCGTGTCGCCCTCGGCGGCGCCCAATCGATCTATGGCGTGGCGCCCGATCTGACGACGCTCGGCAAGGTGATCGGCGGCGGCATGCCGGTAGGCGCGTTTGGCGGCCGCACTGAGGTTATGCAGCATATCGCGCCGGCCGGGCCGGTCTATCAGGCCGGCACTCTGTCCGGCAATCCGGTCGCCATGGCGGCGGGACTTGCGACGTTGGAGCGGGTCAGTAAACCGGGCTTTTATCAGCAGCTGGGTGAGCACACGCGATCTCTGGTCGACGGGATAAGCGAGGCCGCAGCGCGTGCTGGTGTCGCGTTTTCAACGCATCAGGTCGGCGGTATGTTCGGATGTTTCTTTAGCGACGTCAAAACGATCACGTGCTTCGACGAGGTCGTTGCCTGTGACACGGATCGTTTCCGCCATTTTTTCCACGCCATGCTGGAACGAGGCGTCTATCTGGCGCCATCTTCCTACGAAGCCGGTTTTGTCTCCGCGGTCCATTCAGCCGAAGATATCCACCACACGATCGAAGCGGCCGCCGAGTCGATGGCGACGCTGGCCTGAAGTCGGCCTCGATTCCGCCTAGTCTCCGCGTAGCATCCGTGCCAGGTGTTTCGCCAGTTTCGGCTGGATCAGATAACCGAAACCCTTATGCGGATTGGGTCCGCCCTCCGGCTCCCGATAAGGGTTGACCAGCCCCCGATAATCCCGGAAGTCATCGGTCTTGTGATGGCGCAGATCACGACGCATGCCGGTGAAGAACCCGGCCTCCATGTCCAGATGCTGACAGACGATATCGCCGAGCGCGCGGTAATTGTGCCAGCGGCGAACGTTGCCCAGCCAGGCGAGGCGCCGCTCTGCGGCGGTATCGGCATGGCGGCTCGCCAGCGCGCGGCCGCTGAGCATGATCTCCTGGACCTTCGGTTCTGCAAGCGGCGCGCCCATGGTGACCAGCAGCTCGACCTTGCACCTGCGGTAGGTGCTGAATTCAGGCTCGGCGCGATGGCTGAATCGCCACAGGACGTCATAGGCCAGGGCCGCACCCAGGGAATGGGACAGGATCACCACCCGGTGGCCCTCGTCCCAGCAACGCCGCAATGATTGTTCCAGCGGCAAGCGTATGCGGTCCGCGACGCCGCTGTCCTTGTGGTAGCGATCCAGCTCCCACTCATGCCCGCTCCGGATCGTTGACCCGAAGACCAGCGCCGCATGCAGTGCCTCGATGACTTGGGGACCAAAATAGCGGTGCTGTTCCGCGGTGAGGCCAGTCGCAGGCACGTGCAGTCCGGTCTTGTGCTTGCGCCGGACTTGCGCCAACGCAGCCACAGATTGCTCCAACCTCGATATCCGGCCGGGCAGCTCCGCCAGATGATCCGGTACGGCGTCGGCCCAGTAGGCCGGGACCAGCAGACCCGGGTCTGCGGCGACACGTCGACCGAGAGCAGCATCCTCGACCCGCAGACTCTCCACCAGGCAAGTCCGCCACAAATTCAGCCAGGCGTCTGGCGGCGGTTTCCTCGCCATGCCATGAACCAGCAACAGCCGGATGTCATCGGAAAGTCTCTTCACCTGGCGCCTCCCGGGAGACCGCATTGCCAGCAGATCTCAAAGTTGCTGGCATTTTGTTCGCCGCATCCGTCGCAGATCCAGTGGCGGCCATCATCGGGCTCACCCTTTGCGGCCTCATAACCCTCGATGACCGAGAGCGCGTGCTGTCGCTGACCGGGCGGCACGAGCAAGCGCACGTCGCAGACGCGCGGCACACCGGAATAGGCGCCGACGAGACTCTCCCCGGTTATCTCAACCTGGATGCCCTGCTGCTCGAGCAAACCCTTGAGCAGATTCGCCTCTATCGGATTGGTCATCCGATGTACACACACTACCCGCGCCTGCTCAACCATCGGGCGCCTCCCCGACAGCGAGCCGATTGTGGGTGCCGTCGCATCTCGGCGCGGCACCACTCTGTTTGCAGCCGCAGAGCCAGACCTTCTCACTTCGCTCCGCCACAAAGCGCAGCGGCTCGGTAGCACTGCCCTGGTGGGAGCCGTCGCAGAATGGCTGTGTCTGACTGCGACCACAGCGGCACCAAAAATATGTCGTGCCGGCCTCCAGCTCGACACAAATCGGGCCTCGCGCTGTCGCGTCGTGGTCGCTCATAAGTCTCCCTCTCACTGTCTGTGCGCAGCGCACCGGTCGTTCGCCGGGTCACTCATGCGCGTAAGGACTCCACTAGCGGCATCAGCATCTCCAGCCGCTTCAACGGATCGCTCAATTCAAGAAACATCTGTTTCTGTCCGAGACTCAGGGGCAGCACCTCGGCCAGGCGGCAGCCGACCCAGCCGGCGTCTTCATAATTCTTTTCGATAAATCGGTACTGCGGCTCGAGCTCAGTGAGGATGTTATCCAACAGCGTCAGCAGCGGGCCGAACCGCGTCGGTACCGCCATTGGCGCCTCCGGCTCGAGAAAATCAACGCGGCCGATATTCAGCCCATCGTCCTGACGGCGGATCTCCTTGAGCAGGAATCGCGCCTCGCCCACTGCAGTGATGCCCAGCAGACCGTCATCGAATTGATACCAGTCCACGATACGCGCGAGGGTCCCGACCTGATGCAGCCCCACCCGATCCTGTTCCTGGCTTTCGATCTGGGACACGACGCCGAATCCCAGGTCTTCCCGCATACAATGTCCGACCATATCCACATAGCGGGTCTCGAAGATCCGCAGCGGCAGCGGGCCACCCGGATAGAGTACCGTGCGCAGCGGGAACAACGGTATTTCTATGCCGCTCTGGTCCATCCACTTGCTCCCGGACGCCCGCTCAATCGGCGCCCCGATCTCCATCGCCCCATGGCCTCAGCAGCTGTTGCGGCAAGGCGAGATGGTCCATGACCCTGGCTACCATGAAATCGACCAGGTCTGATACCTGTTGCGGTCGGTGGTAGAACCCGGGTGCCGCCGGCATGACAACCGCGCCGGCTCGGACCAGTCGCAACATGTTCTCCAGATGGATGGCAGAGAACGGTGTTTCGCGGACCACCAGCAGCAGTGTGCGGCTTTCCTTTAACACCACATCAGCCGCCCGCTCGATCAGCGAGCGGCTGGCGCCGGTGGCGACCGCCGCGACAGTCGCGGTCGTGCATGGGCAGATGACCATCGCATCCGGGACCGCCGACCCGCTGGCCAGCGGTGCGGTCCACTGATCACGGCCATAGACCTTGAGCTGCCCCGGCCCCGCCGCGAAGCGTTCCTCCAGCACCCTCTGCATATCCGCCGGCCGCGCCGGCAGGGACATGTCGGTCTCCATCGCGGTCACCAACTGGGCCGGTTTGGACACCATCAGCGATACTTCGCAGTCGGCGCCAAGCAGGCACTCGACAAGGCGGATCCCGTACTGGATCCCTGATGCCCCGGTCCAGGCCACCGCCACGTTTCGGGCAGGTGAACGGGCGTCTATCATGCCGGCCCCGCGGCCTCCAGCGCCGCCAGCAGGCTGGTATGCAGATCTCCAAAACCGCCGTTACTCATGATGACCACATGATCACCTGCGCGCAGTTCCGACACAAGGCGTGCCCGCAGCGCATCCAGTTCCCTGAACAACTGGGTCGGCGGCCCGGATTGCGCGGTGAGGATGTCGACGTCCCAGTCGAGCCCGGGTGGCGTAAACACAAAGGCGGCATCGGCGGCGGCGAGTGCCGGTCCCAGGGTCTCCCGGTGCACGCCCATCCGCATGGTGTTGGAACGTGGCTCAAGCACCGCAACGATACGCGCGCTGGCCGTCTCGCGGCGGAGCCCCTCCAGCGTCATTCGAATGGCGGTAGGGTGATGGGCAAAGTCGTCATAGACACGGATCCCGTGGACTTCACCGCGCAGCTCCATGCGTCGGCGGACGCCGCGGAACGCCGCCAGGCCCGCGGCGGCGCTGTCCAGCGGAACGCCTGCATGGCGGGCAGCGAGCATGGCGGCGACACCATTCTCGGCATTGTGTTGGCCGCTCAGGGACCATTCAACCGCGGTAATGCTCCCGTCCGGATGGACCAGGTCGAAGCCCCGCCCGGGCGCCAGTCGGCATCCCCAGGGTGCGTCGGCGGACACGGAAAATCGTTCCACCGGAGTCCAGCAGCCCATCTCGAGCACCGCCTCCAGATTGAGATCGTCCATCTTGCTGATGATGCAGCCGGAACCCGGCACAGTTCGGACCAGATGGTGGAACTGGCGCTTGATGGCGTCGAGATCGGGAAAAATGTCTGCGTGATCAAACTCCAGATTGTTGAGGATCACGGTACGCGGCCGGTAATGAACGAACTTGGATCGCTTGTCGAAAAACGCTGTGTCATATTCGTCCGCCTCGACCACAAAGAAAGGCCCGTTGCCCAGCCGCGCCGAGCTGCCGAAATCGACCGGTACGCCGCCGATCAGGAAACCGGGCTGCAGACCCGCGTGCTCGAGGATCCAGGCCACCATGCTGCCGGTGGTGGTCTTGCCATGGGTACCCGCCGCCGCCAGCACCCATCTGTCCGCTAACACGTGCGTGGCCAGCCACTCGGGACCGGAGGTGTAGTTCAGGCCGCGGTCCAGCATCGCCTCCACCACCGGCAGCCCGCGCCGCATCACGTTGCCGACCACGACACAATCGGGCGCCGGCTCGAGCTGCGCCGCGTCAAAGCCCTCACTGAGCTCGATTCCCAGCGCCTCGAGCTGCGTGCTCATCGGCGGATAGACATTCTCGTCCGACCCGGTTACCCGATGGCCGGCGGCCTTGGCCAGGGCGGCGATGCCGCCCATAAAGGTGCCGCAGATGCCGAGGATGTGGATATGCATCAGATCTCCGCCGGAAACAGCTGCGCGAACGCGACGTAGTTGAGGATGAAGTAGCCGGCTGACAGCAGGACGCCACCGACGTACGGGATCTCCAGCGCGCGCTGGAGGATGTGTCCGTTAATGCTTATCGACCACAGCACGATGAGATAGATGCCGAGCGCCGGTATCAGCGCGGCCGTGTCGCCGGGCCCGCTGTTGCGCAGCATCAGCGACAAAGGCAGGGCGAAACAGGCCAGCAGCGCGCCGGCACCCATCACCGCGGCCAGTGTCTGGCGCAGCCTGGCGGTCCGTCGGAACAACGACAACAACAGGCCAAAAAACGCCAGCAGCAGAGAAAAGTCCAGCGCCAGCTGAGCCAGCAGGTCGGCGGTGTTCGCCGAATAGAGCACGATCGAGATCACGCCGGTAGTGAGATAGAGGACCGTCATCAGACCGAGGAAAAAGCTCGACGCAGGCAGATCCTCGGGCCCGCGGCGCAGGATCGCGATTTCCAGCATGGCGCGGATGATGTCTTTCACAGTCGCCCTCGTCCCTTGGTCAACATGCATGATAACCGCGCCATGCGGTCAGGCCATACGCGGGCGCAGATTCTGGGATAATGCCGGCCCATGGAAGATATTCAATTCATCGACACTCGCGATGGGGCAGAGCAGGCGGCCGAGGCCGTGGCGGCGGAGCCCTTTCTCGCCATCGATACCGAGTTCGTCCGTGAGAAGACCTACCACCCGCTGCCGTGCCTGTTACAGATCGCCGGCGCCGGTCAGATCTTCTGCCTCGATCTGATCGCACTGGAGGGGACGGCCGCGCTCACGGACGTATTGATGGATCGTACCGTGACCAAGGTCTTGCACTCCGCCCGCCAGGATCTGGAGTTGTTTTATGCTCTGATCGGCACTGTGCCCGGACCGATCTATGACACTCAGATCGCCGCCGCCCTGCTCGGCTTTCCGGATCAGGCGGGCTACGGCAACCTGGTCAATCAAGTGCTGGACATCGAGCTGGAAAAAGGCCACGCGCGCACTGATTGGTCAAGGCGTCCATTGTCACCCGAGCAGCTCCGCTATGCCGCAGACGACGTCCGTTTTCTGGTACCGCTCTACCAGACCTTGCGTCAGCGCCTGGAGAGCCGTGCCCGCAGCGACTGGCCGGACGCGGACTTCCTGGCGCTTGAGGATGCCCGTCTGTATACCCCGGACCCGGATTCGGCCTGGAGCAAGGTCAAGGGCTGGCGCCAGCTCGAGGGCGCGGCCCTGGCTCGTCTGCAGCGGCTGGCCGCTTGGCGCGAAGAAATCGCAGTTGCCCGCAACCGGCCGCGCCGCTGGATCCTTGCGGACGATGTGCTGATGACCCTGGCTGCCCGCGCACCCGCCGACGAAGCCGCCATCACCGATCTCGGCATCGTGCCGCCGGCGGTTCTCCGCCGCTATGCCCGGGACCTGGCCGAACG
>Ga0265306_10000810_pt1 | contig 15141 bp, 9 predicted proteins | sample Helome_3_FD_192493 | JGI IMG/M metagenome (GOLD analysis project Ga0265306, IMG submission 192493) | Marine sediment microbial communities from subtidal zone of North Sea - Hel_20160420 (Illumina Assembly) | ecosystem: Environmental > Aquatic > Marine > Subtidal zone > Sediment ...
ATCGGCCGGGGAATTTCGGGCTCATCGACCACTTTTTTTACAACGCCCACCCGGGGGTATCGCTCCAGCACATCTTTTTCGTGGGGGGCGCCCTGAAGATCGGTGGTCAGTTCATGACCGGCATGATGGCGTTTCATATGGACGCCGTTGCGCCACATTTTGCTTTCGCTGACATCATAAACTTTGCCGTCGTAAGCGACATAAACGGGATTTCCGTTGGCACCATTGTAATCGGCAAGTTCGTCTGGAGTGAATTCTTTCATGGTTTCCCCCATCCCCTGGTTAGGGTCTTAAATCATCAGTGCGACCAGTACGATCACAAACAGAGCCGGCGGATAATAGCTGGCCTTATTAAACAGGGCCATGGCATCTGAAACCTGCAGGGTTCGAAAAAGCTTTAAAGCCGGCACTAAAAGCCAATAAACCCCCATTGCCAGAGAAATTATGACACAAAATATTACATAATCAACCTGGGAATAATAAAACACCAACCCATTCAGGCACAATGCCAGAACAAGGGTTACCAACACCATTAGGCGTGCGGCCTGAAAGCCGTAACAAACCGGTATGGTCTGCGCTTTAAACCGCTTATCTTCATTAATGTCCACCCAATCGTTGGGAATGTTCTGACCGCCGATTTCCCAGAAAAAAAGCGTCAGGAATAGGAAAACCACATATGCCCAGGATGGGTTTGGATCCACCGCAAACACAGCGGCAATGGCACCGGAGGTTTTTACAGCGCCGCTGACAACTGTGCGAAACGGGCTGACCCGCCACAACATGCAATAGATGGCTTCCAGGGTACAGCCGGCCAGGAAAATGAGAACGCAAACCGGGTTAAGGATATAAGCACCGACTAAGGCCACCGATCCCCAGGTCAAAGTCCATATCAGACCCTGCTTGAAGCTCAACAACCCCTGCGCCATCGGATGCCGGACGATCAGGCTGTCCAAATCACTCTGTGAGTTTGAAAAACCGCCAACAGCAGCCTTTTCTTTATCGACTTCGTAGTCGATCACGTCGTTTAGTGCATAAACGGCGGTATAACCGGCGAAGGTCGTGATGAGACCTAAAAGAATGACGTATGCAGGCGGAAAATGACCCAGCCACAGCAATGCGCTAAAGGCCGGGGTACACATATCCAACAATCCATGCGGCGTGCGCGAGAGCGCAAAATATAATTTAAAGCGAGAACGCCCGGTGAAGTGACTATCCATTGATGTTTCGGGCACCTGGTCTATCCTATCGGCAGTAATAAATTTTGGGTTATATGATATTGGAACATAGTGATAACAGTTCGTATTTAATGAGTTTTCAGAAGCCGAAGGTCATCCGGCGCAGCTGAAATAACAAGGGGAAATGTTTACCATGCAACCAATATTTACGTCAAGGACGTTATAAGACCCGGTGCTGGACTTGTAAATACAAAGCCCCGCAGGGGCGGGGCTCGTATCAGTTTTTAAAAATATGATTCTTTTAGGCCTCAAGCGAAGCGGTCCTTAAACGGAGCACATCTGATGCGCGCTGTGCTCTGCCAGTGCAACGATCCGGTAACGGAGCAAAGCGCCTTCTACTCCTGCATCTGACACTCCTTATCCCATTCAGGGCAGGCAGTTTTCATTTCCGAGGTATACTTTTCCATGCATTCGCCGCATTCCATATCGAAATTAGGAACATGCCCGTAACGTTCTTTCATTTCCTCCTCAGACAGCACCTGAGATCCACTGCATCCGCATTGCGGACAAGCCGTTTGAACTGTAAAACGTTTTTTCGCCATGTATAGCCTCCACTTTTTTTGAATCAGTTAAATCGTAAATTAGAAAAATAGCCAAACAGGAAAAAAGATTTCATCTCGCAAAACTTATCTATACAACTGGTGTCATTCACAAGTCAACTATTCAACTATTTAATAACTTTTTGATCTTATCCACGCTCAAAATATTTTCTTCAATAGCGACCTCGCGGATTGTTTTGCCGTTATCATATGCTTTTTTGGCAATGGCCGCCGCCTTATCATATCCGATCTCCGGCACCAGGCCGGTCACCAGAGCCAGGCTTTTTTCGATGTATCCGGCACAGATCTCCCGGTTGGCGGTAATACCGGAGACGCATTTTTGAGCAAATACGCCCGAAGCCGACGCCAACAGGGCAATAGCTTGCAGCAGGTTGTAAGCCATCACCGGCAGCATGACGTTTAACTCAAAATTTCCGGCCTGCCCCCCCATCATGATGGTGGTATCGTTGCCCATTACCTGGGCGGCCACCTGCAGGACCGCCTCGGGGATAACGGGATTGACTTTGCCGGGCATAATCGATGACCCTGGTTGCAGGGATGGAATGTTAATTTCGCCGATGCCGCATCTGGGACCGGAGGCCAGCCAGCGTATATCGTTTGCTATTTTTATCAGGCTGACCGCCAGGGCTTTTAACGCACCGCTGGTTTCAACAGCTGCATCCTGAGCGGATTGGGCCTCAAAATGATTTTGGGCTTCGACAAAGGGCAAGCCGGTGTGGTTTGAAATCATAGCGATGACCAGGTGTGCAAAGTCCTGATGGGTGTTCAAGCCGCTGCCGACGGCAGTCCCTCCCAGAGCCAGTTCAGCCAGCCGGGGTTCGGCGCCCCGGATGCGGTCGACGGCAAGTTCTATTTGCCGGGCGTAGCCCGAAAACTCCTGGCCCAGATACATTGGGACAGCATCCTGCAGATGGGTTCGTCCGAGTTTGCGGATATCTTTAAATTCATTGGCTTTGGCAGTCAATGCACTTTTAAGGAATTTTAGCGATGGGATTAGACGCTCATCAATCAGCATCAAGGCCGATATGTGAACCACTGAAGGAATCACATCATTGCTGGACTGTCCCAGATTCACATGATCATTGGGATGGACCGGCGATTTGCCCCCTTTTTGACCGGTCAGGATTTCATTGGCCCGGGAAGCCACCACCTCATTCATATTCATGTTTGTGGAAGTGCCGGAGCCGGTCTGAAAAATATCCACCACGAATTGGCTGTCATATTTTCCATCCATAACCTCCCGGGAGGCCCGGGAAATAGGATCCGCTAATTCAGGATCCAGCAGACCGAGCTTCTTGTTGGCCTGTGCCGCACAATGTTTAACCAGAGCCAGGGCATGGATAAAGGCTGCCTGAAACTTTAGATCGCTGATGGGAAAATTATCCGCCGCCCGCTGGGTTTGGGATCCGTAATAAGCCTCCGCAGGAACATTAACGATTCCCATACTATCTTCTTCTTTGCGGTATTTCATTTTTCTGTCCTTGATACTGATTTCTAGTCTCTTGTTACTGGCGACTGGTCACTTGTCTCTGGCGGCTGGTTGCCGTTAACTCTTGACACTCGATGCTCGATACTGGATGATCTGCATTTACGGACCAGTCAGAATATCATCGAGAATCGAACATCCAGTATCCAGTATCAATTGGTAATAGCAACCGGACTTCCAGTGGCAAGACACCAGAGACCAGTAACCAGTGATCATAGACCACAGACCAGCACCATCACCTTGCCGGCATCCTTTCAATATTACCTCTGAGTTGCGCGATTTCAACCCCCAGACTGACACACTGAATGCCATTCAAGCATTTTTCTGCATCGCCCTCCTCGAGAAAGGTTTTAAGCTCACACTCGCCGTTTTTTAAATCCACAACCCACCGTTTATTTTTTCCGTCATATTCAACATTAATCGCGATACCGCATTCACCGATATCAGGGTAAATTGAGCGTATTTTTTCACAAAGTTCGCTTTTATCAATCATATCGAGCCTCCTTTTTCAGATTTGGTTTCAGAGTCCCATTATCTTCAACTAAGGTCGAATGCCGATCTTGAGGCGCCATTTTTTCATAACCGGATAATGCAACTTTCTCCAATATCCGCCTCTGTCACCATAAGCTAGAATTGAAAAGGACAATTGAGATCGTTCACGAGATTAAAATAAGACCCTTGATGGCGTTGGCAAGACTGTTTGATCTGCAGGAGAATTGCTTGCCTGATCTTCCGCAGGCAGGATCCGTCTCCAAAAGATCTGTATGACAGGTGCGCTGATTAGAAAAGAATAGGTCACAACCAGGCTGCCCGACTAATTCTTTTTCTTTTCCATACGGATAAAAAACATGAGAAGGGCCGGGATGACAAACACGGTAAAAACGGTGGAAACCGCCAAACCCCCAAGCACCACGCTTCCCAGCCCCCGGTAAAACTCGGATCCCGGACCGGGAATCAAAACCAGGGGAAGCATGCCGAATATGCTGGTCGCGGCACTCATATAAATAGGCCTTAGCCGGGTGCGAGTGGATTCGAGAACGGCTTCGCGATAGGGCATATTGTTAAAGCGGACATTGTTTAAGGATTGATGAACGATGAGAATGGCATTGTTGACGACTACGCCGATCAGGATCACAAAACCGAGCATGGTGAGAATATCAAGGGGCTGACTGGCAATCAGCAAATTGACCATCTTGAGTCCGAGCAACCCCCCGACAGCTGCAAGCGGTATGGTGAACATGATGATAAAGGGATAGATAAAATTGCCGAATAAAGCCGCCATTAACAGGTAGGAAATTGCCGCTGCCAGTATAAAGTCCCATTGCAGACTCTTGCGGGTTTCGGTAAGTTTATCCGCGACACCGCTTTGTCCAATATCGATACCCTGCAACACCTCCTGTCCGGACAGGGGTGTCACCACTTTTGAATTAATGATTTCCATTGCTTCCTGCAACGGCAAAAATACGGGCGGTGTGACTTCCAGCGTGATCGTACGCTGCCGTTCCAGATGCCTGATCTGGGAAATGCCGGTAGTCCGTTCCAGCCGGGAAAGGGCGGATACCGGTACAACCTTGCCGCCCGGAATGGCAATCAGTGAATCATACAGCCTCTCGGGGGTCGAAATATCCTCCTCGGAGGCTTTAAGAACCATGTCTATTTTTTTTTGCCCCTCCTGTTTGAATTCTCCGATTTCACGGCCATCCATGAGAACGTCGATCGCAACACCGAAATCCCGGGCCGTCATACCCGCTGCTTTAATTCGATCGCGTTCAGGAATGATCAGCACTTCTGGAAAGAGCAATTCAAGGGAAGGCACGGGCCTGATTTGAGCCTGGGGGATCTCCTTATTGATGGCACCGAAAAGCATCCCGGCGGCTTGAACAATGCGGTTCAAATCATCGCCACTGATATTCACCTCAATCGAGCGCCCCCTGCCGAGGCTGGTTTGAAATACGCCGGCCTGGATGCTAATGCCGTACATTCCCGGGATGGAATAAATTGTGCGCATCATAAGCGGAATGAGTTCGCCGGCGCGCTGTTCGTGAATACTGATAATTCCAAAAAGCATAATCTGCTCCGCACCGACATAGAACATATTCTTAATTCCGGGAAATCCGTTGTTGTCTTTGCCGAAATAAGGAGCATTGACCCTGTAGATATGCTCTCCGATGATCTTGCGTTCATCAAAAGAAAGACCAGGGGGCGGAATCAGGATATTGATAACCAGGTTCCGGTTGCCCTGGGGCAGGTACTCCATTTTCGGCATCAGCAGAATTGCGCCGTAGATGGAAAGGATGCTAAAAAGGAGCACCGTCGCCGTCCGCGTTATCCAGTTTCTGGTAACGACATGGACCAGGCTCATGATGCCTTTTTCAATCAGCATACCAGATGCGCCCAGATAGGACTTAGATTTAACCGTTTGCTGCTTGCGTTGGCTCAGGGTAAACAGTTGTTTAGAGAACATCGGAATGACCGACACCGACACAAACAGGCTCAAGGCGACAGCAAACGTCACCGCGATGGCAATATCCCTGAATAGCTGGCCGGCTTCTGCCTGCATAAAAATAACCGGCAGAAATACGGCAATGGTTGTCAGGGTCGATGCCAGGATGGCACCCCAGACTTCCCGGGTACCTTCATAGGCGGCTTTAAATGCTGACTTGCCCTTGTTGCGATGCCGATCGATATTTTCCAGTACAACGATGGCACTGTCAATCAGCATTCCGACCGCAAACGCAATGCCGGCCAGGCTGACGACATTCAGATTTCTTCCCAGAAGTTTCATGAAAATAAAAGTGCCGATAATACTGATTGGGATGGCGGTGGCAACGATAATGGTAGAAGTAAAACTCCGAAGGAAAATCAGCAGTACTATAACGGCCAGCGTCCCGCCCAGCAATATGTTCTGGCGGACCAGCGAAATTGCCCCGCGAATATATTGCCGTTGATCATATACCCAGTCCAGAAAAATCTTTTCGGTGGCAAGTTTTTCTGCATTCAGCCAGTTAACGACTTCCTCGAGCCGGTCCGATAGCTCCAATATGTTGGCATCCGGCGCGGGCTTGACGCCAATGGCAATGCCTTCCTGGCCCAGATGCAGCATGGCGGTGTTTAACTTTTCATACCCGAAGCTAACCTCGGCCAAATCCGCCACTTTGATGCGCTGCAATCCGTTGGACCGGACAACAATATTTTCAATGTCCACAGGTGATTTAAATTCAGCCACCATCCTGATTCTATAATCTCTGCGCCCCACCCCCAGGGTGCCGGCGGAAATGTTGACATTCTCTGCCCTGAGAACATTAATTAAATCAGTGATGGTCAGGCCATAGGCAGCCAGGCTTTCAGGCTTGACAATGATGTGCATCTCTTTTTTAATACCGCCGCCGATGAACAGATCGGCAACACCTTCTGTGCGCTCGAGGTATTGCCGAATATTGTTTTCAAAATAGGTCCGGTAAGTGTAGGTGGAATGCGAATTTCCGTCCAAGGTTTTTAAGACCATCCATATAACAGGTGAGGTCGCGGCTCCGGTGGCGGATATAATCGGTTTATCAGCATTTTCAGGATAGTCCGGAACTTCATCCAGCTTATTTGAAACCCTCAGCAAGGCGCCATTCACATCGGTTCCGATACTGAATTTCAAAGTAATGCTTCCCTGGCTGTTAAAGGATGAGCTTTCCATCTCCATCAAGCCCGGAATGCCTTTTAAAACCTTTTCCTGTTCTTCTATGATCTCCCGTTCAACCTCGTAGGGTGTCGCCCCTGGCCAGGTGGTCGTAACCGTAATTTCGGGCTCTATCACCGTTGGGCTCAATTGATAGGGCAGGCTCGTCAGACCGATCCACCCAAAAAGAACCACCAGGATGATACCGACAATAATCGAAACCGGTTTTTCGATTGAAAACCTGATGGGGTCCATGGTGCTGGCCTCTGGCTACTGGTTGCTGGTCTCTGGTGGTGGGTGTTCCGGCCTTTGTTCCTGGTTACGTGTTACGAGTTGCGGGTTCCGTGGTGAAAATCAGACAAATCCGAAATCTGCAATCCCAAATCGAAGACCTCTGTCATCTGTCCTCCGGCGCTTTAAAGGATATCGCCTGTCCATTCCGCAGGCGTTCGTTGCCTTCTATGACTACCAGCATACCTTCTTTTAAGCCTGGAGACGCAACGCCTGCATCCAGACCCTCGAAACCAATTATATCAACCGGCAGCATGGTCGCCTTGGAATTTTCCGCAGTGAAAACCACAGTCTGACCGAATTTGGTTATAATCGCATCCCGGGGAACGATCAGTGTCGTTTTAATCTCACCCCTTGGCAGGGTTACCCTGGCCGACATGCCTTCTATTAAAGAAAATTGATTGGGTGTTCTAATTTTGACCGGAAACGTGCGGGTCCTGACATCACCCTTGGGAACTATGGCAATCACCGTCCCGCCAAATTCGTTGCCATTGGCGCTGGCTCTCACCGGCATGCCGATCTTGATATATTGAATGATCGGTTCCGGCAGCTCCGCCACAATGTCAATGATGTCATCTTTGCCGATTACCGCCACGGTATCACCTTCTGCAATCCATTCCCCTCGATCCACGTGTCGTTTGATAACCACGCCGTCAAAGGGCGACCGGATTATTTTTTTCTCGAGCTCGATTGCCAGCTGTTCAACCTGGGCGTTCAGAGAAGCGGCTCGCTTTTCTGTTCCGATCACTCGATATCTGTTTTCATCGTAGGTCTGTTCCGAAATTGACTTTTTTTTATACAGCGTTTCTCTTCTGTTCAAATCTATTTTGGCGATCTCCAATTCAGACAATACCTGTTCATAACTCGACCTGGCCGCCTGGAATTTTTTGCGAAGTATTTCGGAGCCCAGCTCTACCAGGATTTGCCCTTTTTTTACCCGTTGGCCATCCTCGAAGCGGACATCCAATGCAAGTCCGCTGGTTTCTGAAGCCGTCTCGGATATTTCCTGATAAAAAATGGTGGCAATAAATTCGCTCTGGGGAGCAACCGTGCCGGATTTTACCTTCACCACCGACACGCTGGCCGGCGGTGGCCCTTTTGCTTCTTGCTGACCCCATAGACGGGGAGGCGAATAGGCCAGGAAAAAGCATAAACCAAATAGAATTGTTACAAATTGAATTGACCTGTTAACCATTGGGGCCTCTTTGAAGATAGTCCCTCGTGTTGTCACCCCTATGAAATTAGAAATGGATACCTAAATAAAGTTGCGTTCCTGATTGAGAAAATTCCAAGCACCAAATAACAAACAATATCAAAATTCGAATTTAAAAAAGGTGGGCCACCTCCGAAATAATGGATTTGACTTCTTCTCCGATGCCCTCAACCTTTTCGGGTTCCAATTTGAGTATTTTAGCGGATTGCAGTTCGTCAAAGTCTATTCCCTCTTCGAACAGACTAAAGCCAATCTGGCGAGTTAGCATATTCGCAAGATGAACGACTAGAACCTCCTTGACGGTATCCGAACTATATTCCTCATCTTCATGGTGAGTGATAACGTTAGTGAATTCCGCATCGAATCCCCAACGTTTAAGCAGCATACTGCCCAATCCGATGTGAGCCTCCTGGATATTGGCTTCGATCGCATCGATGTTTATTGATCTGCCCTTTGAGACTTCAGAAAAGGCTTTCAACAGCAACGTTTTGCCGATATCATGGGTCAGACCCATCAGGAAATATTTTTCCAGATCGTCAAGTTTTAATGTTTGAGCAATCAGTTTGGATCCATAAGCGCACGCCAGGCTATGAACCCACAACTTGTCCATCAATATTTTGTATTTAACGTTTTTGGTTTCATACAGGCTTTTATTGGCGATGGCCAAAACGATATTAAGGGTTTCTTTAAGACCCAGACGCGGAATTGCGGTTTTTACGTTGCGGATCCCAGTTATGCCGCGATAAACGGGGCTGTTGGCGACAGAAATCAAACGCAATGAGATGGTCGGATCTTTTTCGATGACCTGCGCCAGTTCTTCAGGCGTTGACTTGGGCTGTTTAATCACAGACTGCATTTCCCGAATGACCTGGGGCATGACCGGTGGATTGATTTTCCCGGACTTGAATTTGCCGAGGATTTCGACAAAGACCTCCCTCATAATATCCGTCTGCCGTTTTTGCAGATAATCTGGAGAGTTGCCGGCGTTGGCCTCGACGAAGGCAATACAATCTTGAATCAAGTCCTGATCAAACACCTGCCCGGCCTTAGCGATAATATCTGCTAGGGCATCTTCTATCCCCAGCGCTTTTTCTGAGGAACGAGCAAAGACCAGATTGTCCAGGTAATTGAAAAGGCCGATAACCCGGGCGCCAAGGGGAATATTATCAGCCTTCAAACCATCCGGATAACCGGAGCCATCAATCGCTTCATGATGGTGACGGACCATCGGTAAGACATCTTTCAGTATATTCAGGTTTCCCAGAACTTTTTCACCGCTGACGGGATGTTTCTTTATCAGAATCATTTCTTCGTCCGTAAGCGGTTCGGATCTTTGTAATAAATTGGTGGGAATGGCGACTATACCCAGATCATGCAGCAGGCCGGCAAAGTAGATGGCTTCAACATCCTCATTGTCTACAATTTTATATTCCTCACAAAAATTGGCGCAGTTATTGGCAACGCGCTCGGAATGTTTTCTTAAAAACGGATCTTTTTCTTCGATCAGAGCAACCAGGGTTTTAACAACATCTAAAACAAATTCTCTGAACTCAGCTTCATTTTTAGGAGTTTCAGTCATGGCCATAATTATTAGTTTAAAAAACCAAAAGGATTCCTGTCAAGTATAACCGATTAAAAAAACTTATCAAATATATTTGACACATAACTGTCTTTTCCATATTATCCGGCTTGGATATAGCAGATTACATCTGGATCTAAAAGGGGCCAGAATATAAAGTCTAACTTACGTTACCATATAATCGGGTGTGACGATATGAACCTTACGGCAGCCTGGAACGCTGACTTTATTGACAGCCAATATAAGCGCTGGAAAACAGATCCGCATTCACTTTCAAAGGAATGGCGCTTTTTCTTTGAAGGATTTGATCTGGCTGCCTCCGGAATCAAACCGGCGGCAGAAGCAGTCGATGAATATCAATTGCGGCGGCAGGCCAGGGTTCAAGCCCTCATTTATCGCTACCGTGATCTCGGTCATTTAATGGCCTGCCTGGATCCGCTGGCAGCATGCCCTTCGGATCATCCGCTTTTAAATCTGGAAGCCTTCAAACTCACGCCGGAAGACCTTGACCGCGAATTTTTTGCCAGCCGGTTGGCCGCATCTGAACGGGTGCCCCTGCGTGAGATTGTTCAGGCCCTCAAAGAAACCTATTGCCATTCCATCGGCGTCGAATTCATGCATCTGCAGGATCCGGACGAACGCCAATGGCTGTTGGATCGGATGGAACCCATGCGCAACCGGCTACACCTGGCGGTTTCTACCAGACACCGCATATTGGAAAAGCTTTTCCAGGCCGCCCTGTTTGAACAGTTCATCAATAAAAAATACCTTGCGGTGACACGCTTTTCGCTGGAAGGCGGGGATGCGATTATTCCGGCTTTAGACAACCTGGTCAGGCATGTTGCTCAAAAAGGATGCACGGAAGTTATTCTGGGAATGGCCCACCGCGGTCGATTAAACGTACAGGCCCATATCCTAGATAAACCCTATGAAGACATATTCGGAGAGTTTGAAAATTGCTACAATCCGGATGATCTGACGGGTGCCGGTGATGTAAAATATCACAATGGGTACCTTGCCGATGTAAAAATTGCCGGGGATCCAACCCTGCGTATTTTTCTAATGAACAATCCAAGCCATCTGGAGGCGGTGGATCCGGTTGTGGAAGGATTCGTCCGGGCCCGCCAGGACATCACGGCCGACCAGCAGCGAAACCACCTACTGCCGCTTCTTATTCATGGAGATGCCGCTTTTGCCGGACAGGGCATCGTGACCGAAACCTTGAACATGTCCCAGCTTGAAGGCTACCGAACCGGCGGCACAATTCATCTGGTGATCAACAACCAGATAGGATATACCACCCTTCCCGAAGATGCGCGGTCCACCCGCTATAGCACCGATGTCGCCAAAATGCTCATGGTCCCGATCTTCCACGTCCATGGGGAAGATCCGGAGGCCCTGGTGCACGTTTTTCAGCTGGCTGCCGATTACCGCTGGGAGTTCGGCAAAGATGTTGTTATCGATGTGGTCTGCTATCGCCGCTATGGACACAATGAAGGCGATGAACCCTATTTCACCCAGCCGCAAATGTACGAACAAATCCGTCAGCGAACTTCATTGCACCAACTTTATGCTGATAAACTGATAGAGGAAGAAGTGGTTCAAAAAAGCGATATTGAAACTATCACTGACACGATTAACACCCGCTTAAATACCGCCTATGACGCCGTTCACGGCAGTGAATGCCCGTTTCCCTTTCCCGAGTTTTATGAGGAGTGGCAGGAAATTGAAGCCGACTTTACCCATGCCCCGGTCAATACCGGTGTGAAAAAAGACACTTTGATTTCACTGGCTCAAAAGCTGAATACCGTCCCTGAGGGCTTTGCGTTAAGTCCAAAGCTGGAACGGCTGCTGGAAAGACGGCTGCAAACTGCGCAAAGCGGATATGGGTTGGATTGGGCAGGCGCTGAAGCACTGGCCTTTGCTTCCCTTTTGACTGAGGGATTCCCTATCCGTCTCAGTGGTCAGGACAGCGGTCGGGGCACATTCAGCCAACGACACAGCGTTCTGGTGGATGTCCAATCCGGCATGAAATACGTACCGCTCAATGGCCTGGAAAAAAAGCAGGCGCCCTTCACAGTTTTTAACAGTCTGTTATCAGAGGCCGGTGTCCTTGGTTTTGAATACGGGTATTCACTGGCCCAACCCTATGGTTTGGTACTCTGGGAGGCCCAGTTTGGTGATTTCGTCAACAATGCGCAATCGATTATTGACCTGTTTATCGCCAGCGGGGAATCCAAATGGCAGCGTCTAAGCGGGCTGGTATTGCTGCTGCCCCATGGGTTTGAAGGCCTGGGCCCTGAACACTCCAGCGCTCGCCTCGAACGGTTTTTGCAGTTGTGTGCCGCTGACAATATCCAGGTTTGCAATCCCACAACGCCGGCCCAGTATTTTCATCTGCTGCGACGTCAGCTTAAAAGTAAATTTCGCAAGCCGCTGGTCATTTTAACACCCAAAAGCCTGCTGCGTCTTCCGGCGGCGGTTTCCACTATCGATGAACTTGCTCAAAGTTCATTTCAGACCGTGATAGAAGACACCAGCGCCATCAAAGACCCGCATACCGTTCTGCTTTGCAGCGGCAAAATTTATTATGAACTGGCCGCCCGGCGCAATGATCTGGAAAGCGCCGATATCGCTATTTTGCGGTTGGAGCAGATTTATCCCTGGCCCCGGGACCAATTGAAAAAGGCGGCTAAAAAATACTCGCGCGCCAGGCAATGGTGCTGGGTCCAGGAGGAACCCGAAAATATGGGAGGGTGGCAGTTTATCAGACCGCGGTTAGAAGAGATCATCAAACAACCTCTGTTATATATCGGCAGAGAGGCGGCATCCAGCCCGGCGACCGGCTTTCCAGTCATATTCAGGCAGGAACAAAATGAAATTATTGAAAAGGCCGTGGGGCCGCCCAGCGGCAGCCAACAGCAGGCGGAAGCCAGTTGATCGTAAAACATGCTGGAATGTGGGTCAGATTTTAATGTTTAAAATCGTTAGGCTAAGGTTTCAGGTGTCAGGATGTGACGCTGAGATTCCTGACACCTGAACACTGACACCTGAAACCTTAAATATCGATAATATATTGTAAGACAATCTGCTAAAAAATCCTCAATAACCATTTAAGGTGTAAATATGCTCATAGAAATAAAAGTCCCCAGCGTAGGAGAATCCGTTACCGAAGCGCTGCTGGCGCAATGGTTTAAAAGTGACGGCGATCCGGTAAAAAAAGATGAACCCCTTTTCGTCATTGAAACCGACAAGGTCACCCTTGAAGTAGTGGCCGAAGCAGATGGGGTGCTGGCGATTAAGGTGGCGGAGGGGGAAAATGTGGCCATCGGCGCTGTTGTCGGAACGCTGGATTCAGAAGGCGCGACTCAGGCAGCGACAACGCCGGCGGTTGAACAGGCCCAAGAGGCCAAAACAGAGGCATCCACGCCCAGCGAGCCGGCAACGCCGTTAGCAGCGGAAAAACCGCCAGCGACCCCTGCCGCCGAACTCGCTGAACCGGCGCGACCTCAGCCGGCACCCGTGCCAAAGGAAACCTTGCAGCTTTCAGAGGCCGGAAGTCCATTGGCGCCTTCTGTAAAAAGACTGGTGGCCGAAAAAAATCTGGATCCGGCCCTGATACCTGGAACAGGACCCGGCGGCCGCCTCACGAAAGGGGATGTGGTTTTGTATCTGGAAAGTGATCATCCGACGGTTTCAGCGGCAATATCCGATCAGACAGCAGTTCCGACAACCGCACAGACGCGGGTGTATATGGAACCGGCCAAAACCATTACGGCCGAAGAACTCATCAGCAGAAAACCCATGAGCCCGATCCGGCAACGTATCGCCGCCCGTCTGCTGGAGGCCAAACACAGCACGGCCATGCTGACCACCTTCAATGAAATTGATATGACGAACCTCATGGCCATTCGCAAACAGTATAAAGAGATCTTTAAACAAAAATACGGCGTTAATCTGGGGATGATGTCGTTTTTTATCAAAGCCGGAGTAGAAGCACTCAAGGAGCAACCTCAGATCAATGCCTTTATAGACGGAAAAGAGTTTATCGAGCACCACTATTATCACATCGGAGTGGCTGTGGGTTCTGAACGTGGTCTGGTCGTGCCGGTTATCCGCCACGCGGATAGGTTGAGTTTCGCCGGGCTGGAACAGACCATTGTAGATTATGTCAAAAAAATCCAGGAAAATCGTCTTGAAATTTCAGATCTAGAGGGTGGCACGTTTACCATCAGTAACGGTGGCGTTTACGGCTCACTGTTGAGTACACCAATTTTAAATACACCCCAAAGCGCTATTCTGGGAATGCACAAAATTGAAAAACGTCCGGTAGTAATCGATGATGAAATCGTCATCCGGACCATGATGTATGTGGCCTTAAGCTACGATCACCGTATCGTGGACGGCAGAGAAGCGGTTACCTTCCTCAAACGTATCAAAGAGTTTGTCGAAAACCCGGAACGCATGATGATGGAGATTTAATATGGCCAACGAAAAAAACTATGATGTTGTCATTATCGGAAGCGGTCCCGGTGGATACGTAGCTGCGGTCCGCGCCGCCCAGCTCGGTATGAGGGTGGCTTGCGTCGAAAAAGAACCGCGCCTGGGAGGTGTGTGTCTGAATGTCGGATGCATACCCAGCAAAGCACTGTTGGATTCCAGCGAATACTACCATCTGGCAAAAGAACAGTTTGCCGCTCACGGCATAAAAACCGGGCGCGTGAGTCTGGACCTGCCAACCATGATGGCACGCAAGGAAAAAGTTGTTCAGGAATTAACCGAAAATGTCAGAAAACTTCTTGAAGGCCACAAAATTGAAATCATTCACGGTACTGCCCGGCTGGCCGGATCCGACCGCGTCGAAATTGCGCTAAATGCTTCGGGACCTAAAAAGGCCGAGTATTTAAGCCTGCAGGCCAAGGCCATTGTATTAGCCACCGGAGGAGAGCCGATATCATTACCAGGCCTGGAGTTTGACGGCCGGTATTTGATCAGCTCCCGGGAGGCCTTAAACCTGGATACGGTCCCCAAACACCTGGGTATTGTGGGCGGCGGTTACATCGGGCTGGAGTTGGGTTCAGTGTGGCTGCGGCTCGGAGCCAAGGTAACG
>Ga0265306_10000811_pt1 | contig 15131 bp, 10 predicted proteins | sample Helome_3_FD_192493 | JGI IMG/M metagenome (GOLD analysis project Ga0265306, IMG submission 192493) | Marine sediment microbial communities from subtidal zone of North Sea - Hel_20160420 (Illumina Assembly) | ecosystem: Environmental > Aquatic > Marine > Subtidal zone > Sediment ...
CTGGCCGTGTAATCCGGATGTGAAGTACATCGTGCACTTTCCCGAAGAGCGTGCAATCTGGTCCTACGGCAGCGGTTATGGCGGTAACGCCCTGCTGGGTAAAAAATGCCTCGCACTGCGCATCGCTTCAACCATGGCCCGCGACGAGGGCTGGCTGGCCGAGCACATGCTGATCATGGGTGTCCAAGAGCCAAGCGGGAAGAAAACCTATATCGGTGCAGCGTTCCCGAGTGCGTGCGGTAAAACCAATTTTGCAATGCTGGTCCCGCCCAAAGAATTTCAGGAAAAAGGCTGGAAGATAACCACTGTGGGTGATGATATTGCCTGGATCAAGCCCGGAGAAGACGGCAAATTGTACGCCATCAATCCCGAAGCCGGCTATTTCGGTGTGGCGCCGGGTACGTCCTACAAGACCAATCCCAGTGCCATGGAGTCGATCCGTGAAAATTGTATTTTCACCAATGTTGCACTGACAGATGAAGGCGATATCTGGTGGGAGGGTATGGATGGCGATCCCCCGGCTCACGCCATTGACTGGCGTGGACAGGACTGGACGCCGGAATCCGAGACTCCTGCAGCCCACCCCAATGCGCGTTTTACCGCCCCCGCAGCACAGAATCCCGTCATTGACGAAGCCTGGGAAGATCCCAAAGGTGTTCCCATCCAGGCCTTCGTCTTCGGAGGCAGACGCTCCAACACCATTCCGTTGGTTTACCAGGCCTGTAACTGGGCTTATGGCGTATACCTGGCTGCGACCATGGGGTCGGAAACCACAGCTGCCGCATTCGGCCAACGGGGTATTGTGCGGCGTGACCCGTTCGCGATGTTGCCTTTTGCCGGTTACCACATGGCGGATTACTTCAATCACTGGTTGAGTTTTGGGCGAACCATACAAAATCCGCCGCGCATTTTCGGTGTCAATTGGTTCCGGCGGGACGATGAAGGCCGCTTCGTATGGCCCGGATTTGGCGAAAACATGCGTATTCTTGAGTGGATCGTGAATCGTGCACACACTCGGGCAAGGGCCGTCGAGAGTCCAATAGGCTGGATGCCCCGATATGACGACATCAACTGGGAAGGCATTGAAAACTTCTCGAAAGAGGATTTTCACAAAGCCATGACGGTGGACAAGGATGAATGGAGTCAGGAACTTCTACAGCACGATGAGCTATTCATGAAATTGTACGACCGGATTCCCAAGGAAATGCTGGCGATCAGGGAACTGACCCTGTCCGCCATGTGGCGCTCACCTGACCGCTGGGAGTTGACATCAGATCCGACCTGATGCCAATTGGTTCATAACCTAGGCAAATCAGAAGATCAGGGTAGAAATACCCTGATCTTTTTTTGTTTTCTTGACTTATATCTACACGTAATTGCGATATGCGCGTATGCTCACAGTTGACTTTTTTTTGATCGATAAAACCCAAGTTCTAACTAGCCAAACATTCGGAGATTTCATATGAGAATCGGTGTACCGAGGGAGATATACGCGGGTGAAAAGCGTGTAGCCACCACCCCGGAAGTGGCCGCCCAGTTGATCAAGCTGGGTTTTGATGTCGCGGTTGAGTCCGGCGCAGGCGCAGCGGCGAGTTATGCCGACGCGTTATACGAGGAAGCAGGCTGTTCCATCGCTTCCAGCGCGAATGAAATCTGGACTGATTCTGACATCATTCTGAAAGTTCGCGGTCCTGATCAGGAAGAGACTGCACAGTTGAAATCCGGGCAGACTCTGATCAGCTTTTTGTGGCCTGCACAGAACCCGGAGCTATTGCAGCAGCTGACTGAACGTGGCGTTACGGCCATGGCCATGGACAGTGTTCCGCGAATTTCACGTGCCCAGAAAGTGGATGCGTTAAGCTCCATGGCGAATATTGCCGGCTACCGTGCAGTGGTGGAAGCGGCTCAGCACTTCGGGCGGTTTTTTACCGGCCAGATCACTGCCGCCGGCAAGGTTCCGCCGGCCAAAGTACTGGTCATCGGAGCGGGCGTAGCCGGCCTTGCTGCTATTGGTGCGGCCAAGGCCATGGGCGCCATTGTTCGTTCATTCGACACCCGGCCCGAGGTCAAAGAACAGATCGAAAGTATGGATGCCGAGTTCCTGATGCTGGACTTCGAAGATGAAGACGGCTCCGGTGAAGGCGGTTACGCCAAGGTCATGAGTGATGAGTTCATCAAGGCCGAGATGGCCCTGTTTGCCGAGCAGGCAAAAGACGTGGATATCATCATCACCACGGCATTGATTCCCGGTAAACCTGCTCCCCGCCTGATTACGGCGGCAATGGTCGCATCCATGAAGGACGGCAGCGTCGTTGTCGACCTGGCGGCAGAACAGGGTGGTAACTGTGAATTGACCGAGCCCGAAAAGGTGGTCACACACAACGGGGTTACCATCATTGGCTACACCGATATGCCCAGCAGGCTGGCGGCACAATCCAGCCAGTTGTACGCAACCAACATACGGCACCTTCTAACCGACCTGACGCCTGAGAAAGACGGGCAGATTGTCGTAGACATGGAAGACGAGGTTTTCCGCGGAGCAACGATTTGCAAGGATGGTGCAACCACCTGGCCGCCACCGGCTCCGAAACTTTCAGCTGCACCGCCCAAGGCTGCGCCCGCTCCGGCGCCTGCTCCAGTGGTCGCGGAGAAGAAACGCTCGGTAGCCGGACCCATCATTGGCATGGGCGTCGCGGGCCTGGCGTTGCTTGGCCTGGGTGCTGTTGCACCACCTTCGTTCATGGCTCACTTCACGGTGTTCGTGCTGGCATGCTTTGTTGGTTACATGGTGATCTGGAACGTAACCGCTGCGCTTCACACGCCCTTGATGAGTGTGACCAACGCGATATCGAGCATCATCATTATCGGTGCCCTGATTCAGATCAGTTCGGAGAATGTGCTGATCGGCTGGATCGCTGTTGCAACCGTCTTATTAACGAGCATTAACATCTTCGGCGGTTTTGCGGTTACGCGACGCATGCTCGAAATGTTCAGGAGGTGAGGGCGTCATGAATATCGAAGGAATTATCTCTGTGTCGTATATCATCGCGACCATTCTGTTCATTCTCGCGCTGGGCGGGCTTTCCAACCAGGAAACTGCAAGGCGCGGTAACTGGTATGGCATCACCGGTATGGCCATCGCGCTGGTCGCGACCATCCTGGGCGTCGTTACGCAAAACTATGTCTACCTGTTTGCGGCACTGGTGATCGGCGGGACCATTGGCCTGATCGCAGCTCGCCGTGTGCAGATGACTTCCATGCCGGAGCTGGTGGCTATATTACATAGTCTCGTGGGTTTGGCAGCTGTCGCTGTTGGATTCGCCAACTTCATGGACCCGGACAGGCTTGCGCACTACGCAGGAGTCGAACTCACCATTCATGATATCGAGACCTATCTCGGTATTTTGATCGGTGCAGTGACATTCTCCGGTTCCGTCATTGCTTTTGGCAAACTCTCCGGCCGCATCGGTGGTAAACCGCTGACATTGCCGGGCCGGCACTTGTTTAACCTGGCCCTGTTGCTTGGGGTGATCTGGTTCGGGCGCGAGTTCGTGATCCAGTCGGCGGCGGGCGGAGGCATTGAGCCGCTGATCATCATGACGGTGATTTCCCTGGTGTTCGGCATACACATGGTCATGGCTATCGGCGGCGCCGATATGCCGGTCGTGGTTTCCATGCTCAACAGTTATTCGGGTTGGGCGGCTTCAGCCACCGGATTCATGCTGGGTAATGACCTGCTGATCGTGACCGGCGCACTGGTGGGTTCCAGTGGTGCAATCCTGAGTTACATCATGTGCCGCGCGATGAATCGCAAGTTCTTCGCAGTCATTGCCGGTGGTTTCGGCACCAGCGAAGGAACCGTGGTAGCAGGCACCGAAGACCAGGGCGAGGTTAATCCGATTGACCCCGAAGAAACAGCGGCACTGCTGACCAGCGCCAGGGAAGTGATGATCATTCCCGGCTACGGCATGGCGGTAGCCCAGGCTCAGCATATCGTGCATGAGATTACCCAGACGCTGCGTGAAAAAGGCGTCAATGTCCGCTTCGGGATTCATCCCGTTGCCGGGCGTATGCCGGGTCATATGAATGTGCTGCTGGCGGAGGCCAAGGTGCCTTACGACATCGTTTTTGAGATGGATGAGGTCAACGATGATTTCCCGAACGTCGATGTATCCATCGTGATCGGCGCCAATGACATCGTCAATCCTTCCGCACTGGATGAGCCCGATGGTCCGATTGGCGGCATGCCGGTACTCGAATGCTGGAAAGGCAAGACTTCCATCGTGCTCAAACGCAGCATGGCTACAGGCTATGCAGGTGTGCAGAACCCGCTGTTTTTCAAGGACAACACGCGAATGTTGTTTGGCGACGCCAAAGACACCCTGGATGCAGTGTTCAAAGAGATCTGACAACGACGAAAGTATGCACTCAGCTAACCCCCGGCGGGTCAACGCCGGGGTTTTTTTTTGACTGCAAAACGGGGTTTTTTACGTACAGAATTGATCTGAATCAATTGCAAATGAGAATCATTTGCATGTAGGATGGGTTCTCATTACACTTCCTGCGTCTTGATTGCATAGCGCAGGAAATTACAATGAGAACTTTCTTTATGATTGCACTTCTGACCATCAGCACAGCAGGCTTCGCTGCCGATAAGCAGATGGAAGAAATGCAATCTGTGATCCAGGCACAGCAGCAACAAATCGATTTTCTGTTGCAACAACTGGACTCCACCCGCGAGGTGGTCCTGGCTCTTAAAGAACAGGTGGATGCCAACGCTCAGGCGGCTACCGAAGCCAATGAAAAAGCTGAAATTCTCGCTGACAACATGGAAAGCCAACCGGAGCTCACTGAAGCTGACCGGCAGTTTGCCAGTTCCAGCCGATTCGGAGGCTACGGCGAATTGCACGCCAATATGCTTGAAAACCAGGTGACCGGTGAAGACAGCAACGTGCTGGATCTGCATCGTTTCGTGTTGTACTTCGGCCATGACTTCAATGACCGTCTGCGCTTCATGAGCGAGCTGGAAATCGAGCACGCCCTGGCTGGTGATGGCAAGCCAGGTGAAGTGGAACTGGAACAGGCCTACATTGAGTATGACTGGGCCGCCAATCAGAGTCTCCGCGCCGGTGTATTCCTGATCCCGGTGGGTATCCTGAACGAGACGCACGAGCCGCCAACGTTCTACGGAGTTGAGCGCAACCCGGTTGAGAAAAACATTATTCCGACCACCTGGTGGGAAGGTGGTCTGGCCTTCAATGGTGCGTTCGCAGATGGGTGGCGTTATGACGCAGCGGTACATTCCGGACTTTATACCGGCTCTGATGATAACTACGCGATTCGGGCCGGACGCCAGAAAGTTGCCAAGGCAAAGTTTGATTCTCAGGCTGTGACGGGCCGCGTACGTTGGCTGGGAGTTCCCGGCCTGGAATTGTCAGCCAGTGTCCAGTACCAGGACGACATCACGCAGGAGACCGATCCAACGGCCGGAAGTGCCTGGCTCTTCACCGGCCATGTCAGCTGGCGGCACAAGGCTTTCGGCTTGCGCGCACTTTATGCCAACTGGAACCTGGATGGCGCAGGCCCCGAAGAGATCGGGGCGGATCGTCAGAACGGTTGGTACATCGAACCCAGCTGGCGCTTCAACGAGAAATGGGGCGTGTTTGCCCGCTATAACCGTTGGGATAACCTCGCCGGAAACAACGCTGATTCGGAATACTCGCAGTGGGACCTGGGCATCAATTACTGGCTGCATCCCAACGTCGTATTCAAACTGGACTACCAGGACCAGGATGCCCCGGACGGTATGAAAGAGCTGGATGGCTGGAACCTTGGCGTGGGGTATCAATTCTGAACGTGTCATTTTCTCCCCGCATGATGTCGCTTGCGGCCTGGCTGGTTCTGTTGACCAGCCCGGTCGCGTTAGCGATGGAGACGATTTACCAGCAACCGCTTGAGTTTCTCAAGGAAAATCTTTCCGGTTGCCAACAACAGGTGCTGTGGCTGAAAAAGGACATAAAATCGCAGATCGAGCGACTGGTCGACCACCCCTTCCCCGGTGTGCGGGTTCGTTACTGCGAAAAAGACGGGAAAACCGCCTGGGTGCTGGATGAAATAGGAAAAACCGAGCCCATCACCAGCGGAATCATCGTAAACCAGGGTCGTGTCGAACAGGTCCGGGTGCTGATTTTTCGCGAGAGCAGGGGTTCGGAAGTTCACCGCGGTGCGTTTACCCGGCAGTACCAGGACGCCGTGCTGGAAAGTGATCATTCGCTCGATCGATACATCGATGGCATTACAGGCGCCACGATGTCGGTCAGTGCACTCAACCGCCAGGTGAAGCTGGCGCTTCTGCTGGATAAAGTGACGCGGGAGAAAACGAATGACCATTGATAAAGCGAAGCGCCGCAAGGCGGTGGCACGCTGGCACCGGCGCTTCGCCATATTCATTTCGATCTGGCTGATCCTGCTGGCGGTCACCGGCCTGCTGATTAATCATGCCCACGACTGGAAGCTCGATAGCGAATCGTTGGCAAAACCCCTGCAGCGCTGGGTCTATGGTATCGACTCCAATGAACCAGATCTCTGTGAACCCCTCACGCGCGAAGGGATTGCCTGTGATCAGCTGTTTGCCCGCCTGCAATTGCCGGTGGGTGTGCTGCTGCTGGGTGTGCGCGACCTGTTTCTGCTGGATGACTCGGGCCAACTGGTCGAAAAGCTGAGCGTCAGTCAGTTCGGACTGGCCAGCCTGCAGGCCGCTCTTGGAGAAGGATCTGATATATACCTTCGAGGTAGCAACAAAACGGTACTGACTACCCCGGATTTGATGGGTGGCCGCACACTGGACAGCGAGGCAGCCACTGCGCTCAACGGACGGCAATGGCAAGTCGCCGGCATAATCCCGGATACCATCACCTGGGAGCGTTTTCTACTGGACCTTCATGCGGCGCGCTTCCTCGGTCCCGTGGCCAAAGTGTTCAATGACCTGATGGCCGCCTTCGTGCTGATCCTGGCTATATCGGGCCTGTGGCTGTTCCGCGTCAAGCGCAATGCCGCAAGCAGGGATAACTAGTCGATGAATGCACAAATATTGATCTCCATGCGTGTTGGTCAACGCAGACAATTGATACAATTTTCCTCATGATTATTGAGAGGAATGAGTACAGTGGATGAAAAAGTAATGACTCCTGAAGTCCCCATGGCTGATGCTCCGGTCGAATCTACAACGTCTCCCATCATCAGTGCCGAAGATATTTTGAGCGAAAACGAGCTTCTGAAAGAGAAGATCGAGCAGTACGGCGGCAATAAAGTCATTGGTGTACTGGAAAAGGCGGAGCAGGAAAAAAGCCTCAAGCCATTCCAGGCTCAACTTATCCTGCTGCAGAAGTACCTTGAAGAAACCAAGCGGCGCATGATAATCCTGTTCGAAGGCCGGGATGCATCTGGCAAAGGCGGAACCATTCGCCGCGTTACCCGCTACATGAATGAGAAACACTACCGCGTGGTCGCGCTGGGTAAACCCAGTGATTCACAACGTACCCAATGGTTTTTCCAGCGCTATGTCGAGCAATTTCCACGTGGCGGGGAGGTCGTCCTGTTTGATCGCAGTTGGTACAACCGGGCAATGGTTGAACCGATTTTCGGTTTTTGCACACCAGAAGAATACAAGGCCTTCATGCGAGGCGTAGTGGGTTTCGAAAAAGATCTGGTGCGCCACGGGACTATCCTGGTGAAGCTTTATTTCAGCGTGACCAAGGACAAGCAGGCATACCGTTTTGACCGCCGCAAGAACGACGCCTTACGCCAGTGGAAATTGAGCGAAGTAGATTTGCAGGCACAGGAGCGCTGGGACGAATTCACCAATCAGAAGTATGAAATGCTCAAGCGCACTCATTCCAACCATGCACCCTGGACGGTTATCCGTTCCAACAACAAGCATGAAGCACGCCTGAATTCGATGCGCACAATTCTGAATTCAGTACCGTACGAGCGTGGTGACCAGGAACTGGACTTCGTGCCAAACCCGGAAGTCGTTATTTCAGGTTCCCGCGAAGTCGAGCAGATGGAAGCGGAGCGCATTCGCCGGGGTAAGTTCACTTACTGACCCCTTGCTCACAGATCAATCCCCGCCGGGCTCGACTTCGAGCTCGACTTGGGGCCCGACTTGGGGCCCGGCATTCGGGATCAGCCAGCGATTATTTTTCAGGTCAACACCACCGCCCATTTCTTCCTGCACGACACGGTCAACCACGAAGACACCTTTTGCGGCCATATTCTGGAACGTATCGATACCGTCGTTGGGGAAATTGCCACGGGTACGGTGAATGTTGAAGCGATCTGCAAATTTCCGGCCGAAGGCTCGCTCTAACCCTTCCTTACCGTGCATGAAGCCCAGTAACCCGCCCCAGCTTGCTGCCGGATTATCCGAATCCCAGCCCGCCAGTACTGCAATTTTTACGGTCTCCTGGTAGTCGCCCTCGCCGTACAGCAGGCTGACAATGCTGGACGCAAAATTGATGCCGGATGCGAAGCAGCCGTTGCAGTAAATATCCCGTGAGCTTATGTCATAGCCATCCTGCTGCTCCACCTGGTAGCGGACATAGACTTCATCCCGGGCCTGTTCCCAGGGCACGCCCGCTGTATAACGGCTTTTGACAAAATCGAACATCTTCGCGCTATAGGAATCATCGGGCAGGCGCCGGCGGGCCTGGTCGGCCATCCAGTGAATCTGTTCTCTTATCGGGAGTTCCGGGTCCACGTAGGATGCCAGTGAATACATCACCACGTAGAACTCCGATGCCCAGGCAGAATTGTGCCTGGCGGTGGTTCGAATGGGCAAATAAGACAGTTTCAGAGCAATATCCGGCCTGGCCGGGGCAAAAAGGCCAAAAATCTCGGTGGTCAGCTGGGCGTCTATCATGTCGAATTCCGGGTTATTGGCCGGGTTGCCGGTCGCAGGCGGCAACAGACCCTCTGTCCTCATCAGATCATGGGCCCGCTGATTGGAGACCCAGAGAAAATTCTCTTTTTCTCCCTCGCTATTGGTAAACGGCGTGTTCTCATCGGAATAAATGTGCCTGAGCCAGCCAGCGCGAATCTGTTGCGGGCTGAGCTGACTGGTCTGGTGCGTTAACAGCAGATGCTGGTACATGTACTCGATATCCGTATCGTCATCTGCGCCCCAGGTTGCGCCCGCTTCTTCAAGGACCCAGTCGATGTTGGATGACAGGTCACTGGGAATTCCCTGCCCCCAGATACTGGGCTGGTCGGGCCGGCCCCAGTCATTTCGGGTGTAGAACTCACCGTGTGGTCCTGCGCCACCAATTTTATCCATCTCAGTCACCAGGCCAGTCCAGTTGGCAATGCACTGGCCCAGCCAGAACCCCTGCAGTTTGTCGAAGTATGCATCGCGTGAAATGGCGAAGTCTCCCGGGCGCGCCGAATAGGGCAGGTATTCCATTTCCGGGTTTGCCGGCGCTGCGTGCTGCTGTTCACAGCCGGTCACAAAGACAATCAGCGCCAGGATTGTGCAGCGAATAAGAGCCTTGAATCCTCGCTGGCGCAAGCTATAGTTCAAACTTGCCCAGTTCCGGTCGCTGCAGCCAGTTCTTTTCGGACCACCGTGCAGCGCTGTCGGCTACGTGCATGGCAAACGCATGGCGTGATGTCTCGGAGCGGTTCTGCGAGCTGTAATGGGGCATATGGTCGTGAAACAGCACCAGGCTTCCGGCAGGTGCTTCCACCGGCACGGCTTTTTCAACCGCCCACGGTGTCTTATCCAGTTCGCTCAGCAGGCCTTGGCGCGCGTCCCAATCGACCTGGTAAATTTCCCGTAGCGGTGATCGTTGCTGGCCCGGTTGCATCCACAGGCAGCCGTTATCTTTGGTAGCGTCCTCCACAGCCACCCACAGCCCGGTAACTGCGGCCGGCCGGGTCACCAGGTAACTGGCGTCCTGGTGCCAGCGCACTTCTCCGCCAATCGAGGGTTGCTTGAAGATATACATGGTCTGCCAAAGCTGTGGTGCTTGCAGGCCCAGATCGCGCAGCACTTCGCCAATCACCGGCAGACGGCAAAACCGGGTGAATTGAGGTACCCGGTCGTGCATGGCATGGCCGATTTTGTTGATGGCCAGGCTTTTTGGGCGAATGAGTTCCCCCGCCTTATTCAATGCGCCTTCTTCAAGAAAGCAGTGCACGGCCTCTGCTGAATCGAAAAAGTAATCATCGCGGCCTGCGTCACGGTCATTTGTCTGGAAAACGGTACGGTGCCGGTCGATGTCAAAATCAGCGACGATTTCCAGCGCCGCCTGCCTCAGCGCACTGATTTCCTGCGCGGAAAAAAACGCCTCCAGCAGCAAGAATCCCTGCTCGTGAAACGCACTGACCTGATCTGGATTCAACATATGACTGGTTTTGTTTGAGACATGGGAATTTTAGCTCAGGAAGTGGCAAGAGGGGTCGGTTTATTCAGCTATTATTGCATTTGACATAGGTTGGGATGTCCGGCTTTTTCGCTTAAAAAGTGGCCTGACATCTGGTGAAATGCTGTCACAGCCTGAAAGGAATCCTTGCATGTCTTACTCACTCAATTTACATGAACGGGGTATTGAGTATATTTCAATTGACCCCGCCGCCTGTCCAGACCTGCCTGCCGAAGACCAGGCCAGCCTTGAATTTCTGGACCTCAACTACCGGACATTGTGTGCTGTTATGTTCAACCACGCCTCGTCCGGGCATCCGGGAGGGAGCGTTTCCAGCGGTCGCATCGTTGAATCCCTGTTGTTCAACCAGATGACTTACGACATTTCCAACCCCATGGACCGCACGGCGGACATCATTTCCTATGCCGCCGGCCACAAAGCCCTGGGCTTGTACGCCATGTGGGCTTGCCGCAACGAAGTGGTCAGGCAGACCGGTCCGGAACAATTGCCGGAAGTTCGTCAGCAAATGCGGCTGGAAGATCTGCTGGGTTTTCGCAAGAACCCCATCACCCGGACGCCGCTGTTCCTGGAATTCGGCGCCAAGCCACTGGACGGGCATCCCACACCGCAAACACCTTTTGTCTGGCTGGCAACCGGGCCCAGCGGGGTGGGCGTTGCCGGATCGGTAGGCCTGGCGCTCACGCTCAAGGATATGCACAGTGACAACGCGCCGAATGTACACGTGATTGAAGGCGAAGGCGGTATGACACCGGGACGCGTGGCCGAAGCCCTGGCCGCGGCCGCAAGCTCCGGCCTGGATAATCTCTACTTTCACGTAGACTGGAACCAGTCGTCCATCGATTCCGACCGGGTCACGCGAGAGGGCGGTGAGCGTGGTGAATACGTCCAGTGGGATCCCTGTGAGTTCCTGCTGGTGCACGGCTTCAACGTCATTTATGTGCCCGACGGATTTGATTTTGCACAAATTCGTGAAGCCCAGCAAAAAGCACTGGCATTTTGCAATGGGCGGCCGACGGGTATTGTCTACCGGACAGTCAAGGGTTGGAAGTACGGCATGGAGGGCGCCAAGTCTCACGGTGCGGGCCATAAATTCTACAGCGAACAATATCTGGAAGCGTTGAAGCCGTTCGAAGACGAACATCAACTGACCTTCCCCCGTTTCGAGGAAGAAAAGACCCCTGAAAGCATTGAGCAGGCTTTTTACAGGTCGTTGCTGACGATCCGCAAGGCATTCGAGATCAAGCCCGATCTGACTCGAAAACTGGGCGGCTGGATACTTGACAGCAAGCAACGCCTGGCAAGTGCTCCCAGGACTTTGCGCGAGAATGCCCCGGAGCTTGGCAAACTCTACCAGGCCGGGGCCATATCACCGCTGGAACGGCCCGAGTCCTGTACTTATGCGGTCGGTTCGGCCCAGACGCTGCGTGGTTCGCTCGGAAACTGTCTGAACCACGTGAACAAAATCACCAATGGCGCGGTCCTGGCGGCCGCGGCCGACCTGTACGGCTCAACCAATATTTCCAGCATCAGTACAGGTTTTGGTTCCGGCTTCTGGCATCCGGCCGATAACCCCGGGTCCAGGTTATTCTCAGCAGGCGGTATCACTGAAGACGCCATGGGCGGGATTTGCTCGGGTATCGCCAGCATGGGATACGAAATCGGCGTGGGTTCTTCCTACGGTGCTTTTATCGCCCCGCTCAATACCATCTGTTCCAAAACCCATGGCATCGGCCAGCAAACCCTGCGCCACCGCGTACCCGGCGAGCCGAACAAGACATTTGTCGTGGTCTGCGGCCATGCCGGAGTCAAAACCGGTGAAGATGGCCCAACCCATGCTGAACCGCAAGCACTGCAGGTGTTGCAGGAAAACTTCCCCGGTGACGTGATGATTACACTGACCCCCTGGGACCCGAACGAGCTGTGGCCGCTTACCGTTGAAGCCTTGCTGCAAAGGCCGGCCGTGCTGGCACCGTACGTGACGCGGCCATCGGAAGTGATCCTCGACCGGCAGGCGCTTGGCCTGGCGGCGCCCGAGGCATCTCTTAAAGGTGTTTACAAGCTGCTTGAAGCCAACGGCAGGCCGGAGGGAACCATCGTTTACCAGGGCAGTGACGTTGCCTATGCCTTCCTCAGTGGCGTTCTGCCAAAACTGCGGGAAACGGGAATGAACCTCGACGTGTACTATATTTCAAGTGCAGAGCTTTTCGATCGCCTGGACAAGCAGGAAAGGGCGGAAATCTATCCGGCCTCTACTGCCCCTCAGCCATGATGTTCTCCGGTTTCACGCCGGCCACGACCTACCGCTGGATCATGTCTGAAAAAGGCCGGGAATACTCACTCTATCCCTGGAAGCGGGGCTTTTTCCTGGGCAGCGGCCCAGGTGATGTCTGTCTCGAACAGGCGGGTATGCATGGCCAGGCGCAATGGGAGGTCATCCGGAAATTTGTTTCGGATCATTAAACAAAAGCTGCAAGGAACGGATCAATGAGCGGAACGTTGAGAACGGTTTTTTATCCCTGTCACGTGGAGTTGGGCGCGAAAATCACCGAATTCGGCGGTTGGGACATGCCGCTGCAGTATCCCGATGGAATCCTTCGCGAACACCTGGCGACACGTAAACAGGCCGGCTTGTTCGACGTCTCCCACATGGGCCGTTTCATCGTTTCCGGTGAACAGGCTTTACCGTTCCTGCAGCATGTTCTGACCAATAATGCGGCCAGTCTCGATGTGGGGCTGGGCCAGTACACGATGATTCCCAACGAGGCAGGCGGCATCATCGATGACGCCTATCTTTATCGCTTCGTGGAAGACGAATTCCTGCTGGTTGTGAACGCCAGTAACCGGGAGAGGGACTGGGCCCACCTGGAGGCGTTGCGTAAAAACTTCCCGCGGTCTGAAATGGTGGACCGCACGCACGAAATCGCCATGCTGAGCCTGCAGGGACCCCTGGCCAAGAAGATCATGATTGGCATCATTTCGGGAGATTTACCCGAACCGATGCGAAATGAACTCAGCATTGTCGAAATCGAAGGCGCCAGGGTCCTGCTGGCCCGGACCGGCTATACCGGCGAGCCGATTTGCTTTGAATTGTTCATCGAGCGGGATGACGCGGTCAGGGTTTGGGAATTACTGGTAAACAAGGGCGCGGTTCCGATCGGCCTGGGCGCCCGCGATTCTTTACGCCTGGAAGCAGGCCTGCCGCTTTACGGCCATGAACTCGGACTGGATCCGGAAGGCAGGGAGATACCGGCCTTTGCCTCTGACCTTTCCCGTTTTGCAGTGAGTTTTTCTGAGCTCAAAGGCAATTTTATAGGCCGCGAGGCACTCCATGCCCAGTTCAGGGCGTTGAAAGACATCCTGGATTTGAGATTCACAGACATCGCAGCCCTGCCACAGCGCGTATTGCTGCTGGAACTGGCAGGGCGGGGGATTGCCCGCCCCGGTGACAAGGTATTCCAGGGAGATAAACACGTCGGCTACGTCACCAGCGGCACCATGGTGCCTTACTGGGATACCGAGGGCGAAGGGGTCGAGTCCCAGTTCTCCGATGAGAGCACCAGGCGGGCCATTGCCATGGCCCTGGTGTCCAGTGAGCTTTGGGAGGGCGACGAAGTTGCAGTGGAAATCCGCGGACGCAAGACTCCGGCCACTGTCGTTCCTTACTTTCTCAGGGGAGAGGCGCCACCCTTTGCGCGTTCTATCGTTCATCACAAGGCGCAGGGAGAAGCAACTCCCGCGCCATTGGACACGCCGGGAAAAGTTCGTGAACTGATCGATAGCGCCATCGCCAACACCCACTGGCGGCAGCAGGAGTGCATCAACCTCATCCCCTCGGAAATGTCGCTGTCGCCGATGACCAAACTGCTTTCCGTGATGGACCCGGTGGGGCGTTATGCGGAACACAAACAGGTCAAAGCGCTGAACGAGGCCGAAGTTTTTTATTACCAGGGAACAGAGTTCATCTGGGAGGTGGAAGAACTGCTGAAGGCGGAATTCAGGCAATACCTGGGCTGCGCCACGGTTGAACCCCGGCTGGTATCCGGCCAGATGGCCAACATGACCGTCTACAGCGCCATGGTCGACTACATCAACCGGGCTGACCGCAAGAGCGAGCAGCGGCGGATGCGAAAAGTCATGAACAACCACATCATCAAGGGTGGGCACCTCAGTTCCCAACCCATGGGTGCACTCAAGGATTACGTTGCACGGGATCCGAGAACGGAAAAAGCTGCGGTGGTGAATTTTCCGGTGCAAAAGGAAAATCCCTACAAAATCGATACGGCAGCCACTCGTGAACTGCTTGCGGAACACCAGCCTGAACTCATTATCCTGGGTAAAAGCATGGTGCTGCATCCTGAACCGGTGGCCGCAATGCGTGCTTTCATCGACGACCTGGGCCTGGACTGCTTCCTGATGTACGACATGGCGCATGTGCTGGGACTGATTGGCCCGCATTTCCAGGATCCGTTTGGAGAAGGCGCCGACATCGTCACGGGGTCGACTCACAAAACTTTTTTCGGAACCCAACGGGGTATTGTTTCTTCGCGGTTTGAGGAGGACGACGCGCTTTACCCGTTCTGGGAAGCCGTCGAACGCCGGGCGTTCCCCGGTGCTGTCAGCAATCACCACCTGGGTACGCTGCTGGGCCTGTTGATGGCGAGCTATGAGATGAACGAATTCAAGGATGAG
>Ga0265306_10000812_pt1 | contig 15127 bp, 8 predicted proteins | sample Helome_3_FD_192493 | JGI IMG/M metagenome (GOLD analysis project Ga0265306, IMG submission 192493) | Marine sediment microbial communities from subtidal zone of North Sea - Hel_20160420 (Illumina Assembly) | ecosystem: Environmental > Aquatic > Marine > Subtidal zone > Sediment ...
TCCTGCCTGATCCGCAGGGTCCCCAGGGACAACGCTGGCCACCAGCACACCTGTTTTGCCTTTTAAACCGTAGTAATCGGCCAGGTCACCTTTAAGGTCCTGGATGGTTACCCCCAGCCAGCCACGGGTGACCTCACCGCTGGTTTTTAACTGGGTGACAATGCCTTTGGCCATGTCAATGGGAATGGCAAAACCGATGCCCTGTCCTCGGGCGATGATCATGGTGTTGATACCGACGACTTGACCCTTCATATTGATCAAAGGGCCGCCGCTGTTTCCGGGGTTGATGGATGCATCCGTTTGAATGAATTCGTCATAGGGTCCGGAGCCGATGGCCCGGCCCTTGGCGCTGACGATACCGGCGGTTACGGTATACTGCAGTCCAAACGGGCTGCCGATGGCCGTTACCCATTCACCCACTTTTAAATCATCGGAGCTTCCAAGGACAACGGTCGGCAGATTGCCTTTGGCTTCAATTTTGATCAGGGCAATATCGGTTACAGGATCCCGCCCGATCACTTTCGCCGGGTATTCGGTTTCATCCTTAAGGATAACTTTGATGGTGTCGGCACCATCCACCACATGGTTGTTCGTAACAATATATCCGTCTCGATCGATGATGAATCCGGAACCCAGACCCGGTTGTTTAAACTCCGGTCGAGCTTGCGGGCCGAAACGGTGTTCGAAGAAATCCCGGAACTGTTCGTTTCCGCCAAACGGACTCCCACCGAAAGGATCAGAAGCCGGGCCGCCGCCTTTAACGGTTTTTTCCACGCGGATGTGGACAACCGCCGGGCTGACGGTATCAGCCAGGATGCTGAAATTTTGCGGCACCATTCGAACCGGCGCTTCTATGGCGGCTGTTGCCAGCGGGAGACCTGATCCCAGCAACAGTCCGACCATCACCATTACGACAATGTATTTTGCGAAATTAAAATTCTGTTTCATTTTTTCCTCCCTGTTTTGGTATTGGCCAGAATTGGCCTTCTTGAACAGACTATAAATCGAAAAGTTAACGCCAAAATGACGCCAGGATGACCAAAATGTTATCTCCGGCAAGGAGGCCGGAAAAGGCAAGGCGGGTGCTTGCAGAAATAAATTAAAAAATTATGATACCAATTAGTGATAGGAAAAATGCGATGCTGCAGGGAGGATGACATAAAATCGATGCCGTCGCGTCAGGGTGGGTTAAAACCCGCAATCTGCGATTACCAGGTTGTTAAGACTCGTCCGCTTGATTTGTTTTGAGCATCCTGGTTATCATGCGGTACTCCTGATCGGTGCCGTCATAATCATAGGTTGCCTTAATCCCGGTCATGGGAATTATTTCAAGCCGGCCGTTAAAGAAAGCACCGACGATATTGGCCGTTTCTCTGATACTCAAATCTTTTCTTAAAAAATACTTTGAGTACACATTCTGGTATCCCAGGCCCCGGGTGATTTGGAATAGTTTAAGTTGTACTTTCGGGTTCAGACATTTGCGGAGGTTGTAGGCTGTGTTGGCCGTATTAATATCAAACATGTGGGGATTAGCATAGATCAATGAGGAAAGCCGAAAACCCTGCCGACCGGAACCGTCTTTTTGGTCACCAAGCTTAAATGAAGAGTCATTGATAAGGCGCAAAGGCGGTCTGCCAAGCATATCCCTGCCTTCTTCAATTAATATGGCCGGGATAAGGATAGCTGCCTCACCCTTGAACTGCTGCACCACCTCCAGGAAACGGTTAACAAATTCGTTTGTGGTCAAGGGCGAATCCGAGGCCACGAATAATGCATGCTTCTGATCCGGCCCGGCATTACTGGCCGCATAGCCTTTGATCAAATTTCCGGCGATGGAACTGTATTTGACTTTTCGGCGAACGATTTTGAACCGGCGAACAACGTCTTCAGGTATTTTCAAGCTCTGGTTTATCAGGCGGCATGGCTTATCAAATTGTTGAATAAAATCGCCCAGTCTTTGTTCGAGCAGCATTTGATGTCCGACGATGACAATATCGTCGATGAAATCATTTTCAAAAAGCTTCTCAAGGGTATATTGAAGCAGGGGTTTGCTGACCTGCCGGCCGTTTTCTACAGACGAAAATTCGCGCAATGGCTTGTAACCTGTCTCAATAAATTTTTCTCCGTAATGTTCCGCCACAATTCGGCTATAGCGTTTTACTTCCCGCTTATTGTTGTAGCCGGCCATTACAATTGCGCTAACCATTTTTTTCCCCGTCTTTGCCCTATCAGGTGCACTTATCAAACGATTCAAGATTAGTATTATAACCCCAATGATAAAAAATCAAATTATTCGTGCCATTTTTTCATAAAACACGTATCATTAAAAATTATCACAGGCATCTTGAAAATGAGCCCATTCGGACCTACCTTATTCCCTGATCCGGATAAACGGGTAAAATGGCCACAAAATGCTCAAAAATAATTTCTAAGGTACAATGGGAAACATCCGAATCTGCTGGCTGACAAGGGGATGAAGAACACTTGTGCCAATATTCTTGCTGCAGACCTCATCAGGAGGCTTATTCCATGCGAACATTTAAAATTCTTATCTTAACATTAATACTAGTTATTTTTGCCGGTGAGCTTTATGCTGCAGCGGATACGGTTTATGACATAAACATCAACGTCCAATCGTTTCAGCTGGATAACGGTATGTTGTTTTTGGTGGTCGAGCGTCCGGCAACCCCCCAGGTGGCAATCCGTCTGGCTGTTCGCGCGGGGTCGGCTCTTGAGGAAACCGGTAAAACCGGCATTGCTCATTTGCTGGAGCATATGCTGTTTAAAGGCACCAAGAATTTTGGCTCTCTTGACTACAAGAGGGATCAGGAGCTGCAGATCCGGATCGAGGCGGCCTACCAGGTTGTGCTTGAGGAGAGAAGCAAAAGGCAGCCGAATTCGACATTGATTGATAAAAAAGTTGCCGAAATGGAAGCGTTGCGCCGGGAAGTGCAGAAAATTTATGTCCCCCAGGCATTTTCAGCTCAGCTGGGCAAGAACGGGGCTGTCGGTGTCAATGCCTTTACCACCAAGGATCAAACCCAATACATGGCTTCCGTACCATCCGATATGCTGGAGCAGTGGTTCTCGATTGCCAGCGAACAGATTTTTGAGCCTGCCTGGCGCGAATTCTACATTGAAAAGGAGGTCATTCAACGCGAATGGGCCTTTCGCTATATCAATGATCCAGGTGGTGCAGCCGGGTTGGATCTCAGTACGACAGCGTATTCAGCCCACCCCTATCGTAATCCGATCATCGGCTGGAAATCGGATATGGAAAAATACGCGACGCAGGATGCGATTGCGTTTCATAAAGCCTATTATAACCCAACCAACGCAGTTTGTGTTTTGGTTGGTGACATAACCCTTGAGAAGGCCAGGCGGCTGGCCAAAATTTATTTTGAACGATATCGGGCCGGTAAAAGGGCTCCGGAAACGGTTACCCGGGAACCGGAGCAACAGGGACCACGCAAAAGCATCCGCTATCTAAAAGGGGCCCGGACACCGCTTATCAGAATTGGCTTTCATGGTGCCCGTATGGATACGGAGGATTTTTATGCCCTGGATGCCATGACAATGATATTAAGTCATGGCCGCAGTTCGCGCCTGAACCAGGAAATCAACTATAAGGGGCTGGCGCAGTCAGCCTGGTCTTACAACCCTGACAATCGCTACGCCGGCATGATAATGTTGGGGGGATCACCCAACGAACCACCGATTATTAAAGAGGAAGGGGCGGGCGATGAAGAAAAGCGTCAGGCGTATCTCAAGGCCTGCGCGGAGTTGGAGGAATTGCTTCTGGCGCAAACCGAGAAAATGAAAACTGAACTGGTTGCCGACAGCGAGCTGCAAAGAATCAAAAAACTTAACCGGCGTGATTTTATTGACCGGATGCGCAGCAATGAAGGTTTGGCCGGGACCCTGGCCACCCTTGAGGTTCAAACGGGCTGGCGCTACCTGTTGAATTATCTTGAGAAACTCGAGGCCGTGACCCCCGAAGATATTCGGGCGGCAGCCAATAAGTTTCTCAAAACAGACAACAAATCCAGTGTCTATGTCATTCCCGGCGGCAAACCGGACCAGCCTCCCGAAAGCTATACCGAAGTGCGTTCGGTCACCGGCGGTGCTGCTGCCGAATTGAACCTTGGTCATAACGACAACAATGTGTCGGCCTATCCCACAGCGGTCGGCTGGAAGCATCCCCTCTCTTTTCATCGCCAACCCGAAAAAATTAAATATCCCCGGGCGGACAGTATGGAGATTGCCGGGGCTAAAGTATTTTACCTTGCGGACAGGGAATTGCCGCTGGTGGATTTGGCCCTGCTCATCAAAACAGGATCTGTGGATGTCGATGAATCGAACCTGGGTTTAACGTCCCTGCTCAATGACAGCATTATTCGTGGCGGCACCGAATCTTATGCGCCCGCTCAGCTTGCTTTGGTACTGGATGAAAATGCGATCCAGATCAGTGTTGCGGTGCGCGAGGAAGAAGCCGTTATCCATCTTTCCGTGCTCAAGGATGACTGGCAGGCCGGTTTGAATATATTACGGGAAATTTTAACGCGACCCGGGTTTGATACCCGCGTCTTGGAGGTTGTCAAAACCCAGGAATTGACTGCGCTTAAACGTCAGGGAGGCAATGCACGGGCAGTAGCCGCACGGGAGCGGGAAATCTGGCACTTCAATGGCCATCCATACGGGCGTGATCCGCTGAAGGCGATAGAGACGATACCCGGCATTTCCAGAGACGATTTGAAACAATTCATAGCGCAGTACTTTGTTCCTTCAAATATGGTGGCTGCCGTTGCCGGCGATATCGACAAAGCCGAAGTCATATCCGGTTTGGGGCAATTCTTTGAGGCCTTGCCGCAAACCAGGGCCCCCGGGCGAACCCTGGCCAACCCCGCAAAAACGCCACCGGTACTGGCATTGATTCACAAACCGGGCCAGGTCCAGTCCCAGATTACCTTGAGTCTGCCGAGCGTCAAACGCACCCACCCGGATTACTGGAAGATAAGCCTGTTGACGAATATATTCGGGGGCGGCGGGTCATTGTTGAATAAGCGCCTAAGAGATGATCTCGGTTTGGTATATTCCGCTGGATTTTATGAGACCTATAAATGGTCAGCAGGTGTTTTGTTCGGGTACATCGGTTGTAAAGGAGATCAATCCGTCCCCGCCATTGCGGAGACCATCAAGATTATGAAATCGCTGGGTAAAAACGTTCCCCAAAAGGAACTCGACCAGAAAAGACTGGATACCTTGAACAGTTTTGTCTTTAATGTGGATACTCCCGCGGATCTGGTACAGGTATATGCGCGCTATTACATGCGAAACGAACCGCTGGATACCCTTGAAAAGATTCAAGATGCTTTTTTCGGTGCTGAAAAAGAAGACCTGCGTCGTCTGGCCGCTGAATATCTCGACCCGGATAATATCCAGATTTTTCTGGTCGGTGATAAGAATATTAAAGTCAAGGGCAATCGGGGCAATGAGACAACCCTGGAAGTTATGCTCATGGATCTGGCCGATTCACTTGGACTGCCTTTCGTTGAACTTGAGTTGCGATAGCTGCCGTTCAAGGGTTCTCGGTTCTGGGTTCAGGGTTGTAGGGTCTTATGCTCTATAATTAGATAGGATCTGTTCCATCGATTTTTGCCGAATAAGGTAGGTGCTTGGCCTGGACTCTCAAAACGATTTTATCTCCGACTCCCCAAAAGAACGCCAAGCTCAGAACGCTGAACTGGGAACCTCTGAACCGGCGAAACTTGAATTCTTGCCACCGGTATGGTATGCTGACCTTTATTCGTTAGGTTCACCCAACCCTGATACTTCTGCTCTGGACGCCTGCCCTTCGTTTCCCGGAACCGGTGTATTCGTTTAATCCGCCTGCGGCGGACGGATGTTTAATTCCCCGCCCCTTGGGGCGTTTAAAATTTTCCGTTTGATACCCCGTTGCTTGCGGCGGGATTGTTCATTGGAGAGTCCCAATCATGGAAGAATATGTTTGGATTTCCAAAGTTACGCATCACCCTGTTTTCACGGATCAGGCCCATCCAATATTGCGTCGCCTTGCCAACCACTATAATGTCACAATAACGATTGCAGGATCCGACACTGCCGCCACCGCACCTTACGTAAAAGCTGTGTATGATGCAATTCAGCGCAAAGTTGCCGGTATGATGGTGATCGGCTGGGGCAATGACGAAATCGTGCCCGCCATCGATGCGGCCGTGAACAGTGGGATACCGGTTGTCTGTGTCGACAGCGACATTCCCGGCAGCAGACGCCATGCCTATATCGGAACCGACTGGTTCCGCATGGGCTTGAAGATGGCGGACAAACTGGCAGCCCTGATGACCAACACGGGTAAAGTTTTAATGCTGGGTATGGTCGATCTCGATAATATGAAAGCGGGATTCCGGGGCTTTCAAAAGCAGATTTCTCGCTATCCCCGGATTGAAATATTGGGCCCGGTTGATGACCTGGATGCCGGAAGTGACAGGGCCGAATCCATTGTTTGCGCCTATCTTCAAGAACACCCGGATCTAAACGGAATTATCGGATTGGACGTTAACAGCGGTCCCGGTGCAGCCCGGGCTTTGGAAAAGCTGGAGATGGTCAATAAAGTAAAGCTGATTTGCGTGGATGTGGATACCGCGCAAAAACAGTACGTGAAAAGCGGCGTGATTGATGCCGCATTCTGTCAAAAACGGGAAACATTCACCCACTTGGCTTTTCAGTTGATTTACGACTATAATCACGGATCCAAGGTTACCGGTTATACCCCGGGAGCCATTAACATTTCCGGCAATATCGACATCGGGTTTAGCATCATTACCGAAGAAAATATCGATTCCTTTGATTCCGAGAACAGCCTGGATCAGTCAATTCAGCACCACGAACTCTCCCAGCAACTTTCGCTGATATCCTCAATGATTGAAAACGTGGAAGACCTCGCCGTCGCTGCCGATGAGAACGGACGGATCGTATATGCCAATGCGGCCTGTCAGCGCTTTTGCGGCTATACCAGAGACGAGATTGTAGGGCTGAACATAAAGAAGCTGTTTGATTTTACATCATTGCAGAATTCAAAAGTCGATCAATGCCTCAAGAACGAGGATGCTAAAAATTTTGAGGCCATGGCGATTAAAAAAGACGGCGCTTTGTTTCCGGTGCATATCAGTATCTCACCGTTGAGATCAGTGGCATCCCCCAGGGGATGCGCCATCATCGCTTCAAACATAAGTGAACGCAAAAAATCGCAAAAAGCGCTCATCGACTCCCATGTTCGCTTTCTCATGGTTCTGGACAGTATCGATGCGGATATTTATGTGTCGGACCTGGAGACTTACGAAGTACTTCTAGCGAACAGGCATATGCGGGAAAGCTTCGGTGAAGATCTGGTGGGCAAAACCTGTTACCAGGTGTTTCGAAGTGAATCCGTCCCCTGCGGCCACTGCACCAATGATAATTTACTTGATTCCGACGGCAACCCTGCGGGCGTGTGCGTTTGGGAAGGAAAAAACCCCATAACCGGAAAATGGTACATTAATTACGACCGTGCCATTAAGTGGGTAGACGGCCGTTTGGTCAGGCTGCAAATCGCCACCGATATTTCGCGTATTAAAGATCTTGAAAAAGAGAGCCTTCGAATTCAGGCTCAGTTGCAGCAGGCCCAGAAAATGGAAGCCATTGGAACTCTGGCCGGGGGTATTGCCCATGATTTTAACAATATACTTTCGGCGGTGATCGGCTATACCGAGATAGTCCTGGCAGACGTGCCTGAAGACACCCCTCAACATAGAAATCTGCAGGAAGTGCTCAAAGCCGGCAGCCGCGCTCGGGACCTGGTCAAACAAATCCTGACATTCAGCCGTCAAACCGAACAGGAATTAAAGCCGGTTAAGATCAATCAAATTGTCAGAGAAACGCTTAAACTGTTGCGGGCGTCTTTGCCGACAACCGTTAAGATTTCCCAGGACATTCAAAGCGATTCGGCCGTACTGGCGGACCCGACCCAAATCCACCAGGTGATCATGAACCTGTGCACCAATGCCGCGCATGCCCTGCGTTCCAAAGGCGGGCAATTAAAAATTGACCTGTCCGATGTCGTTCTGGGCGGAAGTTTTATTGAACAGCATCCCTACCTGTCACCCGGGGTGTATATTAAACTGAGGGTAATCGATACCGGACACGGTATGGAAAAAACAATTATGGATCGAATTTTCGATCCATTTTTTACTACCAAAGAACGGGGCGAAGGGACCGGCATGGGTCTGGCCGTGGTTCTGGGTATTATAAAAAGCCATGGCGGTACCATCACCGTGGAAAGTGAAATCGGGAGGGGATCTACTTTTAATGTATTCCTGCCGGTTATCATGCGTGAGGTAGACTCCGAAGCCAGGACCAGGGCACCCATACCAGCAGGTACCGAGCAAATTCTTTTCATAGATGATGAAAAATCATTGGTGGATCTGGGGCAGCAGATTCTGGAGCGTTTGGGATATAAGGTTACCATACGTACCAGCAGTGTCGAAGCCCTGGAACTTTTTATGGAACAGCCCGGAAAGTTTGACCTGGTCATTACAGATATGACCATGCCCAATATGACCGGAGATGAACTGGCCGGCAAATTGATGAATATTCGTGCGGATATTCCAGTGATTCTCTGCACGGGATATAGCGAGAGGATATCCAGAGAAAGGGCCCATGATCTCGGTATCAAAGAGTTTATACTCAAACCCATTGTTATGCGAGAATTGGCGAAAACGGTACGCGTTGTGCTGGATGAAAACGGAACCTGATTGAATGGGAACTCAATCGATGCTATTCAAAGGGCCTTTCTTCCCACCACGGATAAAATGCCGGCATATCGGTGCTTGGTTTATCTGCAAAGTTCGCGGCCCTTTTTTCTAAAAATGATTGAATGCCTTCACTGGCATCCCTAGACCTTCCGGTAGTGTAAATCCCACGTGAATCTACTTTATGGGCTTCCATGGGGTGGTCTGCTCCAAGCATGCGCCATAGCATCTGCCGTGCCAGGGCAACGGATATGGCTGACGTATTCCCGGCAATTTCTGTTGCCAGGTCTTCGGCGGCCGGCAGCAGTTGATCAGGGGCGTGACTGCTTCTTACCAGCCCGCTGCTTACAGCTTCATCCACTGAAAAAAGGCGGCCCGACAAGACCCATTCCAAAGCTTTGCTGATGCCGACGATTCGGGGTAAAAACCAGCTTGAACAGGCTTCCGGCACAATTCCGCGTCTTGTAAAGACAAAACCTAATTTTGCATTCTGGACAGCAATTCTGATATCCATAGCCAGGGTCATTGTTATCCCAATGCCTACCGCCGGTCCGTTAATGGCCGCAATGATTGGCTTAATTGATTCAAAAATACGCAATGTCAGCTGTCCACCGCCGTCACGATGTTTTTCAGCCAGCATTTGACCATCCCGTGATTGATAATCAAAGGTTTTAGTACCGGTCCCAAGGTCGGCGCCTGCACAGAACGCACGGCCGGCTCCTGTGACGATTATTGCCCGTATCTGATCATCGGTATCCGCCCGGTCGAATGCATCTATGAGCTCTTTTCTCATTAGCGGCGTTAAGGCGTTGAGTTTATCCGGTCTATTTAAGGTTAGGGTTAAAATATGATCCTTGACGTCATAAAGAATTTGTTCGTAGGCCATGATTCCCCCGATTTTGAGTTGTTCGGTATTACCGAATGATGAATAACAATTAGCAACCAATCGGGTTTTTTGGGCCCGTATTGGATTTCCTTGATAAGCATATCTATAGCTGATTGTCAAAATCCTTCCTGTTGACAGGTTTTCCTTGTTTTCATATAATTTATCGACAACCTTTTATTTCTGGCCCCTTGCTTTTTTAGAGATAATCACAGAAGATTTGATGACACATCCCATTCAGCCTTCTATAGATACTATCCGATGAGGAAACAATTCGTAAGAGGTCTCAATTGCAGGAGGAAAATAGTGAGACTACTAACGCGTTCTGATTTTGACGGTTCAGTTTGTGCGGCGCTACTCCAGGAACTGGATCTGGCCGACAAAATTGTATATATTCATCCCAAAGATCTGCAGGATAATAAGATCGCGGTGACCGAAGATGACATCATCGCCAACGTTCCTTTCGTCGAAGGGTGCGGACTGTGGTTTGACCATCATTCCAGTGAGCACGAACGGCTTGAACTGGCTGGAAAGTTCAAAGGGGCCAGCGAACCTGCGCCCAGTACCGCCCAGGTTATATATGACTATTATAAAAAAGATAAAAACTTCGCCGGAAAGCTGGAAAAATTTGAAAATCTGATTAAAATTGCTGGCATCGTCGACTCGGCCCGGTTCAATAGCGAGGCTATACTGAATCCCACCGGTTGGATAATGTTAGCGTTCATCGCCGACCCCCGAACCGGTCTGGGGTACAGGCGATCCTTCCGTATCAGCAATTTTGAGTTAATGAAAAAATTACCCGAATTATTGCGTTCTAAAACGGTCGAAGAAATTCTGTCCCTGCCGGATTTTCAGGAACGGATTCGGGTTTATCATGAGGAAACATCAAGATATAAGACGTTGCTTGCCCGACATACCCGCATCGACGGTGACGCCATCATTATCAATTTTCAGGGGGTTGATGAAATACCCGTGGGTAACCGGTTTTTAGAATACGTCCTGTATCCCGAACAAAGCATATCCATCCGCCTCGTGGATGGAAGGAATAAAGAGTTTGCGATGATCTCCGTGGGCCACAGCATCATTAACCGGACTTCAGCGGTGGATGTCGGTTCCATGGTCTTGAAATACGGCGGCGGCGGTCACAAACAGGTCGGCACCTGCCAGGTAAAATATGAAGAGGTAGACCAGATTGTGGGTGAGATGCTGCAGGTGATAAACCCGCCAAAAGCTACATAAACATACAAAATTTAACAGACTGAACGTCGAACATCGAACGCCCACCGCTGAACATCGAATAATGAAGTCGCTACGCTCCGCAATTTAAATACAATTTCGCTCTGGTGGGGTTTTTCCCCGAACCCTAATTGGAAATTAAAATCGGTGGTCTAAAATATGATCGTATCCACCAGCCGGCCATATTTTGCTCCCTTCCCCGGGTTTTTCTCCAGGGTTTACCATAGTGATATTTTCGTAATCCTCGACAACGTTCAATTCCCCAGAGGGACTACCTGGATTACCCGCAACCGCTTTAAAACCGATCAGGGAACGCTGTGGATGACAGTCCCCGTGTGGAAAAAAGGACTGGGCCTGCAAAAAATAAATGATGTTCGCATCTGTCAGGGCAGTCATCTGCAGGCAAAGCATCTGAAAAGTCTACAACAGGCTTATGTCCGGGCCCCGTATTTTTCGGAACATTTACCCTTTCTAAATCATATTTTTTCAACCGGAGTCGAGAGGCTGCTTGATTTCAACATGGCGATTCTCCGTCATCTTATGCTGTATATGGGGATAGACACCGAGATCAGGCTCCTTTCCGAGCTGAATATCAGCACCAGAGGGGAGACTATGCTGATGGATATTTGTCATTTTTTTAAAGCCTCCGCCTATCTGGCACCAGATGCCGCCGGAAACCACCTTGATTCCCAGTTCTTTGAAAAAGGCGGAATTGAACTGGTGCTTCAAAAACCCAAATCCTGTGTTTATCCCCAGTTGTGGGGCGATTTTCTTCCTGACCTGTCGGCCTTTGATCTGGTGTTTAATTGCGGCCCCAAGGCTTGCGTGATAATGCTTGCCAAACCGTAAAAAATCATCTGATGGAATCGACCGGGGTACCAGTCTGCATTCGATAGTGAATCAAATATATCAATTAAAGGCCTATTTTTTAAATTGGGTTTTGATATACTGCTCCAGATCGTCAAGCAGCTGTTGCTGATGATCATCTAAATTACCCGCCTGTTTCAGTTGGGTGATTTCTAAAAGGGCGCCTGCCGGCGTCGTCCGTTTGTCTCCCCGGTAGTCTACGATAGCGTCCTCTTGCCTTAACGGGTTGATCTGATTCCTATACGAATCCTGCGCTTGGCTATATTGGCTGAGGGCGGTTTCAGGATAGTTCCGGGAGAGGATCCGTTGCGCCAGTATCCGGGCATCCGGATTTGAAAATTGAGATATTCGGGTTGGTTTTTGATCCAGAGAATCTTGGTGAAACATACGACAGAGTTTTTCGTCGGCCCGGGAATAAAAGCCGACTTGATAAAGAGAAGCATCCGGGTCCAGATTGGGGATGAAGGGATAGCGAAACTCCCGGTAATATTTAACGATTTGGTGAAAAATATCCGGATTTTCCTGCAGCCATCTGAGATTGTCTTCGAAAATCGCGCCGCGTCCCTCGCCGATAATATTCCAGTAGCGGTCCTGGGGGGGCAGCAATATCCCGGGCTCACCCATACGTTTGCGGATAATCCAGGACGTTTCAGGAATGGCGTCGACAGTGGTCTGGCGAAGCTGGGGCAGATCCATTCGCAACCATAAAGTTTGATTGGAATAGGGAATTGAATTCCCGATGGATATCGCCGGAACCTGATAGTTTAGTCCGGGGCCGAATTCACCGCCGACGACCAATGCCTGGAAATGGTTGCCCGCGCCACTTTGAAAAGCGATGGGCAGCTTCTGCATCCGGTGTGCATCCGTTTGCTTGTCGAAATATCCTTCTAAATACTGCCACATCCTCTTTTTTTTGTAGAAGCGACGGGCAAGTTCCACGGTCGTCGCCACATCCACCATGGCCTCATGGGCCTGGCCGGATACCAGGCGGTTGGCAGCACCGATGTGTTCAAGCTTTAAAGAGGGTTTGCCGTCGATCTCCGGCCAGGCGATGACCTCTCTTTTATACAGCTTGTAAAGAACAGCCATGGAAAACAAGTCCATGCGGCTGCACCCATTCTTGAACTGGTGAGTATAAGGCGGCAGCAGATTTCTATGAAAGGCAAACCTCAGAAATTCATCATCAAAGCCCAGGGTATTATAACCGAGGCTGATGGTACCGCGTTGATTCATCAGTAGGTGGATCTGTTCGGTTGCTTCATATTCACACATGCCCTGGGCAAGATCGGAAGGGGGAATTCGATTGGTTAATATCGCCCGGGGCGATGGAATCACATCCGGTCGTAATTTAACCGAAATGGTGTGGCGTTCAATCGCATTCAGCTGGTGATCCGTGCGAATAGCAGCAAACTCAAGCACCTGATCAAACGCCTTGTTCAATCCGGTCGTTTCAATATCATAAAAAAGATAGCTGCTGGTCATAGGACACCGCTTTCAAGCTCATTTGAGATAGCTGACAATTGCATATGATTTTAGTCTTTCAGACATCTACATTGTCATAAAGTTTCAACTTTTTATTCAAATTCAAAGATCTGTTCCTATTTGTCAAGAAAAAGGTGTGAATCCGGGTGATTTTAGCGAACCTCTCAATCCATGGTGTTTAATTGGGGGGCGGTAACGAAATGGGTGGGCTAAAAAAGTGGCCTAAGGCGCACAGCAAATGGGGTGTCAGGTGTCAGGTTTCAGGAGGACGAAGAGGGGACGAGGAGAAATTGGCGGTGAGATGTGTCGACGCTGGTAGGTGTTGGGTGAAAACTCCGATTTCAGACATTTATATCAGGTTGGTATTTGCTGGTCCTGACACCTGAGACCTGACACCTTCAAAAATGTCTGAGAGCATTAATTTTTGTAATTTGCTCGTCTATCTTAATTAGGCGATTATGAGGCTTTCAATATCAGCGTGCATCGATGCTCAATTCATTGGGATCGTAACCAAATTCCTCTAGAAGCTTTTTAGCCGTTTTGACAACCTCGTCAGGAGTCATTTTAGTCTCGACAAAAATATCCGTTCGTTTTATTTTATCCGGTATTCGCAGCTGGTCCGAGTAGCGCGAAAAGCATGCTTTTTGAGCATCGGTTATCCACAGTACTTTTTCGAAATCTTTGGATTGGGTGGTGGCAAAATACTCACAAAGAGTCTTGAGTACCTCATCCCAACCATGAACAGGGTAATTGTTACCATTAAAACGAAACGAGCGAATCGACAAATCCGTAAAAGATTGACTAAAATCCACCGGTTCTGCTTTAGGGGAAGCTTTTGGTTTCACCGGCGACGGGTCGTCTTCTAAATCCAGTATGTCGGTTGCCATGGTGGCTGACGGTGGTGCCGCACCGGTTCTGGGGGCGTTTTTTAGCAACCATTTGTCCATATGTTTATCCAAAAACTTTTGAATCGATTTGGTGTCGACTTTATACCGGCAGAGCTTTTCGGTATGTTCACTCAGCAGTTCGACAAATATTTTGTTGGGCTGGGAGATGATCTGGTTCCAGGCTTCGGGTAGAAAATTTGCCGCTAATTTTTGCCGCTTTCTTTGAAAAAGGGATTTTGCCGCTTTCAGAGATTGCCCTTTAGCGACTTTGGTTTTGGTTAGCAAATCCATTAGATTGGGGACGAATGTATCCGGTTTTTGTTTTATTAAATCAATGGAATAAAACCATTTCCGCTGCCAGCTGCCGTTGGCCGAAATCAGATAAAACCACCAGGTGATACCGTTCGTTAGAACAGCCAGGTTGACACCCTCCCGCGATGCAAGGTTAACCAGAGATTTTTGGTAGTTATCCAGTTTTGAATGAACCCTTTTGACCTCAATAAAAATCTTATTGGTATTCTTGATGCGCAGGGCATAAGACACATTGGATGAATTGGCCGAATAATCCGGATAAACTTCTTCCACATCGAATATATCCCATTCCAAAAATGACAGCAGCCGCATAACAATCGCCTGTTTCGTGGATGCTTCATCAAAGGTCGGCAATTTTTTATTGGATTTCAGTTCGTCAATAAATGACACAATTTTCTTTTCCATGCTTTCCTCCGGACACACATCACTGTGAGAAACTAGAATCAATAATTTTATCGGTTACTAAGGGCAAAACTTGAGAAGATTTCATTGCATGAGAATGAATTTTATTCCAAATACGCTTCCGTGGCAAGTGTGGCAATATTATCCATCACCGTTCACGGTTATGACTGGAATGCGAATTTCATCAAATATTTTAGCCGCTTCCCCGGTAATGTACTGTGACATCATGTTGTTCATAGCACTTAAGGCGACAG
>Ga0265306_10000813_pt1 | contig 15123 bp, 11 predicted proteins | sample Helome_3_FD_192493 | JGI IMG/M metagenome (GOLD analysis project Ga0265306, IMG submission 192493) | Marine sediment microbial communities from subtidal zone of North Sea - Hel_20160420 (Illumina Assembly) | ecosystem: Environmental > Aquatic > Marine > Subtidal zone > Sediment ...
TTGACGGGTGTAGGGAGTAGACGTCGCCAGTGTCAGCCCTGTTGGATTTTCGACTGCTGCCTGAGCATAGGCAGCGTTAATAAATTCGATCACGAACTGTTTTTTGAATCTCCGCAAGAGTATGTCAGGCAATCCGAGGCTGATAACCGCGGAGTACTCAACAACCAGGCCCCGCCCGCGTGCTGCAAACTGTAGCTTGCCCTGGTTAGCTCCCATATTGCCAGCAAGCTGTTGCCATACAATGGCACTTCCGCCATCCTGCTGCACCTCGATATGCGACCAGCGACGCCCAATCGGCCAAGGGAACTTGAATTCGAGCAGAAACTCAGCCGGGTCTTGATTGCTGCTCTTCACCAGAGACGCGCCGGTGATCCACGGATGGAGTGCTGCATAACCATTTATTGCAAGCAGCACCTTTCGTATGGAAGGCCCGTGCTGCACAAACGTTGACGTCGCCTGAATCACTTCCTGGCCGGTTGCAGTGTCGCGTGCAAAACCGATTTCAACGGCCGGTTCAGCATCGGCATGCGGTGCACAGCACGACAGAAAAACTGCCAGCAGCGCACAGTGCAAGATATTCAGGGTGGGGCTCATTAACGTTCGCTCGGGATGAAGTCCTTGAAGTCCTCGATAGACCAGTTATCCATGGGCTCGGGTATCTCGGATTCTTTCAGTCCAAAATTTTCCGCGTTAAGAATGTCGACTAAGTCAAGGTAGTCAAACATGGCTCGTGTCTCCTGTTGGTGTAACAGCTGATTGGTATCTGCTGCCTTGAACAGGGTTATTGCATCAAGCGCGCCAGTTACATGTGCCTACATGGAAAAAACTTGTAACCAGAAGAAAAATATAATTAAAAAATATATCTTGTGCGTGACGCGAGATGTTGTAGTGCTTTGACAGCTACGCTTTAGTTGTGTGAAAGCCAACAGAAATGTCTAGTTGTGTCTGACGGTAGAGTACTACAGGCCCTGGCCGGTGCTGTCAGCCTTGAGTGGCTCCGGGCTGGGCATGCCCAGGGTGGACATGACTCGTTACCACGGTGCATTTGCCTCCATCGTGTTTTTCGTCCGAATTATTCTACTACGGTTCGGTAGCTACGAATTCATCCCTGTAATTGGATGAACGTTTACAGTATTAAGCAGTCGTTCAGGCCAGTAACCGTGAAGGACAGGTGTTGGCCGCAACAAGACCAAGCTACCGATTTATGTGTAGAATTGGTGACTTCCGGAGTTGACACAAACAGGGCATTCCTCAATCGCAATACCATTCGTTCCGATACGACGCCGGAGAGTGCTGCGTCACTACCTGGCTCTACCGTTAAGCTTCTTACGATGAAATACGTAGCAAATGGTCTTCAGATACAAATTCTTCAAGGCAAAAATCATAAAACAATGCATTCTGGGCCGGTGGCTGTTGCCCCATCATAGACACAGATCCTTGTCGGTGGTAACTGACAGTAATTATCCCATGGATCTACTGCTGTAGGGACTTTTTCAACAGTATCGACCGACCCCAGTCCTTCGACATTTCGACCCCAATACCGGATATTCCTCTACGGACATCTGTCCAAAGGGTATAAAAAGAAAACAGGGGGCAGACCAGGGGTCAGTGCGCAAACAGCGTAAACTGTGGTCTCTCACCTCTTTAGTGATTTATTCAGTAATCCCAGCGAGTTACAGGTATCGATTCTTATAAAGCGCTCTAAAGCTTCTCTGATTAACGACGATAACTTAAGGGTATCCAACGGCCTTTCATACGTGATCGGTACCGATATCAAATACACCTTTAAGTGTTCTGCACTTACGGACGAATGGGAGCACGGTAGTCTCTCTCGAGCCAGGGACAGCTTACAACCTCTCTTGGGATGGTTGGCAATCATGGGGATAGTGGCAAGTCTCATGTCCAGGTTTTCAGCTTGCCGGCTCAGTAAAACGGCAAGATCAAGATGGGATGGAGCTGAGGAATTCATCGAAGCGCTGCAGCTGTGAGTATATCAATACCGGGTTACAAGATCGAACACCTAATAGCCGAGGGAGCTACGGCCTCCATTTATTTGGCAATACAGGAATCTTTGGGGCGCCACGTCGCCATAAAACTGCTAAGGAAAATCGATAATCCAGTTCAATTAAATCGTTTTCTCAATGAAGGCCAAATAATCGCTTCATTAAATCACCGTAATATCATCAATATTCACGATGTTGGTGTTACCGATGATGGGCGACCCTATATCTCCATGGAATATCTTGAGGGTGGAGATCTCGACGCACGAATTCAGAATAAGGTGAACCCGGAGGACGCATTACAATGGCTGGAAGAAATTGGTAATTGCCTGGATTTCGTCCACCGAAAGGGAATCATCCACCGAGACATAAAACCTGGAAATATTCTGATTCACAAAGACGGTACACTAATTGTTTCCGATTTTGGAACCGCCAAACAAGAAGAAAGTGATGCCAAGCTGACATTAGACGGTTGCACCTTTGGCAGCCCTTACTATATCAGTCCGGAGCAAGCAGCCTCAAAAGAGCTAGATAGACGTACAGATATCTATAGTCTTGGAATCGTCCTGTATGAATTGCTAACCGGGAAAAAACCTTATAAAGGCGATTCCCATATTGAAACCATTGTCGCTCATTTGTCTGAGCCACTCCCCGACCTTCCTCCAGAGCTACATCGCTATCACACTTTGATTAAAAAAATGATAGCGAAATCTCCTGATGATCGATTCACAACCGCCGCGGAAATGGTGCGCTTTGTCCATCGCTTGCGAAAACCGGTAAAGAATACATGGCGAATGACATGGGTACCCACGGGTGCTGTTGCGATCGCCTCGGAAACGGGGCGCTTCGTCCAGCAATTGCGAAAACTATTTAAGAATGCATGGCGAATGACATGGGTATCCACCGGTGCTGTTGCGATCGCCTCGCAAATGGCGCGCTTTGCCCAGGAATTGCGAAGGGCATTAAGGAATGCACAGCCAAGGACATGGGCATCCACTGGAGCTGTTGCGATAATCCTTGGAATCGGCGTCACCTTATCGATGCGGCATTCGATTATTTCGGACCACAATGAGCATCAGACTGCTGCTGGCACGCCTATAAGCGGAGTAGCAATCCCCGAAAGCTCCCCGGATATCGCAGCAATGCCGTCACCGGAAACCGGTGAATTGGTCAGTGGAACACCCGTACCATCCAGCAATAATGAACAACACATTGAGAACCTATTATCGCAGGCTGCCACAGCACTTAAAGAGGAGCGGCTTACCAAACCAAAGAATAACAATGCCTACAACTACTATCAGCGGGTCCTTGAATTGCATCCGCAGCACAAAAAAGCGCTTGAGGGTATCAACAGTATCGCTGATGCTTATGCAGACCGCGCTGAGAGCAGGTTAAATCAGTTCGATTATGAAACCGCCAAGAAGTATTTGCATCGAGGGCTAACGATTCAGCCGGAGAATACCCGATTACTGGGGATGCAGAAAAAGGCAAACATAGGGAGAATTTTAGCTCAGGCTGCGACAGCACTTAAAGAATACCGGCTTACAACACCCAAGAATAACAACGCCCACTACTACTATCAAAGGGTTCTTGAATTGCGTCCGCAGCACGAAAAAGCGCTGGAAGGCATCACCAGAGTCGCTAATGCTTATGCAGACCTTACCGAAAGCAAGTTGGACCAGTTCGAGTATAAAGCCGCCAAGGAGTATTTGAATCGAGGGCTTATGATTCAGCAGGACAATACCCGATTGCTCGAGCTGCAGAAAAACACGAACGCATTTCGAGATGCACCAGGAAGGATTTGGAAAAAAATCTTATCACCATTCTCATAAGCTTATTGACTGCAAATTGTTACGCCGAAATCAGCAAGTAATCAGTGGATAACTGACATGCCTTACATACGAATATATCTCAACAATGTGCTGATGCATGAGGTTGAACTAAATAAGGATCAATTGACCATCGGACGAAGTGTCAATGGCGATATTGTTCTTGATAATGCGGGCGTCTCATCACATCACGCGGTGATTCAGAAAGAGGCGGGCGGATACGTCATAGCCGATAACGGTAGTAGCAATGGCGTATTTGTCAACGGCAGAAAAACTGACCAGCATACGCTCGAATACCGGGATGAGATTCAGATATACAACTATGTGTTGAAGTATATGGCATCGCGCGGACTCCACGGAATAGCCGATCCGGATATTGCGCGGGACGGAGATCTGTCCCAGGACGGTACCATGGAAGTGAATATATCTGACGTTCAGGATCTTCTAAAGTTAAGAGAAAAGAAGAAAACAGCATATGTGGAATTGCTCAATGCTAAAGACAATCAATCCAGATTCATAATCAAGGAACAAAATTGCATGTTCGGCAGATCTAAAGAATGTGATATTCGCACCTCTGGATGGTTGTCTTTTGGTCTTGCAGCTGAAATTCAGAGAAATACTGCAGGCTACCACCTGCTACCGAAGAGGTGGGGTCGTGTGATGATAAATGAAGAGCCGTTAAAACGACCAGTCAAACTCATGGATGGGGACTATCTACGCGTTAACAATCTCTCTATGAGGTTCTTTCACCGAACGATTAACAACCGGTAAGGAATTGTGTTTATGGCAACCAAAATCTCTCATATCAACTAATTGTCCCCATGACCTGGCAGTATGCCTCGGCGCTGACGATTGGCGACCGAGAAGAACAGCAGGATCGTGTCGCCATTTTTCACTTGGAGGATAATGAGGCGCACTTGCTCGTAGTAGCGGATGGCATGGGTGGTCACGAAGACGGCGCAGCAGCAGCGCAGTCCGTTATCGACATTGCCTCTAGTCGATTTAACCAAAGTACGATAGAAGATCCCAGAAGGTTTCTGGAGAATATCTGCTTGGAGGCCCATAAAGCCATCTTGACTTTATCGAATAACAGCATATCTGCACCCGGTAGCACCTGTGTTATCGCCTATCTAACGGACAAACAAGCCTACTGCGTGCACGTAGGCGATAGTCGACTTTATCAGTTCCATGACGGCAGACTCATCCATAAGACCTCAGATCACTCCATTGCACAATTGATGGAGGAACATGAGAGCGATCTTGAGGATGAAACCAGGCATTCAGCAACCCAGAATCAGCTCTATATGTGCCTTGGTGGAAACAATGAGCTAGCACCTGGATTTTACGCATCGAAAGTGTCGGCGGGTGATTTCTTTCTGCTCTGCAGTGACGGATTGTGGAATCAGGTAGACGTAGAGGAAATATTTGCGAGAACTGACGGAACGGCCATTGATGAAGACTATGCAGGGCAATTGGTACAATTAGCCAGCCAACAGGGACAGGGGAGAAGCGACAATATTTGCCTGGCATGGGCCTATCGCAAGGATGATCCGACAGAATGCGAGAAACCGGGATTCCTGAAGCAGCTGATCGCTTGGTTCTCATAGAAGTATTATTCATAAGGTGTCGAATCGAAAACGCCCGCCATTTGTCGGGAGGGGATGCCTCGATTTCAAGGGCCATTCGTTATCCTTGGATAGTCCGGTGACAGGTTATGAAAAGGGCAGGTTGTCGGTAGGTGAAGGTATCGTGTAATGACCGCTTGCAGGATAAGTGGCCGTTTACTTTCACCGCTCAAAGGGCAATGATTGGCCGACTATCCCCCTTGCCGGCCTCGTCAATAAGCAGCATTCGGCTCGCGGTGAATGGCAGGTTACTGGTCCAACTCGGTATTGCAGGAACCTCTTATATTAGAACTTCCGAAAAGACAGGACACGACCCTAACCCGCCATTTGTACCAACACGGAAATCACGCAATCAACGCTTCGCAAACCCGGCCAATTGCCATTGATTCATGATATCTGGTTCCGCGGCGGAGCCCGAGGCATGCCTTGCTAGCGAATAAGTCCTGTTATAATGGTGCCAAAGTCGGTATGGGTTAGCGACGAATAGCACAGATAACGGAGGTCATATGGCGATATTCATGATGTTCGGGAACTACACGTCAGAGGCTACAAGAGGTATCAGTTCTGAACGAACAAAGCAGGCTAGGGAGGTGATTAAGAAGCATGGCGGCAAAGTCGTGTCCATGTACGCTGTACTTGGACAACATGATCTCGTTCTTACTCTAGACTTGCCTGATACGGAAGCCGCGCTTGGCACGTCGGCTGAGCTAAGTAGACTCACGGGAATCACTTTTGCTACCTCACCAGTTGTGGACGTAGAGAAGTTTGATAGGGTGATCGAAGAGGTGGAGAACATCTAAAAGGGCCAGAATCAACAGAACCGGTTTTTCAGCTTCTTTGCCCCAATTGTCCGCTTTGGCCGAACTCGACCGTATGCTCCAACACCAGCTTATGGTGTTGCGCTCGCGACGAGCGGTGAGTTTCTGACTAACCCGACTTTCGCAACTCAGCCAGTTGACAAAGGATAACTCATTGAATCAATTGCAATCGACTCGCATAGGTCTTCACTACAGATGGGGTGTCAAGTCGTCAACATCTGCGCTGAGCTGATCCGCGGCGGGGGCTGCTCGGGCAGCGTCAACTTGAGTTGATCGAGCAACAGCTGCAGGTCCTTTTCCGGTTGGGTATAGCGCGACAGGATCAGGTGCCGTCCATCAGTGATCGGAAGATGTACATCGACCATCTGCACGGCGGCAAATTTCTCCAGTACCGCCCTTGGGGTTAACCCCGGCGCCAGTGTGCGTGCGCGCTGTTTAAGTGTGACTTGTAAGCAGTACGCCACGAAGGCGACAAAGATATGGGCCTCGATGCGTTCATCAGTTTGATGATAGATCGGCCGGATAGACAGGTCGCTTTTGAGTTCTTTGAAGGCCTGCTCGATTTCAGTGAGCTGGATATAGTACTCCCACAGCGTGGCTGGATCACTGCCGGTGAGATTGGAGCGCAACAGGTAGCGCCCCTCACGGCGGCGGCGCTGACGTAGCTTGTCCTGGCGCAGTGAGAAGCCAAAGCCATTGGTCTTCAGGTCCGCATCGTCGGTGGGCAAATCGATTGCCACCAGCGCATAGACGTTGCCCGCCTCTTTCTTGGCCGCCCCCAGTTTGATCAGCAGCTGATCACGGGTGAGCGTTTGACGCTGAAGTTCATGCAGGCGTTTCCACAGCCGCTTGAGTTTGCGTTGACGCATGGCCCGTTCTTTGTGCAGACGTCCGCTGCTTTTCGCCAGGATGTAGAGCTCATCGGACTGCTCGAGCAGCTTGACCTCCACCGACTCGCGCGCTTTGTCCCAGGGTTTTCCGAGAAAGGCTTTCTCCAGTGCGCTGAGCCGCCCGCGGGGCGTGCCGACCAGATAATAAACGGGCGTATCACTCTGGCGCATCTGCGCCAGGGTCGCCTCCGTCGGGATACCGCGGTCCATGACCCAGACCCGTTCGCTCTTACCATACTGGTCTTCTATACGCTTGAGGAAGTCCGCCAGCGTGGTCTTGTCACTGGTATTGCCCGGCATCACTTCATAGGTCAACGGAAAGCCTTCCGGCGTGACAATCAGGGCAATGACTACTTGCACACAGTCGGGTCGTTTGTCGCGGCTATAACCGTAGCGCCGTTTGCCTTCATCCGGCGGATCCGATTCAAAATAGGTGCTGGTCAGATCATAGAGCAGAATATCGAAGCGGGGATTGAACAGCGTTTGCCACTGCGCTTTTAGATAGGAAAAGAATTCGCGCTTGTGTGGCAATAGCCGATCCAGACAACGGTAGAGCTTGTCCTTCTGGACCAAGGCAAAGTCTTCACCCAACAGATCGGCCATGGCACTTTCCTCGAACCACTGCCGATGCAGACGCCATTCGCTGCCCGGATCGATCAAGCGGTAGGCGACCAGTGTCTTCAACACATGCAGCCAACGTGTGCCCTGGCGACTGGTACGCAGACGCTGCGCCCAGAAGTCATCCAGACGCAACTGATCCCACAGTTCACAGGCCAACCAGCACGCGCCCCACTGGCGCGGACGTTTCAATTGCAGCTCACTGAGCTTGACCTGGATAACATCGCAATCCAGCTCGGGTGCTTGGCGGTCTTCCGGGAAGATGGCAACTTGCTGTGGCCTGCGCTTGCCCTTCTGAGCCACCTCGATCGTCTTGCACCAGGCGGCGTGCTGTTGGTCATTGATCTCGCCAAGATAGAGTACCTGGCGTTGCACCACCCGATTACCGCCGCAGCGCCGATTCTCGACGATGCTCCAGTAACGGTGTTCTTTGCCATCCTTGACGCGTTTGGTCGCACGCAAAAACATGCACACAGTTTGACAAAGCAGTGAGCGTTATCAAGAGGGTAGGTCTTCACTACAGGCACTTCGGCGCATCCACGTCCTGACAAATCAGTCGCTTGCAAGGTCAGCGCCTGAAAAAATCAGCGCATTCTTGGCTGAGTTGCGAAAGTCGGGCTAAAGCCGGACTTTTAGACTCGATTCGAATAAGAATGCGCTAACAGGCGATTCGCGACCCTAAGCAGAAGTAGCGGATTTCAGCCGGGATGTCCGGAACGTATGACAGAACGACCTGTCGGTGAGGTTTGGCGGTTCGCCAGGAACTCACCGACACGGTCCTTGCTGCTCATTTGCGCCCTTGGAGAGTCACCCCATGGGCGGCATGGAATTTCAGGTGGTCCGGCTGGGCATCGCCATGCATTTCATTCTGGCAGGTGCTAACAAGCAATAATTCAATGCGCTGTCTGGTCCGTAGCCTTTACTGCTTTTTTCGGCCTCCAATAATGCAGTATCTCTGATCTCACAAACAAGGCGAGTTGTTTTCGGCGGAACAAGTTTTCAGCCCCTATGGCAGAGCGGGATCGCGCAAGTAGGGCGATATAGCGAATACCGTCAGCCACGAGCGTCCCTGCGAGCTTGGCAAGTGCGGTCGCCAGGCTGATGATCCGAGAAAACAATTCCAGTGACTCAGCATACACCGAGCCGACAGTGCTTTGCTAAACTAAAATTCATGTCAGCCACCAGTATCCCTGAGTATCAAGATTTGTAAGCCCCAGGTCTTTTGCTTTGTTTACAACCTTTATATATTCTTCTTTCGTGATTCTCCTCGATAACTCCGGATAATCATATGCTTTAAAGACCGGATTATATTGCACCATGATATTGACATAAGTGTCTTTAGGTAAATTTCCTGCTATCCACTCCATAACATTTTCTGAGCCACCTGTGTTATTTGGCATAACCAGGTGACGAATCATCAGTCCTCTTTGCATAATCCCATCTTTTGCAGGTTTTGCCACACCAACTTGACGGTGCATTTCAAGGATCGCTTTACCCGTCATTTCCGGATAACTCTCTGCTCCGCTGGAATATTGGGCCGACATGTCGCTGTCCCAGTATTTGAAATCTGGCAGGTAGATATCAACTATTCCATCAAGAAGCTTGATTATCTCAAGACGCTCCCATCCAGAGGTGTTATATACAATTGGCAGCCGCAGCCCTCGGTCTGCAGCAGTATCAATAGCTTTAAGGATGTGTGCGGAATAATGCGTTGGAGTAACAAGATTTATATTGTGACAACCGATTTCTTGCAGCTTAAGCATCATGCTGGCGAAATCATCAATATTTTTTTCAGAGCCTACGCCAAGGTGGGCTATTTCCCAGTTTTGACAAAATACGCACCGTAAATTGCAATGGGTCAAAAAGATTGTGCCTGACCCACCCTTTCCAACGAGCGGCCGTTCTTCGCCAAAATGGGGATGAGAAGCTGAAATAACCAGTGTTGTTCCAGGCGCCTGACAGACTCCGCTCATACCTTTATGACGATTAACTCCGCATCTCCTCGGGCAGAGCTCGCAGCTTTCCATAATTGCCCAGAGTTCTTCTGCCCGCTTTTTGAGCTCACCTGTTTTGTGAAGTTTCAGGTAAGTCGGCTCGAAACCAGAGCCAGTATTAACGGAAGCTTCTGCCTTACCGTAACCAAGCAAGAGGGAAGGCAATCCTATTGAGAAACACAGTTTCGCCGTGTTTTCCAGAAAACATCTTCGGGTCATCCTTTTAGGGCAAAAATCTTTCATTTCTCCCTCCCCAATAGATGCCGATCATGCTGGGTGCTTATAACAGTAAAGCTTGTCAATTTAAGCAGCCCCACTGTTATGCAGGTACCGGTAAGACCAAGAACAGGCAAAAGCACTACAGCACCTACAATGCCTCCAAGCCACCCACCCAGCAGGTCAGAGGCATAAAGCAACCCTGCCGTCCGGCTCAAATTTCTGCTCTTTTTTAAGTATAACTTATTTGCCAAAGGAAATTGCGAGCCGGTCAAAAACCCGCTTATAAATGATAGGGTTAAAAACAGCACCATAAATAAGAAGGAGACCTCGAAGTTACCCGGATATGTTCGCATAGCAAGAAATACAACAGGGAATGCAATAGAAAAACAGATTATTGCCAATTCAATTATTTTAAATACTTTAAAATAATCTTTTATTCGTCCCAGAACTGTTGTTATGAGCAATGCCCCACAGGCCGCCCCTGCCATAAAAGATGCCACCAGAATCCCGATCCATGAAAACACGTATCCATAAATCGATTGGAAGGTAAAAATTATCATAAGGTCAAACATCATTCCGGCAAAACCTGTTGTGATAATGGATAAGGTGATGCTTCCCTGGAAGAATTGCCTGTTTCTTGGCCGAAAAATGAAATAAAGAAGAAATAAAATGACAAACAGAAGAACAACGCTCCTTAGGTTTATCCTCTCGAATTGACTAAAAATCCCGCGTAGTGAAGGCGCAAATACCGCATTCCAATGCGAGATGCTGTAAAACAGTCCCAAGGGTGTGAAATCAGAATTGATTTTCTGACTGCTCCCTTCAAGAAAACGAGAGAACCAATCCTGCCATCCGGGGTGTAGCTTTCTCTCAATATGCCAGGGAACCATCACATCTGCCGTAATATTCCGCTGGCTCAATCTTTTAATAATCTGCATTTTGTCAATCTGTGTAATTTCCCGGGCATCCGATGAGAGGAAAAGGTTCCTGCCGTCACCAGGGATTACTCTGATATGAGAAAAGACACTTCCCAGCGTATTGAAAATACAGCTGTTCAGATTACGCAATTCTTCATTTACGTAAGTTAAAGAGCCAGGTAATCCAAGGACAAGTATGCCGCCTTTATTCAGTCTTTCCTTTACGAGGGAAAAGAACTCTTTTGTAAAGAACCTGTTTGCTTGCAAATTAGACGGCTCTTGAATCCCAACAAAAATTACGTCGTATTTATTCTGCGTTTTATTGAGCAACAGACGACCATCAACATGTTGTATCTTTACTCTTCTATCATTCAGTTCAGATTCAGTGAGGAGTGTGGAGAATTTTCTTATTAGATCAAGAAGCACTGGGTCGAGTTCTGCATATTCAATGGCTTCTATCGATGGGTGTTTTAGTGCCTCGTTTATCATGCCGCCTGCCCCTCCACTTAAGATGAGGAGGTTTGCCGGTTCAGGATGAGCAAGAAGCGGAAGATGAACAAACTCTTCAAGGGATGGTATGTCCGGAATAGGTGTTATGAGATTTGGAATACCGTCGAGAAAGAAACTGTACTGGCCCTCATTTTCTATAACGCATAAATTACCGTATTGGGAGTTCTGGTAATGAACGACATTCTGTTTTTTCCATTGCGCTTTAATTGAATAATGATGCAGTTTGTCCGCCTGACCGGCAAGAAGCGAATAGCCTGAAAATAAGATAAGCACACTCAAGACAGCCAGAACTGTTTTTTGAAACAACCCCTTTTTCCAGGAAGGGGCCAGCAAAACAAGGCATACTAGAAAGTTCAACAAAGCGAGCCCAGTGACTGCCTGAAAACTATTAAAATAGGGGATCAAGAGGTAGGTGCAGGCAATTCCGCCGATAATTGTGCCCACAGTTTCATACACATAAACCCTGCCGACAGAAGATGCGCCCGGGCTGGAAAACAGGGAATAAATCCGGCAACCGTAAGTAAATAATGCGCCTTGAAGTATGCTTACGGCAGAAAGGACAAGAAGCGAGGAGAATAGCATTGGCAAAAATCCGATGCTTTCACCAATGGAAATGCCCATTGCCGCTTTCAGGATGCGTGTCAGGTAAATTGCTATGAGCAGCGACAAGGAAAAAAGAATTGTAATAACAGTAAATGCTTCAAGCGCATATTTTGATCTTTCGGCCCTCCTACCAAGAACGTAAGATCCAAAAGCCCCGAGAATAAGCCAGTTGGCCAGAATAATGCCTATGCTAAGTTCATTGCCTGAAAAAACTATCAGAAGCTCCCTTAACAGGAGTATCTGGGCAACCAGTCCGCTAAATCCCTTTACCAATATGGCAACATAAAAATGCTTTTTCATTCATCCATCTCAAATTGCCCATTCTTGAGTAAATATTATGCGGTTTCTCTAAAGGATCGGAGACGCCCCAATCCGGCATCCGTTATTGATCATATATTAAGATATTTGTGGCTGCTCGATAGAGCAAGATATCTGTTACTTCCGCTGTGTGTAACATTTCTTTACTTCCGTAACTTGAATGCCGCCTTAGCGGAAGTGCCAGCATCCTGAGTGCTCGCACAGGTATACCGTTTCTTCTGTGGGACGATTCTACCTCGTGACTGGCAAAGGACGGCCGTGACGTCCTATGTGTGCTCGGTGCGTCGCTTGTGCAGCAGCACTAGTGCAGCACCGGCAAGAATAGTTAACAGGCCAGCTGCACCCGCCACCGGGCGTGAGTGCAGGACAAACACCAGTATCACGATATTCATTAGAACAAAGACAGCGGGTGTGAGTGGATAACCGGGAACACGGTAGGGACGCGGCAGGTTTGGCTCCGTGTAACGCAGCACAAACACGCCCGAGACTGTTAACAGGGCGATGAGGTTGAGCGTAAAGCCCGCGTAGGAAAGGACGTCCTCGAAGGAATCGGTTACTACAAAGCCGAGGGCAAGCATCTGCTGCAGAAGAATGGCGCGCAAGGGTGAACCTGCTCGTGTCCGTACGGCAAGCGAACGTAGCCCCGGCAGATCCTCACCGGCCACCTGCAGAACTCGGGGGCCCACCATCACCATGGCGCTGATCGTCGAGACCAGCAGCACACAGATGCTAACATTGGCAAGCACACTACCGGACGTCCCAAAGATATACGATGCAGACAGCGCACCAACTTCGAGCCTACCAGAAAGCTCAGAGATGGGCACGCTACTGAGAAATACATAATTCAGTAGTACGTAGAGTATGGTCACAATCAGTGTGCCGTGTAACAGCGCCGCGGGCAATATCTGCCGCGGACGGCGTACCTCACTAGCCACATAAGTGGCTGCGTTCCATCCCGAATAGGCATAGGAAACGTAGATCAGGGAGAACGCGAATGCTGGACTGAAGACTTCGCGCCAGCCCTGCATCGAGGGCGCCACGCTGGCGCCATCAAATGGTTCAGCCAGTAGGCCTGCCATGCAGAAAATAGCAATCAATGCCAGCTTCATGGCCGTTGTCACCAGATGGAAGTGCTTGCCAATACGCACACTGAAACCGTGGAACGCTGCAATAGCGAGAATCGTGAACACTGCCACTGGCATCGGTGAGGCATCGCTAAATGCCGCGGCGTAGTGTCCAAGGGCCATAGCCGCCAGCGCACTGGGCGCTGCGAAGCCGACAGTAACGGATATCCAGCCGGCCACCATCCCCAGTACGGGATGATAGATCCGCCCGAGAAAGTGGTACTCGCCGCCGGATCGCGGCATAGCAGCTGCCAACTCGCCGTATGACAGGGCTCCTGCCATGGCGATGAGGCCTCCCAATGCCCAAAGGCATAGGAGTGCAAACCCCGATTGAATTTCCTCCGCTTGCAGGCCGAGCGTGGTGAACACGCCGGTGCCTATCATGCTGGCAATCACTATAGCCACCGCTGTTACATAGCCTATGGATCTGGGGGCGTGCGGGTGATTTGTTTTCATTTGCTGATTGTCTACCTGCTAGTATGATTTTTCGAGCGGGCCGAAAGACTGGAAACCTAGTCTCCCTGCCAGTTGAGGAGGTGCGAGGAACTTTCGCATGCAGTCAGATGATTGCGCAGCGGCTGCCCCTCTCATTTGGGGTAAAGGTCGGTAAGGGGCCTTCAGTCAAATACTGGTTTCTGGCCGGACTGTATCGCTTTTATCCTCGCCGCCTACTCATCACACGCCTCCTGACGTCCCTCGTACGCCATTCTAATGTGTCCGTGAATTCAGGGCAGGTCCTTGGTTATGCGCGTTGCCGATCCCAACAACCGTGGTGGATCTCGAAGATGTTGAATGGCAGGTAAGTGCCCGAAACACGTCCTACATATTTCCCTAATATTCGAGTTCTCTAATAGGCGGGAGTCGACCCGACCCAGACATTCGGGAAATTAGTTTCTGATTCTGGCACCAAGCCTCTTCAGTGAGACGGTGTTGCCCCCGCTTCTCGAACCACGAAGGCTCCCACAACTACTGTGATTTCGGCGCTCTATGACACGGCTTTTGCACTCGCTGTCTGCGCTTAGTGCCGCCATCACTGACGGCGACGCAAGACTCGCTTCCGGCAGGTGGCTAGCCCTTACCGGGTGGGATTGGTTACCCACTGGGTTGCAATGAGAGGTTTCAAACTTCGACACGACATCACCCTCTCCTAGGCTTTGTTGGCGCAATCGAGACCCACAGGCCAGGGGCGAGACTTTATTTAAAAGTGTAATCATTGTAATGGATCTGTAACACAACTCTGCTAGCGTTGCGCGCTGTATCTCTAACGCAACGGCTTGATTGCACGCAAACAACACCAAAATCCCTGCGTTGGTGATTGACGAATTCATACCAAATTGATCGAAACGGGAGATTGGATTATGAAAATAAGCAAAATGTTAACCCTAGCTACGGCCATGGGAGTCGCGATAGCCGGTGGGTCGCCCGCCATCGCAGAGATAAAGTTCAGCAGTGATGACGGCAAGTTCTCAACCAAACTGGGCGGTCGAGTTCAGGTGGACGCAGCCTGGTATGACGAGGATAACGTTAACCTCAACGGGGAGAACGGAACCGAATTCCGTCGTGCCCGGCTGTTTGTCCAGGGCACCATGTACGACGTGTGGAACTTCAAGGGGCAATACGATTTTGCCGGTAATGAAGCTGAGATTAAGGACGCCTAT
>Ga0265306_10000815_pt1 | contig 15095 bp, 12 predicted proteins | sample Helome_3_FD_192493 | JGI IMG/M metagenome (GOLD analysis project Ga0265306, IMG submission 192493) | Marine sediment microbial communities from subtidal zone of North Sea - Hel_20160420 (Illumina Assembly) | ecosystem: Environmental > Aquatic > Marine > Subtidal zone > Sediment ...
GATCATTTATATACTCCTTGTTATCCTTTTTTAAACCACGGCATTGGATTTACCGGTTTACCGTGGTGGCGAACTTCAAAATAAAGCTTTGCCCCGGTCATCGATCCGGTATCGCCCACTGTGGCGATGACCTCTCCGGTTTCAACATCATCGCCTTTGGCTCTAAAGGCCTCTTCCAGATGCGCATAAACCGTATAATAGCTTTTACCATGATCAATAATAATCATGTTGCCGTAAGTTTTAAACCAGCTCGAATAAAGAACTTTGCCTTTAAAAACGGACCGAACCGGTTCCCCGGTATCGGCTTCGATATCAATGCCGCTGCGAAAGTTGGTAATATTGTACTTTGGATTCTTGTATGGTCCGTATAAAGAAGCTATTCTACCGTTAACTGGCCGGATTAGCAAGCCTTTATGAGCCGAAAATGGTAATCGCGAAACATTTTTATCCGGGGCAGGGCTGTTTATGCTCGTATTCAGCAAATTGATTTTACGGTCCAACTCATTGGCAGCCTGGGTTAAAGTGTCAATCGCAGCCAACTCCAGCGCCTTTTGACTGCGGATGTCTGCCAGCAGTTTGGCGCGGGTCGATCTTTCCTGCGACATCAACCGGGTTTGCTTTTTTAACGCTTGAACATGGATACTTTTCTGGTCTTTTAGACTTTGCAGGCGGCTGAGCACTTTTTTTAATTCGGCCTGATCTGTTATCAGATCCCGGCGGATCTTTTCCTCATAAGCCAGAATGCGCTCCAAAGCCTCCTTGCGCTGTATAAATTCATGCATTGACTCAGCAGATGCCAGGATCTGAAATCTCCCCAGCCAGCTTATTTTGTAGAGGGCAACCAGGCGCCGGGCTACATATTTTTCATTGGTCCGGATTTGCTTTCGCAATTCATCAGAGGTGTTCGAGGCTTTACTGATGTCGCCTTCTATCTTTTTTAATTCTCTTCTCGTCTCAGCAGTGCGTTTTCTGCTTTGATCGAGCGCCTGCTCGACCTGCTGCAGGCGCTTAATGGTGTCGCTTTCTTTCCGGGTAAAGACTTCGACTTCCTGCTGCCCCTGCTTTATTTCCTGGTTGATATGCTTTTTTCGTTTTTCATATTCGTTCAGCTGGTGTTGTTTGCCCGAAGGCTTTTCTGAGGCCTCACGGGCGGTTTCGGTTTTCTTTCTTTGAACGATTCTTATCAGTTGGTCCTGATCTTTTATGAAACCCACCTCACCGTCATGAAGAACCTGGATCCATCCTTGACGGTGTTTAATTATTATTATTCGGGCTCCCCGCTTGAGCCTTTTTTGTAATAGGCCTTGCTTGCCGGGTTCAGACTGCACTCTAATTTCGTCTGCGGACACAATGCCGACAGAATGTCCATTTGAAGCGTCTTCGGCTGCTACACGGACAAGCAGAAACATTCCGGCCATCAATAGGATAGAGGTTATGATTGTCTTCTTGAATTGGGTTACCATTATTGCTTCAAAAATTGTTTTAACGAAATAAAACATCCCAGCCATCCCACCAGCATGCTGATCAGCAGAATCGCCATCAGAAGATCCGGGGACAGAAAATGAAAACGAAAAAGGCCCGGGGAAAACTCATTCTCAACACTGGATGAGATAAATATATAGGCAATGTAAAGCATGACAAGCCCAATAATGGCGCCCAGGGCTCCCTGAATGAGACCCTCGAAATAAAAAGGGATTCTTATAAAATTGTCGGTAGCGCCAACCAGACGCATTATTTCAACTTCCTCGCGTCTTGAATAGATAACGAGACGGATCGTATTGGCAACAATAAATATGGTGGCCATGAAAAAGAGCGCACCCATGGCATATCCCGCCAGCCGAAACAAAGAAATGATGTGGGCAAACCGCCCCACCCATTGCTGACCGTACTCTACTTTTTCAATTTGAGGCAGTGCTTCAACCTGAGCGGCCAGAGATTCGATTTTTTGCCAGCTTTCATTGGTGGCTGTCATGCGGATTTCTATACTGTCGGGCAACGGGTTTTGGGTGAGGTTCTCAAAAAGGGATGATTGATGCTCCATCTGGGTTTTAAGGCGGCTTAGCGCCTCTTGCTTTGATATAAACTGTAAATTGTCGACATCATCCAGGGCTTGGATCGCCAGTTTTAAATCCTTCAGCCCGTCATTGTTGATCCCCGGCTTAAGATAGGCCATTAGGCGCAAGCCCTTTTTCCAGGAATTTATAATTTCGCTGGTATTGACAAAAAAAAGGGTAAAGGCGCTGGCGATTAAAATTGATAGAGAAATGGTGATGATGGTGATCATATTCAAAAATCTGTTTTTGAATATGTCATCTAAGGCGCGTTTAAAAAATAGCGTTATCATATTGTTTTTCTATAAACGTGGATGTTTCAAGCCTACCTTGCTGAAGGTCCAGAACATGCCCGCCTGTCTTTCTTATCAGCGCTTTGTCGTGGGTTGCAATAATGACGGTGGCCCCCCGGATATGCACTCCTCTGAGAAGATCAAGAATCACTGCGGCTGACTCATCATCCAGGCTTCCGGTGGGCTCGTCCGCAAGAATTATCTTCGGGTCGCCGATGATGGCCCGTGCCACGGCGATTCGCTGCTGTTCGCCTCCGGAAAGACTGGGTGGAAAAGATTTCAGTCTGTCTTCCATGCCCACCAGCCGCAGGATGCTTTTGACCTTTTTTTGAATCAGGCGCTTTTTAGCACCGGCAGCCTCAAGAACCAGAGCCACATTATCGTAGACACTTTGGGTCGGGATCAACTTGTAATCCTGAAATATAATGCCGAATTTTCGTCTCAAATGGGGGATGCGTTTGCGGGGGATACGAGCCAGATTTATTCCGTCAATCAGGACCTGTCCTTCGGATACCGGCTCTCCCAAATAAAAAAGCTTGAGCAGGGTGGACTTGCCTGCTCCGCTGGGGCCCCTGATGAAAACGAACTCATTTTTGGCAATGTCAAGGGTAATATCGATCAGTGCTTTTTTGGGGCCGTAATTATGGTGAACGTGAAACATCCGGATGATGGAGCTTTTTTCATGGGCATCAATCATTCCAGTATTTCCTGGCCAAGTGCCCGGTAGAGGATGGCTTTGGCAATTTTAAAATCATACAAGGCGTTATAATAATTGGTCATCGTTTCAGTGAGCAGTGTTTGGGCCACCAATACATCAGTTGTGGTCGATACCTGTTCTTTGTAACGTTCCTCGGTTATCCGCAGGTTTTCCTTGGCCTGTTCAATGGCCTTTTCAATGGTGGTAATATTTTTTTGGGCCTCCTGGGTTTTGAGATAGGCTTGTTTGACCTCCAGGTCGATGTTATCCAAAATCTCCTGTTTTCGAAGTTTGGCCTGGGAAAGTCGGCTCAGCTTTTCCTTGACACCATATCGCGTCCGACCCCATTGCCAGAAATCCCAGGTTGCCGTGGCCCGAATATCCCAGAAATCCTCATCGCTGATCCCCTCCCCACCATCTACGTCCCAGTCTGTGCCCCGCTTGGTCCAGGTGCCGACCAGGTTGACGGATGGGAAAAAATCTCTTTGCGACAGTTTATAATCTTTTTCAGCGATTTGAATCTCTAAATCGGCCACCTCGATTTCCAGCCGAAGCTCTTCGGCCAAAGCAAGGCAATAATCGATGTCGTATTCCCAGGGCGTGTAATCCAAAATGTCAACAACGCTTACCGAAGCGTTTACCGGCCGGCGCAGCAAGGTGTTAAACTGGGATTCGGTAAGATCCAAATTGTTTTTAGCTGTTATGAGCACCTGTTTGGCATTGGCTAGTTGAACCTGGCTTTGCAGCAAATCATTTAACGGGCTCATGCCCACCTGGTACATATTTTCGGCTACATCCTTTTGGGCGGTTATCTGTTTAACGGTATCATCGGCCACCTCCAGCAGCTTTTGGGCCTTTAAGATTAAATAATAGGCATTCTTGGCGTCTAAAATGATATTTTGACGGGTGAGCCTTTCTGCAAACGCGGCAATATCGAGTCCCAGGTCAGCAATTTTGTACCGGTTGTAAAGCGCAAATCCGGTAAAAATTGGCTGGGAAAAAGAGGTCACAAAATTATATTCGTCTTCCGGGTTGATCAGGACCTCAACGATCTGACCGGCCTGGGTTCCCAGAGCCTGCCGGGTTGGGTTGTCACGCTTTATATAGCCATATCTTGCATTCAAGGTCGGAAAAAATTCAGTGACACGTGCACTCCTGGCTGCGGTGGCGGCATCGATTTCATCTTTTGATCTTTGAAGTTCAAGGTTGGCCTTGAGGGCGGCTTCAATGGTCTGACTCAGGTTAAACGCGCCATCGACCGCTTCAGCGGACACAAAATCCGATAGTAAAAGCAGATATCCAAAGGCAATAATAAAAATCAGGCGGCGCAATTTATTTAGGTTCATATTGAATTCTAAGCTCGCTATCCTAGTCTGTTTGATGTTTATCGATTGACCCCTACCACATTTGCTGGTATGAATTCTCTGAGTTCAAGGAGTGCCGCTGCCGGTTTTCCTTGCTCAAGCCTCCACTGATCCCATTAAACTGGCTTCTTCCAATTAAGTGGAGGCTTTTTTATACCGAATCACCCTATTGAAATCAACAGTTTCTTAGGACCTGATGCCATGAAACAAGAATTAATTGATATCCTCTGCCGCCAATCGGTTAAATACACTGCAGAACCCAGCTTTAAGCTGGTATCCGGCCGAATGAGCCGCTTTTATGTAAACTGCAAACCCACCACCTTAAGCGCCCGGGGTATGGTTTTGGTTGGCAATTTGATGTTCAGTGAAATTATGGACAGCCCTGTATCCGCAGTCGGGGGGTTGACCTTTGGGGCCGATCCCATAGCTGTGGCCACGGCGTTTGCATCCGAAATAAATGCCAAACCGGTGAATGCATTTTCGATCCGCAAAACCCGCAAAGATCACGGTATCATTCGCTGGGTAGAAGGGTGTGTAAAACCGGGACAACCTGTTGTAATCATTGATGATGTGGCCACAACCGGCGGCTCTACGATTAAGGCCATTGAAAGGGCCCATTTCGAGGGACTGGAGGTTGTTAAATCGGTTATACTGGTTGATCGGCAGGAGGGCGGATTGCAAAATATACGCGAGCATGTTGATGATGTAACTGCCATTATTACACGAGATGAATTGTTGGATAGGTTCAAGACCATAATGAGTGAGTCCTAAATTGCCCTACCGCTGGGCGTTGCTGTATACAGATATTAAATTCCAAATCTCAAATCACAAATTCCAAGTAAATCCCAATATCCAAAATCCAAACGTGGCCCTGATGTCCACGGATAGCTCAGGCTCTGATAAAATTGAGAGGAGCCTTACGGCACCGATATCATGAAAATAAAAACAAGAATAACAAGTTTCGCGAACTAAATGTTTTGGTCATTGGAAATTAAGATTTATTTGTGATTTAATGCGGCAGATTTGAACGACCTGGAACCAATCTGGATGGATTATTTGGTTTAATCTACAATATAGGTTGCGCTGGCGTCATCCGACTCCCAGGCTGTGACCCGGCTGACCCGGACTGATTGGTTGTCGATTCTATGCTGCAGTTCGCCTGCGACAAAACAGGCGATGTTTTCAGATGACGGCTGGCTCTGTTGAAAAAATTCAAGCTCGTTGAGGTACTTGTGGTCCAACAGTGACATTATTTCGGCGACGTGTTTTTTGATTTCGCCGAAATCCAATACAACCCCCCCATCGTCCAGTTTTTCACCGGTGACAGAGACTTCCACTTTCCAGTTGTGACCGTGCATATTTTCACATTTGGAGCCCACCATGGTGAGTTGATGGGCGGCAGCAAATTTAGTGACGACTTTTAACTCATACATTTTAAAGATTCCGATAGCGGTTGTCAAAAAAACGTTTCGTTAGTTAGCTGCTTGAGATGCTCCCCCTTTGAGGATATTCTTGAGCTTCTTGGAAAGCTTGCCGGATTCGAGCTCGGCGAATTCCCTCAGCAGGACTTCCTGCTTTTTGGACAAATGGGTTGGTGTTTTGATTTCGACCTGGATGACCTGGTCACCGCGTCGACCCGTTCTCAATGAAGGGATTCCTTCTCCCTTAAAATATAAAACATCACCGGGCTGAGTGCCTTTGGGAATTTGCAGCTTTTTGCCACCGTTCAGGGTCGGCACTTTGATCTTATCACCTAAGGCCGCTTGAACAAATGATATCGGTATCGTGCAGATAATGTTGTTGTCGTGCCGCTTGAAAAATTCATGGTCCTCAACATATAAGAAAACATACAGATCGCCCTGGGGGCCGCTCAGCCGGCCGGGCTCCCCTTCACCGGTCAGCCTAAGCCGCGATCCATTGTCAACGCCGGCCGGGATCTTAACCGATACTTTTTTAGCGACCGCCACCTGACCGTTTCCCCGGCATTTATTACAGGGGTGGGTTATGGCCTGGCCTTCACCCCGGCAAACCGGACAGGTCGAGCGTACGGTAAAAAAGCCCTGGTTTCTGGTAACCTGCCCCATACCACCGCATTGCCGGCAAGTCTCCGGGCTTGTCCCCGGTTCGCATCGATCCCCATTGCATGCCGAACAAATTTCCATTTTTTCAATATTGATCTCGGTTTCAGTCCCAAAAGCGGCTTCCATAAAGCCGAGGGTGAGATCATAGCGAAGATCAGCTCCCCGCTGTGCTCTGGAACCGGAACGTCGCCGCCCACCGAATCCAAAAAAATCCTCAAATATATCACCAAAACTTGAGAAAATATCCTCAAATCCACCAAAACCGGAGAATCCGGATCCTTCCAGACCGGCATGACCAAATTGATCATAAAGTCTCCGCTTTTCAGGATCCCGCAGAACTTCATAGGCTTCGGCGGCTTCTTTAAATTTGTCTTCGGCGTCTTTATCGCCGGGATTCCGATCGGGATGGTATTTTAAGGCGAGTTTGCGGTAGGATGCTTTTAAACCCTCATTGGCGGCGTCGCGCTGGACGCTCAAAATTTCGTAGTAATCCCGTTTGGTACTCATTTGCACTCGTGATTGTTTCTGGATCGACTGATCCGTCTAATAATTTTTGCGCTTGAACCACTATCCCCATTTAATATTGCTTTAAGTTAATGCAATAAAGTTAGTTGTCAATTTGTGTGTCCAGGTGTTCTACGATTGCAATCCTTCAGTTTTTCCCGGGATGGGTGCCTGCCAGAAACAGACCGGTGCTGATCAGCATAACCCCCCCGCCTAGTATAAAGGCGGTTTGGAGCTGAAAAAAATCCATCATCATTCCCCCCATCAGGGCACCGCTAAACATTCCCAGACTGTGGGCCATCGTCATCAGGGCCATAATACTTCCCATGGCCTTGATCCGGTGGCCCTTTACGACCACCATGGCCGTCAGGGCCGGCATCGAAATTCCGCCGCCAAGACCAAAAAACACAGAGGCCCTAATTAAATCCTCCAGTTGGTCGGCCCACCCAAACGAAAGGATGGCATAGCTCACGGTCAGCCCGCCGGCGACCACCATTAGCTTTTTGCTGATCTTGTCGGCCAGGTAGCCCATCGGTATATGGATCAAGCCGCTGACGAATACCCCCAGCATGATCAGTATCCCAATCAAAGAACTGGAGGCTGCAAATTGCCGGTCTGCATACAGGGGGATGAATCCCCAGATGATACCCACACAGATTACATGGGCAAACCGATAGGCAAAAAGTCCGGCCACATGCCGGTCATAAACGATTGTTTTCCATGCAAAGGGTTGTTCTGGGGAAACGATGCCTTTTTCGGATCGTGTGGGGGGGAGTAGCAAAAGGCACAAAAAAAAACCGATCAGGGCCAGCAGTCCCATACAGAAAAATGAGGTGTGGAGATTGTAGTGGTCTTTAATGATTCCGCCGATTAACGGCCCAAGGCTTAATCCCAAAAACAACGACATGTTAAACACACCCATGGTGATGCCTTCGCGTCCTTTTGGCGTGATATCCCCAATATAGGCCTGGATTACCGGCATCAGCATGGCCGAGGAGATCCCGTGAAAAAAACGGATGACGATCAAGGTGCCGACAGTGTTTGAATAGATAAATGCGATGGAGATCAGGGCATAGGCGAGAAAGCCCGGGACAATAAACGGCTTGCGCCCCTTTATATCCGAAAGGCGTCCGAACCATGGCAGAAAAAATGTTCGTGATATGGAAAAGGCGCCAAAAATTAGTCCGATGTACAACCCCGAAGCCCCCAGATCATGGGCGTAGATCGGAAGCAGCGGAACCACGACCCCGACTCCGGTTACGGCAGCAAATATAGAAAAAAACAGGGTACCAAATATCTTTTTATCCAGTCTCTCCATATGATAAACTCTAAACAAAATACCATATCATTTGGATAGACCGTGGACAAGAATCATTGTATTATAATTTCTCCCGTTTTTTTGGTATGGTAGCCACCTAAGGCTTCCACCCGATCCCTGAATTCCGCGGTATTGATTGTTTCAAGCAGCAGTTGAATATTTGCCGATTCGAAGTGGGTTGATGGAATAATCAGATCGTATTGCTCGGTGACAACCGGAATAAAGTCAAGATTCAAGGCCGCCGCTGCGGCATAGATGCCCAGACCGGTGTCTGCCGTTCCGCTGAGTACCGCCACCGCCACAGCCATGTGGGTAAACTCTTCATGCTGGTAACCGTTGATTTGGGCCGGATTGATTCCGATCTGGTTTAAACGGTAGTCCAGTAAAATCCTTGTACCGGAACCCGCCTGCCGGTTGATAAAGGAGATATCCTCACGGGCCAGGTCCTCGATTCCCTTGATACCTTTGGGGTTACCGCGCTTGACCATCAGGCCCTGATCACGGAATACCAGATTGACCAGTTTGACGTCCAATTGCGCTAAAAATTTTTTGATATAGGACAGATTGTAAGAACCATCTTCAGGATCGAGCAAATGTGAACCGGCCAGGTGGCAGACACCCCTTTTAATCGCCATCAGCCCGCCCATGCTTCCCACGTGACTGGATGAAAGGGTCAGGTGGCTGTGTTGGGCTTTGATTTGGTCTGCCAATATATCCAGGGTGTTGTCATGACTTCCCACTACAACAATGGTTCGGCGCACAGACGGCAGGGGGCGCAAAAGTTCTGCGGATGCCAATTCATGGTCTTTCAGACCCTCGACATGGTTCGGAATGCGGATAATTCCGTCAGCCTCTGTGATTGAGGTGATACTGCCGGCGCCTCTGGGCAGAGGTGTTGCAACGATATGCTTGCCGACCTGCCCCAGTTTTACGCGTAAAAATTCTTCCACCCCGAGTTTGGAGGCGATCTTGCGTGTCGGCGCCACCTCTACTGTTTCTCTGGTTGGAACGGGTTGTCCCAGCATATGATGGATCAGGGGTCGCACAAACTGCTCAAAGGCAATGATTGCAGAAACGGGATATCCCGGTATGCCGAAAACCGGTGTGTTCTTCACAGCACCGATTACCACCGGTTTGCCGGGCATAATGGTCACACCATGGACGAACACCTCTCCAATTTCAAGGATAACACGTTTGGCATAATCCTCTGATCCGGCAGATGATCCACCCAATACGAGGATAATCTGAAATTTTTCTTTGACTGCTTTTTGGACAACCTGTTTGATTTTTTCCGAATCGTCCATGAGCATATCGTGGCGGGTGTGCGATCCGCCGCAGGCTTCAATCAGACCGCCCAGGACAAAAGAGTTGGTTTCGAGCACCTGGCCGGGCTTGAAGTCATCCATAGACGTGGCGCGCCAATCGACAAGCTCAGAACCGGTTGGAATGATCAGAACTTTCGGTTTCGTTTTAACCGGCACCGAGAATACACCTCCGGTCAGCAGGGCACCCACGCAAATAGGCGTCACTAAATGGTTCCGGGGAAATAAAAGCTCGGTTGCGACGATGTCTTCTCCAACCTTGCGAACGTTCTGCCAGGGAAACACAGGCGTATCGGTTTGAATCTGATCTTCGTTCAGAACATGGACCTGTTCGATCATGATTACGGCGTCTGTATCGACCGGCATAACATGGCCGGTGTTCACATAGAATGCATCCTGACCGACCTTAAGGGTCTTGGGTGTTGATTCATTGGCCCCGAAAGTAATCTCAGCCTTTACGGCCAGACCATCCATGGCGGCCGCATTAAAATGCGGTGAGGACAATTTAGCATGGATTGGTTTTGCCAGAACCCGCCCGACGGCTTCCGGCACCGGCACCGTCTCGCTCCCAAGGATATCGGATACAGCGAAAGCCTCATCGAGAATCTGGCGGGCCTCCGCTAGAGTTTTCATCTTGAGGTAGACATTTCGTTTCGATTCCATATTTAGCTCCCACACACTGTGTGTTGCTTGATATTATCATATTCTATTCGCCGCATTAAATTCGAAACTTGAATTCCGAAATACGAAACAAATCCGAAATTCGAATTTTCAAATGTCTAAAACTGTGAGAGTTTGAGTCTTTTGCTCAGAAATGCAAAAACAGTTATTCTTTTTGATATTTTGGGATTTCGATATTATTTCGAATTTCGTGCTTCGGATTTCGAATTTATTTCCATGGATATACTCAATTTTTTGCTAAAGCGCTGCTCTATCGACAGCAATGAGGTTTATAGCAGCGTTACTTCCACTTCGGTTCCTTCATCCAGCCCTTCGGTGTTCATGCCGATTTCAATCAACCCATCGGCTTTTACCATGGTACTGATTAACCCCGACTTGCCCAGAATCGGCTCAGCCCAGTTCACACCCTCTTTTCTTATAAGCTGGATGCGGACAAAATCGACCCGGCCCTGAGCCGAAGCTAGGTTTCTACTCAGCCGGGCGGTGAGTCTGATTTCTTTTCGGACGTCAACACCCCTACCGCCGATATATTCTATAAAGGGTTTCACTATTCTTGAAAAGACGACCATTGCCGATACGACATGGCCGGGCAATCCCCAGAATTGCTTGTTTTGAACACTGGCCAGAATGGTCGGTTTTCCCGGACTGATTGAAATGCCATGAAACAAGATAGCCGAACTCTCCATGGCGGAGATGATGTCGATGGTAAAATCCCGGGTCCCCACCGAACTGCCGCCTGACACCAAGACCAGGTGACACTGTTCCAAGGCCCGGGCACTAATTGCCAGCAGTGCATCATAATCATCACCCACTATGCCGAATGGGACGGCAATGGCGCCGAGTTCCATAACCTGGCTCATGAGAGTGTAGGTATTAACATCGCGAATCTGGCCCGGCCCGGGTATTTTACGAACCGGCACGATTTCGTCCCCGGTGGAAATGATACCGACAATCGGCCGCTTGTACACGGAAACCTCCTGCCGGCCCAAGGCTGCCAACAATCCTGTTTCCTGAGGTCTGATACTCCGGCCGGCGATCAGTATGACTTCCCCCCTTTTAATATCTTCTCCAACTGAGACCATGTTTTGTCCGGGTGCAACACTGCGGTAGACCTCAATGGTGGTATCGTCAATCGCCCCGGTGTGTTCAACCATGACAACACTGTCGGCACCCGCCGGCAGCATTCCGCCGGTTGAAATCCGAAGCGCCTCTCCCGGCCCCACGGACAAATTCGACGATTTCCCCATAGCTACCGTGCCTTTGACAGCGAGATAGGCAGGATTTCCCTCGCTGGCACCAAAGGTCGATGCACCCCGGACTGCAAAACCATCCATTATCGAACGGGCAAAATCAGGCAGGTCGATGTCGGAGTGAATATCTTCGGCAAGGATTCTACCCATCGAATCCGTTATGGGAACATCTTCGGTCTCCATGGGGACAAACTGAGTTCTGTACTCGAGAACTTGATCGATTGTCTTTACCTTAAAAAATTCTTTCATTGATTACCCCGTCGATATGCTCGCCTTAGAAGTGGTTCCCAAACACGATATCGATTTCGACTGTGAACCTCATAATCCGCGAACGTTTCAATATGGTCCAGTGATCCTTGGTTGTCAAGCGGCTCAATTCTGTCCACTGGCTTCTGACTACTGATAGCCGGTCACCGGATACGGGTCGCTTGCCGCTGGCAAATTGCCTCCGGTTCCTGACCACTGGTCGGCCCGGCCTGCGACGAGCTCAGCCGAGTCGAGGCCGACCCGACTTGTTGATTGCAATTGGTCATTTGTTGGCCGGGATGATGCATCCCGCACCAGCGGTCAGCAACCAGTATCTTTTCTTGCAATAATCAAAAATGTGAGTATAATTAACTCAAAAAATAAAATCAGAAGAAGATGCCGGCATGTATGCCGCTTTTTAAAAATAAGTTCTGAAATACGGAAGGCTGGTATAAGTGGTTGTAGATGACAACGTTCACACAATGGAACGGCTTTTGACAACCGCTATAACCGGAGTTTATATATAGATACCAAAAACCATGGTAGAAGATCCTCAATCAACGTTAGAAATCCAACGAGCTGAAAAACCTGAATTCTTAACCAAGACAAGGTTTGATGAATTTGACCTGCCGACTAGTGTTGTCAACGGATTGCGCGATGCCGGATTCACCTACTGTACCCCTATCCAGGCACGAACCCTACCGGTGTCGCTGCCCGGTCGCGATGTGGCCGGTCAAGCCCAGACTGGTACCGGAAAAACAGCAGCCTTTCTGGTTACCCTTTTAACAAGGCTGTTAGCGTTACCCGAAAAAAATCCCCGCCTGCCCTCTGCCCTGATTGTGACACCCACCCGGGAGTTGGCCCGTCAGATTTATGAGGAGGCCGAAATTCTTGCCCGCCATACGGATTTAACCATGGCCCAGGTGGTGGGAGGTGTCGATTATCTCAAACAAGCCAACACCCTTCGCCAGGGGGTAGACATCATCATCTGTACTCCGGGACGAATTATCGATTATTATAAACAGGGAATATTTAAAACCGAAGGAATTAAGGCCCTGGTTATTGATGAGGCCGACCGCCTGCTTGATCTTGGATTTGCCCAAGACATGCGCTTTATCCTGCGTAAGCTCCCCAATTATGAAAAAAGACAGTCCATGCTGTTTTCAGCGACCCTTTCCTATCGGGTTATGGAACTGACTTACGAATTCATGAATTTGCCCGAATTTATTGCCGTTACCCCCGAAACTGTGACAGTCGAAGGTATTGATCAGTCCTTGTATCATGTGGGCAGCGATAAAAAAGTTTCCCTTTTCTTGGGCCTCTTGAACCGGGAAGATTGGAGCCGGATGCTTATTTTCGTCAACACCAAGGTCGGGGTGGAAAGGCTGACCCACATACTGAAAGGCAACGGATTCCCGGCCGAAGGGATAACCGGGGATCTTCCCCAGCCCAAGCGTTTCAGATTGATGGAGCAGTTTAAAAAAGGTCAAATTAAAATCTTATTGGCCACCGATGTGGCCTCAAGGGGCATTCATGTTGAAGATATCAGCCATGTCATTAACTATGATTTGCCCCAGGATTCAGAAAACTATGTCCACCGTATCGGGCGAACCGCCCGGGCAGGCAAAACAGGACGGGCGCTGTCTCTGGCCTGCGAGCGTTATGTTTTTCATCTCGAGCCCGTGGAAAAAATGCTGGGTTACAAAATTCCGGTGGTCTGGCCCGGCGATGACTGGTTTGTTGAAGACCGTTCCAAACCGCTTGCACCCCGAAGAAGACCCCAGCCCAAAAGAGCCACCCAGCGAAGAACCAGAGGCGCGGCAAACAAGCGGCGGGACCATCGTAAACCCAGGGCGAAACCAAAGTCGTCTCACTTTCCAGGGGCTTTTTTCGGTTTTGGCCCGGAAATACCGCCAGAGCCGCAACTAGAGCTACCACCAGAGTCTCCCCCAAAGAGGAATCAACCTCCCCGTAGAAAAAAACGCCCATCCCCCGGCGGCTCAGCCGCTGAACCAAAGAAAGAATAACTTAGGGCCTCGCATTCGGATACCTTGAAGCTGGAGCAGCCTCCACTTTCGCTCAATTAGGGTCCTATTTTAAGTTTTAAGGCTAATTCCGCTTTCCCCATTCTGATTTTCGCATTCTACCGGTCTCTTTTCCCCTTGATAAAGTGTGATTTATTCCTTAAATTACCACCATGGGACATGTCTTTGATTTTAATGAAGCTAAAAGCTATCAACAATGGTTTAACAGACCGCCGAATAGGGCCGCCTTTGACCTGGAAAGGCAGTTGATGCGCGATTTGCTTCAACCCATGCGCGGTGAATTTGTGCTGGATATCGGATGCGGTACAGGGGCCTGTCTGTCTGCCTTTCTTGAGATGGGACTGCAGGCTACCGGTCTGGATCCCTCAACCTATATGCTGGATATTTCATTGGAAAAAATGGGGGACCGCGTTGACCTGTATCGGGGTTTCGCCGAAGACCTGCCCTTTGATGACAATTCGTTTAACTACTCCTGTCTTTTTACCACGCTGGAATTTGTGAATGACCCCTCAAAGGCGCTGCAAGAGGCCTTTCGAGTTACCAAAGATCGTGTCTTTATCGGTGTGTTCAACCGTTATGCCCTTAAAGGAATTCAGCGGCGGGTCAAGGGAATTTTTACGTCGACCATATTTAATCACGCTCAGTTTTTCAGCGTCTGGGAGTTGAAGCAAATGATCCGGTCGATTATCGGCCAGGTGCCGATGTCCTGGCGCACCGTTTGCCAGCTGCCGATACCATCGGGCAAATTCGTCTACAATCTGGAGCAGTCAAAGATTATTCAACGCTGTCCGTTTGGCGCTTTCGCCGGGATGGTGGTGGTACTGGTGCCCCGGTTTAAAACCCGGCCGCTGACCGCACCGTATCAGGCCAAGGATCCCAACAGAGTAGCCACGGGATAATTAAGATGGTTTAGCCGGTTGGTGTGTTGAGCATTGAAACTCGAAATTACCCTCTTTCATCGGAAAGCCGGCAATCGGGCGAACGGGCGAACTCTCTCAATGGAGCTATCATGAAAGCTTACCTGTGGGAACCGCTGGAGGACAAAAAGGTCAAATGCAGCCTTTGCAGTCATCGCTGTGTGATCAGGGACGGCCGCCGCGGAATGTGCGCGGTGCGCGAAAACCGGGGTGGTATCCTCGAAACCCTTGTTTACGGCAATCTCGTTGCCCGGCACATTGATCCCATTGAAAAAAAGCCCCTGTTTCATTTTCTGCCCGACACCCTATCTTATTCTATTGCCACG
>Ga0265306_10000816_pt1 | contig 15089 bp, 17 predicted proteins | sample Helome_3_FD_192493 | JGI IMG/M metagenome (GOLD analysis project Ga0265306, IMG submission 192493) | Marine sediment microbial communities from subtidal zone of North Sea - Hel_20160420 (Illumina Assembly) | ecosystem: Environmental > Aquatic > Marine > Subtidal zone > Sediment ...
CGAAGAAGAGGCGGACATGACGCCGCTGCAGGCATTCCTGGCCCACGCAGTACTGGAATCGGGCGATGCCCAGGGCGATGCCTGGGAAGACTGCGTGCAGTTGATGACGCTGCACTCGGCAAAGGGACTGGAATTCCCGATGGTGTTTCTGACCGGCCTGGAGGAAGGACTCTTTCCGCACCGGCGCTCGCTGACCGATCCCGGCGGGCTGGAGGAGGAACGGCGGCTCTGCTACGTGGGCGCCACCCGGGCGATGGAAACACTCTATATCAGCTACGCGGAACAGCGCCGCATGCACGGGGTGGACAACTTCGGCACGGCGTCGCGCTTCATCAGCGAGATCCCGGAAGAGCTCGTCGAGGAGGTCCGCCCGGCCCTGCGCGTATCCCGGCCGGTGTTTCGCCGTGGCTCGGCTTCGTCCTTCGGCACCCCGCAGGACGACCCGAGCGCCCTGAGCCTTGGCCAGCGAGTGCTCCACCAGAAGTTCGGCGAGGGCGTGGTGCTGAGCTGCGAGGGTGCCGGCGCCCACGCCCGCGTGCAGGTCAATTTTGAGACCGCGGGCACAAAGTGGCTGGTCATGTCCTATGCTGGCCTGGAAGTCATGTAATATTCGCGTCGCGCGCGAAGCCTCAAACGGTCAACCATGAACATTCTAATTCTCGGTGCCGGCCAGGTCGGTTCGACCGCCGCCTATCAACTGGCGCGAGAGGAAGCCAACGAAGTCACGGTGGTCGATATCAACGCGACGGTGCTGCGCGACCTCCAGGACCGCCTTGATATTCGCACCGTAGTCGGCAATGCCTCCTATCCCGACGTCCTGGCCCGTGCCGGCGCCCGCGACGCAGATATCGTGATCGCGCTGACCAGCCATGACGAGATCAACATGGTGGCCTGCCAGGTGGCTTACACTTTTTTTCGCACGCCCACCAAGATCGCGCGCATCCGCAGCACCGAGTACATCAACTATCGCGGCCGCGAGGGCGAGCAGCTGTTCGCGCAGGCGGCGCTGCCGGTAGATGTCGCCATCAGCCCCGAGCAGCTGGTGATGGAGCACATCGAACAGCTGATCCACTTTCCCGGCGCTTTCCAGGTGCTGGACTTCTCTGGCGGAGAAGTGCGGCTGGTGGGTGCACGCGCCCACCGCGGCGGCCTGCTGGTGGATCAGCAAATCAAAACGCTGAAGGAGCACATTCCCGGCGTGCAGACCCGTATCGCCGCCATCTACCGTAATGACGAGGGCATCCTGCCCGACGGCAACACGCTGATACGCGAAGATGACGAGGTCTTTTTCATCGCCAGCCGCAAAGACACCCGTCTCGTCATGTCTGAAATGCGCCGGCCGGAAGACACGGTGAGCCGCGTGATCATTGCCGGCGGCGGCAATATCGGCTTCCGCCTTGCCGCTGCGCTGGAAGACACCAACCAGGTCAAGGTCATCGAGCGTAACCGCGAGCGTGCCAAGGTGATCTCCGAACGGCTGAGCAAAGCCATCGTGCTGCATGGTGACGCAGCCGACGAGGAATTGCTGCTCGAGGAGAATGTCGACGGGGCCGACATTTTCGTCTCTGTCACCAATGCCGAGGAGGCCAACATCCTGTCGGCCATGCTCGCCAAAAGAATCGGCTGCAAGAAGGTGATGGCGCTGATCAATCGGCCGGCCTACGCAGAACTGGTGGAAGCCGGCACCATCGACGTCGCCATTTCCCCGCAACAGATTACGATCGGCGCGCTGCTGGCCCACGTGCGCCGTGGCGACGTGGTGCGGGTGCACTCCATGCGTCGGGGCCGCGCCGAAGCCATCGAGGCCATTGTCCACGGCTCTGCGGCCGACTCGAAGGTGGTAGGCAAATCGGTAGAGGACATTCCGCTGCCGCCCGGGACGGCCATCGTCGCCATTTTCCGCGACAATAAGATCCTGGAAGCCCACCACGACAGCGTCGTCCAGGAAGACGATCACGTCATATTGTTCATCTCTGACCGCCGCCAGACTGACGAAGTGGAGCGGCTGTTCGAAGTGGGCGTGAGCTTTTGAGCCACGAGGACACGCACGCGGGCCGTTGAGCCCCGGATCCGGATACGATGCGGCTGACTGCCACCCAGCGAATTCTCGGGCTGCTGCTGATGCTCTTCAGCACCACCATGCTGCCGCCCGTGTTGATCTCCATCGCCTTCAGCGATGGCGCCGCAATGGCTTTCATTTACGGCTTCGCCGCCAACCTGGCGGCCGGGCTGGTGATCTGGTTCCCGGTGCGCAAAGAAAACCGCGACCTGCGCCTGCGCGACGGTTTCCTGGTGGTGGCCGCCTTCTGGGTGGTGCTGGGTACCTTTGGCGCCGCGCCGTTGTTGTTTTCCGAGCAGCCGTCCCTGAGCGTAACGGACGCAGTATTCGAAGCCATCTCCGGGCTGACCACCACCGGTGCCACCGTGCTGTCGGGACTCGACGAGTTGCCGCCATCTATTCTCTACTACCGCCAGCAGCTGCAGTGGCTCGGCGGCATGGGTATCATCGTGCTGGCGGTGGCCATTCTGCCCATGCTCGGCGTCGGCGGCATGCAGCTCTACCGGGCCGAAACGCCCGGGCCCGTGAAAGACACCAAACTCACGCCGCGTATCACTGAAACTGCGAAGGCCCTTTGGTACATCTACCTGGGCCTCACGGTGGCCTGCGCGCTGAGCTACTGGCTGGCCGGCATGGACGTGTTCGACGCCGTGTGCCATAGCTTCACCACCGTGGCCATCGGCGGCTTTTCCACCCACGATGCGAGCATCGGCTACTTCGACAGTATCTGGATTGATCTCGTGGCTGTCGGGTTCATGTTCCTGGCCGGGATCAATTTCTCGCTCCATTTCATGGCCTGGCGCTCGTTGTCAGTGCGCCACTACTTCAGCGAACCCGAATTTCGTGCGTATTGCGCGTTGCTCGGCGGCCTGATTGTTTTCATCGTGGCGCGACTGTTCGCCCAGGGACAGTACGACACGGCGCCGGATACTTTAGTGAACGGGGTATTTCAGGCGGTTTCCATCGCCACGACTACCGGCTACACCACCACCGACTTCAGCATCTGGCCGGGCGCGCTGCCGGTGGTACTGCTGTTTGCGAGTTTTGTGGGCGGTTGCGCCGGATCGACGGCTGGCGGTATGAAGGTGATCCGCGTGCTGCTGTTGTACCGCCAAGGGGTACGGGAGGTGCGGCGCCTGGTCCACCCCAGCGCGGAAATGCCGGTAAAGCTCGGTCGCATGGCGGTGCCGCAGCGGGTCGTGGACGCGGTGTGGGGTTTCTTTGCCGTTTACGTCGTGCTGTTTGTGCTCATGATGATCGTGCTGCTGGCCACCGGCCTGGACCAGGTCACGGCCTTCTCCGCCATTGCTGCCAGCATGAATAACCTGGGCCCGGGCCTCGGTGAGGTGGCGAAGGGTTTCGGCAGCGTGAATGACGTCGCCAAGTGGGTCTGCATCCTGGCCATGCTGCTGGGCCGCCTGGAAATCTTCACGCTGCTGGTGCTGGCATCTCGTACCTTCTGGCGCCCCTGAGCTGATGGCGCGGCTGCTGGCGCAACTGGAGCGGGCCAACGTCCTGATCGGCCGTGGCGTCGCGTGGCTGACTCTCGCCATGGTGGTAGTCACTTTCACGATTGTCGTGCTGCGTTACCTGTTCGGCATTGGCTGGATCTGGCTGCAGGAATCCGTGACCTGGATGCACGCGGCGGTGTTCATGCTCGGCGCGAGCTACACACTGGCCCGGGACGAGCATGTGCGCGTGGATGTCTTTTACCGCCAGGCGCGTGACCGACGCCGCGCGGTAATCGATCTGTCAGGGACCCTGCTGTTTTTGATTCCGGTTGCCCTGTTCCTGTTGTGGGGCAGTCTCGACTACGTGCTCGCCTCCTGGGCAATTCAGGAAGGCTCCGGCGAGGCCGGTGGGTTGATCTATCCGGCCGTGCCGCTGCTCAAGAGCCTGATCCCGGTCACTGCGCTGTTGCTGCTGTTGCAGGCCCTGGTGCTGGGCGCGCGTAGTCTCGGCGTGCTGTTGGGGAAACCGCAGCCGTGATGGCCCTGGTCATGTTCCTGGCCGTGGTTGCGGTGATGCTCGCCGGCTTCCCGGTGGCTTTCACCCTGGCCGGGACCGCATTGCTGTTCGCCCTGGGCGGCGCCGTTACCGGCGCCTTCGACACGGCCTTTCTCGGCACGATGCCGGCCCGCGTGTTCGGCATCATGGGCAACGGTACCCTGGTGGCTGTACCGCTGTTCGTGTTCATGGGCGTCACGCTGGAACGCGCGCGCATCGCGGAAGACCTCCTCGATACCCTGGGGCTGCTGTTTGGCCGGCTGCGCGGTGGGCTCGCCATCGCCGTAACGCTGGTGGGGATGCTGCTGGCTGCGAGTACCGGCATCGTTGGTGCGACGGTCGTGACCATGGGCCTGTTGTCTTTACCGACCATGCTGAAACGCGGTTATGACCCGGCCATTGCGACCGGCACGATCAGCGCGTCGGGCACCCTCGGTCAGATCATCCCGCCGTCTATCATCCTGGTGCTGCTCGGCGATGTCCTCGGCTCCGCCTACCAGCAGGCGCAACTGACACAGGGGGTCTTCAGCCCGGACACCGTATCCGTCGGCGACCTGTTCGTTGGCGCGCTGATTCCGGGCCTGCTGCTCGTCGCGGCGTATATCGCCTGGTTGCTGTTGCTGGCCGTGCTGCGTCCTGCAGCCATGCCCCCCGGCCGCTTGCCGGAAGATGCCACCGGCGGCCTGGCGGGCCGCGTCCTGAAGGCCTTGCTGCCACCGCTGGTCCTGATGTTGGCCGTGCTGGGCTCCATCATCGGGGGGCTGGCGACGCCTACCGAAGCCGCGGCGGTGGGCGCGATGGGTGCGTTGATGCTGGCGGCGGCCCGCCGGCAACTGAAGCTGTCCCGATTGGCGGAGATCTGCCGCAGCACCACGCGTATCAGCAGCATGGTCTTCCTGATCCTGATCGGGGCCTCGCTGTTCTCCGTGGTATTCCGCGGCTACGGTGGTGACGACGTGGTGCGCGACCTGCTCACCGGCCTGCCCGGCGGCACTGTCGGCGCGGTGATCGTAGTCATGCTCGTGATGTTCCTGCTGGGCTTCGTGCTGGATTTCATCGAGATCACCTTCGTCGTAGTGCCCATAGTCGGACCGGTCTTGCTCGCGATGGGCCTGGACCCGGTGTGGCTCGGCATCATGATCGCCATTAACCTGCAGACTTCCTTCCTCACGCCGCCCTTCGGTTTCGCGTTGTTCTACCTGCGCGGCGTCGCGCCACCCGAGGTGAAGACCATGGACATGTACCGGGGCGTGCTGCCCTTTGTCGCGATCCAGTTACTGATGCTGGTGCTGCTCGCCGCATGGCCCGAGCTGGTGACGTGGTTGCCCGGGAAGGTCTACGGCTGATCCCCCCCTTGGTAGGAGCGGCTTCAGCCGCGATCTTCCCAAAAGGCGTCACCCTTCGTTTTCCGGAGGGTGGCGGATCAGAGCCGGGATCGCGGCTGAAGCCGCTCCTACCGCCGTGCCTGCGAGAGCATTTGAAGGACGCCATCCCCTGGTTTGCGGCGGCCCAGCCGCCGGCGAAACGCCTCATAAGACGGCAACTTCGCCGCGTAGTACAAGTGGGACTCGCAACGACAGTCCGTGCACCCGAAACCTGGAACGGGCGCGAACCCGCGTCCGCGCGCCAGGGCCGCGGCCCATTCGTGTTCGCGGGACACCAGCTGCACCTGGTACCAGGCAACGACGGGTGTCGCTACCGCGCGCAGGTAATCCACGTGCCAGTGGAACCGACCGCCGCCCGACCAGTGCCGCTGCAAACGGGCTCGCAGGCCGCCGGGCCCGAAGGCACTGCCCACGTAGATGTAGAAACCGGGAGTCAAGCCCAGGCGGCCGAGCCGCCCTGCATCGATATCCGCACGCTCCGCCAGTTCCAGCACCAGCGCATAACAGCCAGCCCTGGGCGGCAATTCCTCCGCCACGCGCGCATCGCCGATGTTCGTCTCCCGGTGGCCGGGCTAGTCGATCACGTTCACGCCGCGCCAGAACGCCACGCGGCCGGTAATTTCACTGGCCGCGGCTTTCGGCTCCGGGTAGTACCACGCCGCATCGGCATTGCGCGCATCGCCAACCACCACGTGATAGTAGTGGGCCGTGCCTTTCCACGGGCACATGCTGGTCTTGTCGCTGCTCTCGATCAGGTCAGCTTTAACTGCGTCGGCCGGGAAATAGTGATTGCCTTCGACTACGACGGTGTCATCGCTCTCGGCAATGACCGTGTCCTTCCAGACTGCTTGCATTGTGATGTTCCTCGATCAGGCTGAGCGCACGATGGCCGGGGGCTCGGTGCGCCATGCTAACGTTTTCGTACGACGGACGGATCAGGATTCCTGTCGCGCGCCTCGGGCAGTTTCAGTATATAAAACCCCCTCCTTGCATCACTCCGAAACAGCGGCGCTCGCCTTCATGCTCTCCGGGACGCGCAACGTACCCGTCGCCGGAGCAAAAGCACGAACAGCAGCAATTCCCAGCTCAAGCCACCCATGCCGCCACCGCTGCCCTTCTGCCACTTGACCTCGGCGAGCTGCGGTTCTTCCTCGAGCCGGTCTTCGAAGCGGGTCAGTTCCGTCGACAGGTTGCCCGTCATGTCCCCCATCGCGGCCGCGAAACCAACGCTTCGATCCTCGCGCATCTGTTGCGTGCTTTGCACGGCCGTCGTCTGCGACTGTCGCTTGTCCGTGCCGGGGGCCCGGAACAGCAAGGTCCCGGTTCGCACGTCAAACACGGCGGTGTCGACGAAGGTCTGCACTTCGTTCTCCGTAGCCGGCACGAAGTACGCGCCCACGATGGTCCAGTACAGGATAGACGCCCGCGTGTCATCGGTGGCCGCCACCTGGTCGTAGGAGACCAGGGCCATCACGTCGACACCGTACAAGCGCGCGACCTGCTGCATCCCGGCGATACCGCTGTTGGCGCGCAGGTAGGTTTCCGGAATGACCTCGATGTGCTGGATATACTCGCGATCGATGAAGGCTGCTTTGACCTGGTTGAGCAATTCGGTTTTGCTGGCTTCCGACAGCACCTGCGTGCTTTCCGACCTGGCGGGCACGAAGGCGATGCCTGCGCGCAGCGGCAGTTCCAGTCGCGGCGTCCTGGGCACCATCTCCGGCGGCTTATCACCCTTGGGATATAGGTAGTCGACCAGGCTGCTGGACACGCCTTTTCTCGTCTCGAACTGCTCGGGCCCGCCGAGCAGCCAGCTGCAGCCAGCCAGGGCCAGCAGGCAGGCGGCAAGGGCAAAACGATAGATCCCGGCCATGACAGTCTCTCCGACAATTGTCGGTTGCAGCTTAACCGACTTGCGCCCGGAATCAGCGTCGCAGGTGCGCTCTGTCACGCCACCACAGCGCGAGGATCACTGCCGCGAACACCGTGTAGGCCGCGCCAAAAACCCAGGGTGGGAAATCGTAGTAAAGCAGGCGTTGCAGCCAGTACTGGATGAAGCTCGCGTCGTAGCCTGCTTGCCCGGCCCGGCGACGCAATTCGCTCTCCCAGACGGTCAGTGGGCAAAGGCGGCCGAGCCAGGCCTGGGCCACCACGACGCCGATGGCGGCCAGGTGCAGCCAGCGGAAACGGCGCGAGTAGATCCAGCGCCAGCGCATCCAGGGTCCGATGAATATCACCAGGCAACCGAGCAGCACGAACACGACGAAGCTGAAGTGCACCAGCAGCACGAAGTCGGCAAGGAACTGGTAGAAAGCCGGGCTGGCCATGACAAAAGCGGCGCGGCTCAGGCCGTCAGCATTCCAGGCCCAGGCGCTCGTGCCAGGCGGCAATGGATTCAAGTGGGTAGCCAGGGAACTGCTTGTCCTGCGGGTCGGCGTGCAACGCTACCCAGTTCGCCTTCGAGTCGAGCAGCAGGTGGGTGCGTTCCGGAGGCACCGGCAAATCGCTGTCGATGGCTGACGCGAAGGGGTGCACAAGATCCGGCCAGTCGGGGCCCCAGACCCACAGCGCACTGCCGCAGCGGCTGCAGAAGCGCCGTTCGCCGCGGCTCTCCCGCGTGTCGCCCGTTTGCGGGTCACGCAGGCGTGCATGGTATACGGCGACGTGCTCTTCACCCGTGACCTGCAGCGTGCGGTGGTCACCGCTCAGATTGATGGCATAACCGCCGCCGCCGGCCGTCTTGCGGCAGATCGAGCAGTAACAGAGATTGAAAGGATAGGGGTGGCGGGACTGCAGCGTGAACTTCACCGCACCACAATGGCAGGACCCTTTGAGTTCCATAGTGACTGTCTCCGGGAGCGAGCGTGGAACGACTATTCCAGCGACTCATACTGAGGCCACTGGAAACGAGGCGTGCAGATACACAGGAAGACCAGATTATCGGCAAAGCCTGAGCACACCCGTCGCACTCATTGCTCAAGCTCTGAGGATTATACGCGGACGTTCCCGGGGTGCCCGGCGGGCAGCGCGATTCAGTCGCTGTCGTACATCTTCCGGGCGAAGCTGCGCAAGGTCGCAATGCGCAGCTGCTGGTCTCTGAACTGCCGGCGGCCGTGCTCGTCTCGCGGGTCCACCATTTCGCCGCGCAATCGACGCTGCCAAAGCCGTTCTTCCCAGTCGAGCAACGACTGGCGATTCTTGTACCCGATGTAATCGAGTCCCTTGCGGGGTTCGCTATTAGTGACGTCGTCCATGACCTCTTCTTCTTATTGTTCAGGACACGTCAATTTTAAGGCCGCCTGACCGTCAGATCACGCAGCATTCGTGGGCACCTGCAAGCCGCATGGCTATGCGGTTTTTGACCGGCCCGTTATGGCTTTATGTCAGACCGCCTGATCGTCTGCTGGCCCATTCCTCCCGCGGCCTCGAACAGCCCGAGCTTGCCGGATCGGGGTAGCCGCTTGATGGCCATTTCCCGGCGCAGCGCAGCCCCCCGGTCGGCCGCGCCTTCCTGATAGACCAGCTGCACCGGCAGTCGCGAACGTGTGTAGCGCGCGCCCTTGCCGAGGTTGTGCTGGACGATACGCCCGGGCACGTCCCTGGCGATGCCGGTATACAGGGACTCATCTGCACAGCGCACGATATAAACGAACCATGCCACGCTGTACCGGCTCCGCAGCGCTACCGGTTCACCGACGACACCAGGAACTCCTGCAGGCTAAGTGCATAGTCGGGCCACATATGCACGGTGTTGTGATCAGCACCGTCGATGATCCGCACCGTGACCTGCTGGCCGGGAAACGCGTCCACCAGCGCATCGGTATGGGGCCTGGTTATCACCCCATCCTGCTCGGCAACCAGGACCAGGACCGGCGCCCGGACGGCCGGTGCCCGGCTCACCGAGTCGAAGCGGTCCCGCAACAGCCACCCCGTCGGAAAGACAGGCATCACACGGCGTGCGACCCGCTCCACGCTATCGAAGGGCGTGACCAGTACCACCCGCGCCACGTCCCGCGCCGTCGCCAGGTACATGGCCACACCACTGCCCAGGCTCCGGCCCACAACGGTAATGCTCTGATACTTCTCTGCCAGGGCGTCGTAAACGTTCAGTGCATCTTCGAACAGCGCCGGTTCCGAAGGACTGCCGGAGCTGCCGCCATAGCCGCGGTAGTTCACAAAGTACACGGAGTACTCCGGTAACCAGCTGGCATAGTCGGGAATGTTTTTCGCCACGTCTTCGGCGTTGCCACCGAAGTAGATGATTGCACTGCGGCCCACACCACTCAGCCGCCAGAGCTTCAGTCTCTCGCCGGCGCTGGGCAGCCAGACCGCTTCGGCCGGGGCCTGCGTGACCTCCGCCCGCGGGAAGTAGATCAGGCGCCGCTGGCCCGCGTATAGCAGGACACACACCCCAAGGTAGATCAGGATCCCTGTTGCCAGTGCAGACATGAGTTTGCGAATCACCACTTGCAGGTTACCGGGTATTGCCCCAGCGGAGCGCGTCTCCGATGTCACAATGGTAACGCCGAAACACCGGCGCCGCGGCAACACCGCAAGAGATTCACGTTGGGTCAGGGCATTCCGGCCTCCCGGCCAGCAACCATTGTTGTCTGTGCCCGCGCGTCAGTCGCGGTAGCATAGCCTTACGGGGTTTCCGGTTGCTTCGTTGCACCGGTGGCCCAAAGCACCAGGACTCCTGGTCTTTCAGCTCCATCTACAGGTGGCCCGATGGCCCGCAAGACATACTCACGGCGCGCGTTGTTGCGAGTGCTGACGTTCATCGCGATACCCCTGGTGATCATCAGCTGCGCGGTGGCCGTTAATGCGCCCACCGCACGGCCCTTCGACGAAACGGTCTTCGCCGCTGAAACGGGCAGCCCGGATGCTGCTGGAGAGGACGGCAAGAGGGTCGGCACCTACGTGCGAATAGTCGACGTCGGATCGGCCCTGTGCGTGATCGCTGCAACACGAGACCGCCGCCACTTCGTGTATGACGCCGGCGGCATTGACCAGGCCTGCCTGAAAGCCATCCGTGAAATCGTGGGTGACGGAAGCATCGAGTTGCTGGTCATCAGCCACAGTGACGGCAGGCATATGCAGGACGTGCCGCAACTGCTCGGCGAATTCCGCGTGGGCGAGATCTGGTGGACCGGCTATCGGCGGCCCCAGTTGAGCTACCGCAAGACGGTGCGCGCAATTGCCGAGGCGGAAACGGCCGGGACCGTGATCCGCAATCTTCGCGACGTTGCGATAGCGCCCGGCACGGTCGTCCAGCTCGGCGATGCCACGGTTACGTTTGTCGCCGGCTGGCGGTCGTGGCCGACCACCGACGACCTGAGCGAGGCCGAGTTGCAAAAAGCCGTCAGCATCGTGGTCAGGCTGGACTATCGGGACGCATCGCTACTGCTCACGGGCGATACGATTGGGCGCTTGTCGGCGTGGCCTGCCGATAGATGTGGTTTCGCCGAGGCCGCCATGATCAGTCAACAAGCCTTGGTGTCCCTGAAAGCCGACGTGCTCCTCGCGCCGAACCACGGTGCGAACAACGCCAGTTCACGGTGCCTGATCGATGCCGTGCGACCGACATTCGTCATCTTCCCGGCAGGCCATGGCGACGGCCAGCCGAGCCGGGACGCGGCAGCGAGATACCTGGACGCCGGCATTCCCGCATCCAGTATGCTCAGAACGGACCGGGGCGACGACGAAGGGGCGGGGGAATGGGACTACCTGCGTTCTACCGATTGCCGCGACCAGCCGGGAGACGACGACGTTGAAGTGCTGATGCCGGACCAGGGCCCGCCTGTCGTGCGCTACCTGCGACCGAACGACGTCTGCGTGGTCGTGAGGTAAAGGACGGAGTAGCGGTCGGTCGCCAGGCAGAGCAAATCCTCGCCCAAGCAAGGCTTTGACTCTCTTTAAATCGTCGTGTTTAGCCGGTTTCGCGTCGAAGCGTGATCCGCGTCCAAGCCGGACTGCTAATCTCGGCCTATTGTGCGTTGGTTGGTGAATATCGAGGCGTGCCGATGAATTTTCCAGATGTAGTGATTGAACAGACGGCCTTCATAGACTGGCTGCAACATCTCATCAATCGCAAACTACTGGATGGTGCGCCATTGGGCGTCACCCGACAGGCACTTGATCGAGGCGTGGATTCGCTAACGGACAAACAGCGTCAAGTCTTTGATCGGCACGTCATACAGGCCAATCAACAGTGCTGTGATTTGTGCGGGGATACGCCGCCCTGGCCGGAACAGGTGCACATGTCGACAAACGGCGGATTGTGCGGCGCCTGCTACTACCGGCTGAACAAGAATGATTAAGAAACGATCAGGGACTTGAAGCTGGCGCACGGCGGCTTACGTCCAGAAGCAGACATCTTACTGCGCCAGTTCGGCCTTCTTCGCCACAATGAATACCGCCTTGCCATTTCCAGGCTGCCATTGGTAGTCAATCTCAAAGCCTGCATCGGTCAAACTGTGCTCCAGTTCTTTGGTGGTAAAGACCGTAACCAACGGCATGAAACCAAAGAACTTGCCGATTGGCGCGATCAGCTTGATGTACTTCATCGTATCTCCCAGACACGCCGTACTGGAGACGAAAATACCACCCGGTTTCAGGATTCGATGAACCTTGGCGATCACCTCTTCCTTGTTGTCGAGCAAGTGCAGGACACTGAGCGCCAACACTGCGTCTAGCGTTTGATCAGGAGCCCTGAACGCATCGATGGTCGATTGCGCAAAAGTTATATTGGTGGCTTTTTCCGTGTCTGCCTTACCTTGCGCAATCGCGATCATTTTCGACGAGATGTCGATTGCATCAATATGTTTCACGTAGGGCGCATGAGCGATAGCAGTCGAACCCGTCCCACAGCCCAACTCCAATACCTCGGTATCCGGCCGAAAGTACTTGCGCGTGATCTCCAGTTTCTTCTGGTATGAAGCTTCATCAGTAATGGGTCGCTTCGAATAGCGATCTGCGATCTTGTCCCAAAATCTAGTTGACCGGTCCATCATCTCACCGCGATCGTTGACAAGGTTTATCGAGCCGCACGTCCATGAGTACAGGGTTCATTTATTGCTGGCTGAAATAGATCCGGCCCTTTTCTCTCCCTGCGCCTGATTACCAGCAAAGTCTTGAGCCGTTACAGCTGAAGACAGTAGTGAGGAGGTTTTTCCCCTCCAGGGTCGCTGTCAGTCTGTATTCCATTCTCTGACTGCAGTCTTTCATAAAGCCGCTCAACGCTGTGTTCCAGCTTGTCGATATATGTTTGGTGTCTCACTAACACATCGTTCAACTCATTCAGAGAGTGCTCGATATGAGCGATTTTGATTTCCAATTCGGTAAGCCGATCCTGCATCATCCTGCTCTTCTTAGTTTGTTGACCTGCCGAAAACAAGCGTTGTCATTGCAATCAGCTGCAGCGCCACTCACCGACTCAGCCGTGAACAGTATAAAACCACGCGCCCGGTTTTAGCGCAGCAAGTCAGGCTCTCTGACCTCACCGGACCCGGTAACGGCCAGGGCCACGTCGGGGCTCTCCAGCGCCGGCGACTGAGCCTCGGCCTGCTGAATGCGCCACAGCTCGGCGTAACGGCCGTCTCGGGCCAGCAGCTCCGCGTGCCGGCCCTGTTCCACGACCTGGCCGTGTTCCAGAACGACGATACTGTCGGCATCCACCACAGTGGACAGCCGGTGGGCGATGACCAGGCTGGTGTGGCCCGTCGCAATTTCGCGGATCGCCTCGAGAATCGCGCGTTCTGATTTGCTGTCGAGCGACGAAGTTGCCTCGTCGAACACCAGGATCGGCGGCTGTTTGAGCAACGCCCGCGCGATAGCTACGCGCTGCTTTTCGCCGCCAGACAGCTTCAGACCCCGCTCGCCCACCACCGTATCGCCGCCGGTCGGCAGGCGGCCGATGAAATCTTCCAGGTGCGCCAGCCGGATCGCTTCCCAGACCTCGTCGTCGTTGGCCTCGGGCCGCCCGTAGCGTACGTTCTCGAAGATGGTGTCGTTGAAGAGCACCGTGTCCTGCGGCACGATGCCGATGGCCGCGCGCAACGAGTGCTGCGTGACATCCCGCAGATCCTGGCCGTCGATACGCACTGCGCCGCCGCTCACGTCGTAGAAACGAAACAGCAACTTCACCAGTGTGGACTTGCCGGCACCGCTGGCACCCACCACGGCCACCTTCTGCCCCGGCGGGACCTCGAAGCTGACGCCTTTCAGAATCTGCCGGTCCGGCCTGTAGCCGAAGTTCAAGTCGTCGAACTGAATGCTGCCGCGTTCCACCTGTAAATCCGGCGCCCCAGGCCTGTCTTTGATCTGCGTCTTTACGGCGAGCAGGTCGAACATGCGCTCGATGTTGGCCATTGAACCCTTGATCTCGCGATAAATGAAACCGAGGAAGCCCAGCGGCATGAACAGCTGAATCATGAACTGGTTGATCAGCACGAAGTCGCCAATGGTGATCACGCCGCCGCGCACCTGGAATGCCGCCATGCCGATCATCGTGGTCTGCGCCACCGCGATAATGGCCGCCTGGCCACCGTTCAGGGTGAACACCGACAGCCGATTCTTGCGCCGCGCCACTTCCCATTTCTCCAGCTCGCGGTCATAGCGGCGCGCCTCAAATTCTTCGTTGGTGAAATACTTCACCGTCTCGAAATTCATCAGGCTGTCGATGGCGCGGGTGTTGCTGGATGAATCGGCTTCGTTGGCCTCGCGCACGTACTGGGTGCGCCATTCTGTCGCCCGCACGGAAAACAGGCCGTAGGCCGTCACGGCCGCCAGCGTGACCAGCGCGTAGTTGAAACCGTAGTTCCAGAACAGGATGCCGACCACCATCGTGATCTCGAAAATTGTCGGCGCAATGTTGAAAACAAAAAACCGCATCAGGAAGCTGATGCCGGTGACGCCGCGTTCGATATCGCGGGCGAGGCCGCCGGTCTGCCGGTTCAGGTGAAAGTCCAGGTCCAGTGCGTGAATATGCCGGAATACCTGCAGCCCGATACGTCGCATCGCACGCTCGGTCACGCGCCCGAAGATCGTGTCACGCAGTTCACCGAACAGCACATTGGAAAAACGCGCCAGGCCAAACGCGACGACCAGGCCGATCAGCGCATATGCAGTGATGTTGACGCCCTTGCCCGCGTCGAGGGAGTCCACGAGGTATTTCAGGAAGAACGGAATCACCAGGATCGCGGCCTTGGCCGCCACCAGGAACACCAGCGACAACGCGACACGGCCGCGGTATTCCCAGAGATAAGGTGTCAGCTCGCGGAAAATCTTCCAGTTGACGCTGTCGGGGGGTTCGTCGCTGAAATTACCGTGGCGCATGGTCGCCTCGCTCAGGCCTGGGCACTGGGCCGGCCGGCGACGCGGGCATGCCAGTCGGCCACGGCAGGCCGGCCGCGTGTGGCATCGATATCCACCCACTTCGCGAAGTCGGCAGTGACCAGCAGCGTGATGTCGGCGACGGTGAATTCGTCGCCGGCCAGGTAAGCCGATTCGGTGAGCCGCTGCTCCACCCGGTTGAAAAACTGCTCCGTGCGCGCCGCGCCCCGTTCCACCAGTGCCGGGAGCTGCGGGTAGTTCACCGGCCCGGGAAACACGTGGTCGCGAAAGCCCGGCGACAGGTT
>Ga0265306_10000817_pt1 | contig 15087 bp, 11 predicted proteins | sample Helome_3_FD_192493 | JGI IMG/M metagenome (GOLD analysis project Ga0265306, IMG submission 192493) | Marine sediment microbial communities from subtidal zone of North Sea - Hel_20160420 (Illumina Assembly) | ecosystem: Environmental > Aquatic > Marine > Subtidal zone > Sediment ...
CCGTGACGCGCCATGCCACCATAGGTGTCAACGATAATTTTACGGCCTGTCAGTCCGGCATCACCCACCGGCCCGCCGATCACGAACCTGCCGGTTGGATTGACGTGAATATTTTCGTTTTTACATTGGGCAAGCCAGCCCTCCGGCAGTACCGGTTTCAGGATGGTTTCGATAACCGCCTCGCGCAGAGTGCCGAGATCAACCTCTTCCTTGTGCTGGGTCGATAAAACTACCGCTTCAATACCGACGGGTTTGTGATCCTCATAACGCAGCGTGACCTGGCTCTTTGCATCGGGCAGTAACCAGTCAAGCTCGCCGGATCTCATCAATTCGAACTGTTTACGCACCAGTCGATGCGCATAGGTAATGGGTGCCGGCATCAATACGTCAGTATCATTGCAGGCATAGCCGAACATCAGGCCCTGATCACCGGCGCCCTGTTCCTTGTCGCTGGATTCGTCGACACCCATTGCAATATCACCCGACTGTTTTCCGAGCCCGGTAAGCACTGCGCAGGTTTTGCCATCGAAGCCGCATTCCGGGTTGTCGTACCCAATATCGCAGACGGTTTTGCGCACCAGCGCTTCCATATCGACCTCGGCGTTGGTGGTGATTTCACCGGCGAGCAGAACCATGCCGGTTTTCACCAGGGTTTCGCAGGCCACGCGGGACCGATGGTCCTGCTCCAGCAAGGCATCGAGTACAGCATCCGATATCTGGTCAGCCATCTTGTCGGGATGTCCACCGGATACCGATTCGGAAGTGAAAATATATGAACCTGGCATATTGCGCCCCAAAGCTAATGTCGGAAAAAAAGCATTATATGTAAGACAATTTAAATTAACAGCCTTGATTAGGAACTTATAGAAATGCTCAATAAGCATTAAAGTTTTTATAAGTTGCCGTCAATTTGCATTTACGAGAGAATATCGCGCCTTATCGCCAGCGCATATGTAGTGGTTGCACCGAATTAACGACCGAAGCCATCAATAATCATATGTTGAATAAATCGATTTTGAGAATAATCAATGTCATCACGTAAAACGCTTGCTAACGCCATCAGGGTGTTGAGTATGGATGCGGTGCAAAAGGCCAATTCCGGACATCCCGGCGCCCCTATGGGTATGGCTGATATCGCTGAAGTCCTCTACAACGACTTTATGCGCCACAATCCGGCGAACCCTGTATGGAGTAACCGCGATCGTTTTGTCATGTCTAACGGGCATGGCTCGATGCTGCCATATTCAGTGTTACACCTGAGTGGTTACGAAGTCACAATCGAAGATTTAAAGAATTTTCGCCAACTGCACTCGAGAACACCCGGTCACCCCGAATATGGTTGTGCGCCGGGAATCGAGACGACCACCGGGCCACTGGGACAGGGCATCGCCAATGCAGTTGGCATGGCCATTGCGGAGCGGGCGCTTGCCGCCGAATTTAACCTTGACGGCTTCAATATCGTCGATCATTTTACCTATGTATTCCTCGGCGACGGCTGCATGATGGAAGGTATTTCGCATGAAGCATGCTCGCTCGCGGGCACCCTGGGACTAGGCAAGTTGATCGCGTTCTGGGACGACAACGGTATTTCGATCGATGGCAAGGTTGAAGGCTGGTTTCTGGATGATACGCCGAAACGTTTCGAAGCCTACGGCTGGCACGTGATTGAAGTCGATGGCCACGACCCGGATGAAATCAAGATTGCCATCGAAGCCGCACGCGCAATCACTGCTAAACCGTCGCTGATCTGCTGTAAGACTATCATTGGTTTCGGCTCGCCCAACAAGGCTGGCGGACATGGCTGTCATGGCGCCCCACTAGGGGAAGAAGAGGTCGCGCTGGCACGGGTTGAATTGAACTGGGAGCATGCCGCGTTCGATGTGCCTGAAGAAGTCTACCAGGGTTGGGATCATACTCAGAAGGGTCAGGGTCAGGAAGATGCCTGGACGCAGAAATTTGCGGCTTACAGGGAAGAGCATGCGGAACTGGCGGCCGAATTTGAAAGACGCATCAAGCGTGAGTTACCGGCTGACTGGCAGGAAGCTTCTGCTGCGTTTATTGCCGGGCTGGATGAAGCCGCGGAAGACAAAGCCACCCGGCAGGCTTCGCTTGCCGCGATTGAAGCTTATGCGCCTTTGTTACCCGAGCTGTTTGGTGGTTCCGCCGACCTGGGATGTTCCAACCTGACCGAATGGTCGGGATTCAAACCGATGCAGCCTGAATCAGCGGAGGCAAACTACATCAACTATGGTGTACGCGAATTCGGCATGTCGGCGATGTTAAACGGCATTGCCCTGCATGGTGGCTATATGCCGTTTGGCGCTACCTTCCTGGTGTTTTCCGATTATGCCCGTAATGCCCTGCGCCTCGCGGCGTTGATGAAAGTACAGAGTATTTTCGTCTATACCCACGATTCGATCGGTCTCGGTGAAGATGGTCCGACACACCAGGCGATCGAGCATATTCCGAGCTTGCGCATGATTCCCAACATGCGTTTGTGGCGTCCCTGCGATACCGTAGAAGCCGCGGTCAGCTGGAAAGCCGCTATCGAACATCATGACGGCCCCAGCTGCCTGGTGTTTTCACGTCAGAGCCTGAAGCATCAGCCCCGCAGTCCTGAGCAGATAGACGCCATTGCCCGTGGTGGATATATCCTGCGCGATTGCGAAGGCACGCCGGAGGCGATCATTATCGCCACCGGTTCCGAGGTGGAACTGGCGATCGCGGCTTATGAGTCTGAGGCACTGGAAGATAAGAATGTACGCGTTGTTTCGATGCCGAGCACGAACCTGTTTGATCTTCAGTCTAAAGATTACCGGGATTCGGTTCTGCCCCCCGGGGTCAGTGCGCGAATTGCGATCGAAGCCGCGACCACCGCGGGCTGGTACAAATATGTCGGTATGGATGGCATTGTTATCGGCATCGATACTTTTGGTGAGTCGGCTCCCGCGAAAGAATTGTTTGCCTACTTCGGGTTCACTGTCGATAAGCTGGTGGAAGCGGTCAGCAGCCTGTTAGGCACAGATTAATTATTAACTCTTAGGAGAAAAAAATGACAGTACGTGTCGGCATAAACGGTTTCGGTAGAATCGGGCGTATGGTATTCCGCGCAGCGCAGGAGTTTGACGATGTCGAAGTCGTAGGCATCAATGACCTGCTCGACCCGGATTACCTCGCATACATGCTCAAGCATGATTCGGTGCACGGTAAGTTCAAGGGTGATATCGCTATTGAAGGCGATACGCTGGTGGTCAATGGCAAGAATATTCGACTCAGCGCCGAACGCGACCCAGCGGCATTAAACTGGGGTGACATCGACGTCGACGTGGTTATCGAATCAACCGGTTTGTTCCTGACCGGGGAAACCGCGCAAAAGCATATCGATGCCGGCGCCAAAAAAGTCATCATGTCGGCGCCGTCCAAGGACGATACACCGATGTTCGTATTTGGCGTCAATGATGATAGCTACGCCGGCGAAGCAATCATATCGAACGCTTCCTGCACCACCAATTGCCTGGCGCCGATTGCCAAGGTAATCGACGATAATTTTGGTCTCAAGCGTGGTTTGATGACTACCGTACACGCAGCGACTGCAACCCAGAAAACTGTCGATGGTCCTTCGATGAAAGACTGGCGAGGCGGGCGCGGTATTCTCGAGAATATCATTCCTTCATCTACCGGTGCGGCGAAAGCGGTGGGCAAGGTTTTACCTAAACTCAATGGCAAGCTAACCGGAATGTCGTTCCGCGTACCGACATCGGATGTTTCGGTGGTCGACTTAACCGTTGAACTTGAAAGGAATGCCAGTTACGAAGAAATTTGCGCGGCTATGAAAAACGCCGCCGAAGGCTCGATGAAGGGTGTGCTCGCCTATACCGAAGAAAAGGTAGTATCGACCGATTTTCGTGGTGAGGCCTGTACTTCGACCTTTGATGCCGAGGCCGGCATTCAAATGGATGAAACTTTCGTCAAACTGATTTCATGGTATGACAATGAATGGGGCTATTCCTGTAAAGTAGTTGAAATGGCGCGTGTCATCGCGGCCTGAAGATGCCGATACTGGAAATGACCGGCCTCGATCTGGCCGGTAAACGCGTACTGATCCGTCAGGACCTGAACGTTCCACTCAGGGACGGCGTTGTTACCAGCGATCAGCGGATCAAGGCATCTCTACCGACGATACGGCATTGTATCGACGCCGGCGCGCGTCTCATGATCATGTCGCATCTGGGCCGACCCGAAGAGGGTAACCCAGAAGCGCAGTATTCGCTGCAACCGGTTGCCGATTATCTGGGTGAAGCACTTGGTAAGGACGTTGCGCTGATCAGCAACTATCTCGAACGGGCACCCGCGATGATCGATGGCGATGTCGTGCTGCTCGAAAATGTGCGCTTCAACGCGGGCGAAAAAGCGGACGATGAAGGCCTGGCGCGACAGTATGCGGCGCTATGCGATATCTTCGTTATGGATGCGTTTGGTACTGCCCATCGCGCCCAGGCATCGACACATGGCGTTGGCAGGCTTGCCCCGCTGGCCTGTGCCGGTCCGTTGCTGGCTGCCGAACTCGACGCCCTCGGCAAGGCACTGCATAAACCTGCCAGTCCGGTAGTGGCAATCGTTGGCGGGTCTAAGGTTTCGACCAAGCTGACAGTGCTGGAGTCGCTCTCCGCGATTGTCGACCAGTTGATTCCCGGTGGCGGTATAGCAAACACCTTCATCGCCGCCGCCGGTTTCAATGTCGGCAAATCACTGGTGGAAGCGGATTTGATTCCCGCGGCAAAACGGTTGATGCAACAGGCGCAGGCACAGGGCAGGGATATTCCCATTCCAGTGGATGTGGTCTGTGGCAAGGAATTTTCAGCCACTGCGGAGGCAGTGGTAAAGCCGGTTGCCGAAGTCGAGGATGATGACATGATCTTCGATATCGGGCCGCAAACCGCGACCCGTTTTGCCGAAATCCTGCAACAGGCAGCGACCATCGTCTGGAATGGTCCGGTCGGCGTTTTCGAGTTTGATCAGTTCGGCGAAGGCACCAGGGCTGTGTCACAGGCGATCGCCGCATCAGCGGCTTTTTCGATTGCCGGTGGCGGCGATACGCTGGCGGCGGTCGACAAGTACGGTATAGCAAATCAGGTTTCATACATTTCCACCGGTGGTGGCGCTTTCCTCGAGTTCCTGGAAGGTAAACAGTTGCCTGCGGTCGCAATGCTGGAAACGAGGTATCAGGACTATGCACGCGGTAAAACGTAGAACCAAGATTGTCGCGACCATGGGGCCCGCGACCGAGTCAGACGAAGCTATCGATAGCCTGATCAAGGCCGGGGTCGACGTAGTGCGACTCAATTTTTCTCATGGAACAGTCGATGAGCACAAGGCGCGTGCTGAAAAAATAAGACGTATAGGTCTCGAAAATAATCGCCACCTGGCGATTCTCGCCGATTTACAGGGTCCCAAAATACGACTTGAGAAATTCAGGAACGGTGTGATTGATCTCGCTATCGGGGATAAGTTTTGTATCAATACCGAGTGTGCGGATGGCGAGGGTGATAGTAGCCAGGTCGGAGTGACCTACAAAAAGCTGCCTGAAGATGTAACCAGTGGAGATGTTCTGGTGCTCGATGATGGGCGCATAGTGCTTCAGGTTGATGCCGTCGACGGGCCCAGAATCAACTGCTGTGTACAGGTTGGTGGTGAGCTTTCCGATAACAAGGGGATCAACCTCAAGGGTGGCGGGTTAACCGCCGAGGTTTTAACCGAAAAGGACAAGGCCGATTTAAAAACCGCGGCACTCATCGATGCCGATTATCTTGCGGTATCTTTCCCCAGGAACGCGGCGGACATGAACCAGGCGCGCAAGTTGCTCGAGGCGGAAGGTTCCAGCGCAGGACTGGTTGCCAAGATCGAGCGTGCCGAGGCACTGGACAACCTCGAGGAGATTATCGCAGCCTCGGAGGCGATCATGATTGCGCGTGGCGATCTTGGCGTCGAAATCGGCGATGCAAAATTGCCGGCGGTACAGAAAGAAATCATTCGCATGGCAAGGGAGTTGAATTGTGTAACCATTACCGCGACCCAGATGATGGAGTCGATGCGCGAGAACCCGATCCCGACCCGCGCCGAGGTATTCGACGTTGCCAACGCGGTACTCGATGGTACCGATGCAGTGATGTTATCGGCGGAAACCGCGACCGGCGCTTTTCCGAGCGAAACTGTCAAATCGATGTCGGATATCTGTATCAATGCCGAGCAGCAAAGCCGCGCGATCAAATCGCGACACCGACTCGACGACACCTTTAACAATGTCGATGAAGCCATTGCAATGGCGGCCATGTATACCGCGAATCATTTAAATGTGCGCGCGATTGCAACCCTGACCGAATCCGGATCGACATCGTTATGGATGTCGCGCATCAGCTCCGGCATTCCGATTTTTGCGCTTTCTCGACACCAGTCGACCAACCGCAAGGTCAATCTTTATCGCGGCGTATTTCCGGTATATTTTCCAACCATTCACACCAATCACGCCGAGGCGAATCGGGAAGCGGTTGAATTGATGAAGGCCCATGGCACCATCGAGGATGGTGACCTGGTCATCATTACCAAGGGTGATTTGATGGGAACCGGCGGTGGCACCAATGCGATGAAGATCGTCGAGGTTGGCAATATGCCGGACTTCGTCGCCTAGCAGCCTGTTTAAAGACTCTCAGCCGGCGCGATACTGCGTTGGAAAAGGTCTAAAAATGCTCATGTACTGGCGTGTACACTGCGCTTTTTAGACCTTTTCCGCCTTGTCTCGCACTCGCCTGAGAGTCTTTAAGCAAGCTGCTAACTCGCAGTGGTTTGGGGTGATTCTCTTCTCGTTAGCAGGCTGTAGCTGAAGATTGCGAGTCCGATCCAGATACCGATGAATCCGACCAGCTTGTCGGCGTTGAAAGATTCGTCCAGCAGCAGCACGCCGGACAGAAATTGCAGCGATGGCGTGACATAAAACAGGATGCCCACCGTTGTCATTGGCAACATGCGTGTGCCGGCGGTGAAAAAAGCCAGCGGTATAATCGTAATCGGTCCCCCCATGATGAGTAGCAGGTCGGTATCCCAGGCGTGGTGCAGGAACATCGATTCTCCGCGGAATTGCTGCCATAACAGCAGCGCCAGCGTAAACGGCAGCAATAATAATATTTCGACCAACAGCCCGGGCACCGCGTTGGTCTTCATTTGCTTTCGCATGAGCCCATAAGCCGCGAAGCTTATGCCGACTCCGATACCAACCCAGGGCACCGTGGCGGTGGTGAGTACGTAGTAAGCGACGCCTGCCGCCGCAAACAGGATAGCGATGATGTTCAGGCGGCTCAATTTTTCCCTGAACACGACGACCCCGGCGAGTACGTTCAATAGCGGCGTCAGAAAGTAGCCCATGCTGGCCTCGACGACGCGATGATTGGCGACGGCCCAGATGTATATGCCCCAGTTGGCACAGATTACCAGGCTCGATACTGCCAGCCATCTGAGTTCATGCCAGGAGCGCAATGCGTCTTTGAACTGCGATCTGCGCCGCTGACTCAACAATACCAGCAGCAACAGTAGCGGCATCGACCATAGCATACGGTGCAGCAGGACTTCGCTCGCGGGTACGTGATTTAGCAGAGTCCAGTAAAGCGGGAACAGGCCCCAGCCGATATAGCCGGTGAGAATGACCGCATAGCCCTTATTCATCAGTATTTAGTGGCGCCGCAAATCCCGCGCCAATACCAGAATAAGACCGATTACCTGGAGAAAAATGGCAATGCTGAAGAGACGCGAGTTATCTTGCTCCAGCGGCATTATGGCTTCCTGCAGTTCGAGTGATTCGAAATAAGTGGCATTGATCGACTCGATAATTGCTTTCTGCGCGGCACCGCTGATCGCCAGCAGTAAATCGATATCGTTTTTCATCGGCCGCTTTTTGCGGGAAACGAATTCTTTCAAACCATGAATATTGACCAGCTCTTCCAGATATTCCTGGTAATGGCTTTCGACAATTGCCGGGTTGTCGGACTGCTTCGACAATAGCAGGATAAAAAACTCCTGCTTCCGTTCGACCTCGATCCTGGATTGCCACAGGCTTTCGATCAGAACCTGCTGATTCTGGATGTCGCGCTCCAGCACATTAATCTGCTCGTTGTTAAGGCCGATGAAGTAATGCGTTATCACCGCTGAAAGAATATTGAAAATAATTCCGGTTAGCACGAAAACCCAGGGTGCGAGAAAACGATCGAGCCGGGATTTACTCATGGCATTATGCAAACAGGCGCGGCAGGGCGTCGCCATGGGCACAGCAGAACAGGGCATGGTTGCAGTGAGCCTGGAGATCAGCTGCATTATCCATTGTTGTGTCGCATACCGGCCCGACCTGATTCAAAACGATCGCGGCGACGCGCAGTTGCCTGCTTTCCACCGCCTGTAAAGTCATTAAGCCCTGGTTTACCGCGCCGATGCGGTCGTTGACGACTATGATGACCGGTAGCTGCAGCGCGCTTGCCAGATCGGCGTTCAAGCCGTTTTCGGCGAGCGGGGAGTAGAAGCCACCCGCACCCTCGACGATCAGGCGATGCTCCGGATGATCAACTTCACAGGCATCTAACAGTTGCTCGATAAGAATCTCCTTGTTTTCGAGGCGTGCCGCCCGGGGCGGGGCGAGGGCGGCACGATAACGATAGGTTGCTATGCGTTCGATACTTTCACTATTACCGTTAGCCTGTTGCAAAGCCAGCGCATCATGGGTGATCAGAGCGCCGTTTGCTGACATGTCACAACCAGATTCCACCGGTTTACGGGTTTCGACTTCGACTCCCTGCTGAACTAACTGGCGCACGACCTGGCAGGCGATATAAGTCTTGCCGACATCGGTGTCGGAACCGGTAATGAAGTAACCGTTGTCATCAAGCGGGATCATGGCTGCATTCTGTGCAAGTTAAATACTAACTGCAAGCATCTGTGCGTGTCGGTGATGAATGTTGCTGGGAAAAGCAGCGCCGCCTGTTATAATCGCGCGCGGTTTTGACAGGTGTTTGAAACATGCAGGATTTTGTCATCGGCCAGCGCTGGATCAGCGCCGCCGAACTTCAGCTTGGCCTGGGTATGGTCATCGAGATCGAGCATCGTACGGTCAGTATCGTATTCCCTGCGACTGGCGAAACCCGCATCTATGCACGCGCCGATGCCCCGTTGACGCGGGTGCGGTTTCGCAATGGCGACTGGGTCGAAAGGCAGGATGGAGAAATCCTGCAGGTTATTGAGTTGAGCGAAACTGATGGCCTGATTCGTTACCATTGCGAAGATGAGCATGGCCAGCGGGTAGATCTTCCCGAGGGTCGCCTGAGCAATTTTCTGCAACTTAATCAGCCAGGCGAAAGGTTGCTTAACGCACAAATCGATCGTAACAAATGGTTTGCGCTGCGCTGCAAGACCCGCAATATCGCCAACCACCTGCAACAGTCCCCGGTGTTCGGACTGGCCGGCAGTCGCACCAGCCTGATTGCCCATCAGATGTACATTGCCCACGAGGTATCGAACCGGTACGCGCCGCGGGTTCTGCTCGCCGACGAAGTCGGTCTGGGCAAAACTATCGAAGCCGGCCTGATCCTGCACCAGCAACTTCTGCTCGAACGCGCGCGACGGGTGTTGATTGTGGTACCTGAATCCCTGGTACACCAGTGGCTGGTGGAAATGTTACGCCGCTTTAACCTGCTGTTCAGCATCTTCGACGAGGCTCGGTTTGCCGATCCGGAAGCGGGAGATATAGACGCCGCTGACAATGAAAATCCCTTCCACAGCGAGCAACTAATTTTATGCAGCCTCGAGTATTTGATCAAACACCCGGAGCAGGTTGTGCATGCGCGTAATGGCGAATGGGATTTGCTGGTGGTTGACGAAGCACATCATCTATTGTGGTCGCCCGAGTCGGTTAGCCCCGAGTACCAGCTGGTTGAACAACTGGCTGAAAATACGGCGGGGTTGTTGTTGCTTACCGCCACCCCGGAACAATTGGGCAAGGCCAGTCATTATGCGCGTTTACGCCTGCTGGATCCGGATCGATTCAGCGATCTCGATCGATTTCTTGACGAGGAGCAGGGCTACCAGCAGTTTGCCGATCAGGCTCAGGCCCTGCTGGAAGATCCTGGTCGAGTCCAGGAGCTGGATGATTTACTGGATCAGCATGGCACCGGACGGGTGTTGTTTCGAAATACCCGCCATGTGGTCAAGGGTTTCCCGGCACGCGAAGTGCTACCGGTGGTGCTGAATCCGCTTGACCAGGGCGATCCTTACAGCCATTGGCTGGGAGAGTTGTTACGCGAGCTCAAGTCGAAAAAAGTACTGGTCATTGCCGCGGCCGCCAGCACCGCACAACGGCTGGTGGCTGATTTGAAGCAACAGCTGGGCATCCGTGCAGCACTATTTCATGAGGGCATGACCCTGCTCGAACGAGACCGCGCCGCGGCCTGGTTTGCCGATCATGAAGATGGCGCACAGGTACTGATCTGCTCGGAAATTGGCAGCGAGGGGCGTAATTTCCAGTTTGCGCATCACCTGGTGTTGTACGACTTGCCGCTCAATCCCGACCTGCTCGAGCAACGCATCGGGCGGCTCGATCGTATTGGTCAGAACGCGGTGATCAATATCCATGTGCCGTATGTGAAAGGCAGTGCCCGGCAGATACTGTTTCGCTGGTATCACGAAGGCCTCGGTGCCTTTGCGCACACCTGCCCGGCCGGACATCAGGTCTATCTCGAGACGCGGCAGGAATTACAGCAGCATCTGGACGATCCGCTGTTACCTGTCGATGCTTTTATCGAACGGACCCACGAGTTACACCAGTCGCTGGACCAGGCCTTGCAGTTGGGGCGTGATCGCCTGCTCGAAATAAATTCCTGTCGTCCCGGCGTCGCGGAAGCGCTGATTGACGAGGCGATGCAACGTGACCTCGATTTCGATCTGTTTAAATTCATGGAGCGAATTTATGATTGCTATGGGGTCAACAGTGAAATTCGCGGTCGCGACGGCTGGGTGATAACGCCGGGTGATAACATGCTCACGCAGATGCCCGGTTTGCCCGAGGATGGAATGACGGTGACCTATGACCGTAGCGCGGCGCTCGCCAATGAAGACCTGCATTACCTGACCTGGGAGCATCCGTTTGTGCGTAATGCGATGGATATGATCCTGAGTAGTGAATTTGGCAATACTGCCCTGCTTGCGCTGAATTACGGTGGGGTTAAAGCAGGAACGCTGCTTGCCGAGTGCCATTTTCTGATGGATTTCAGCGACGATTCAGGCAGCCATAACGAGCGTTACTTTCCTAATTCGACTATCAGGGTCGTGATTGATGAATCCGGGCAGGACCACTCCGGGCGCGTCGATCTGGAATCTGCTTTGCAGCAACCGCAACGCGTCGACGGGGATACTGCAATCAAGATCGTCAAGGCCAGGCAGACCGAGTTGACGCGAATGCTGGAACTCGCGGAACTGGTCGCTGACAGTCATGTACCCGGCTTGATAAGCGATGCGCGAAGCAACGGGCGTGATCTGCTGGGACATGAAATTGAACGGCTGATTTCGTTACAACAAGTCAATCCGGGCGTGCGCAACGACGAAATTGAATTCTTTCAGGGTCAACTCGATCGTTTCGAATCCGCACTCGGTCATGCGCGCCTGCGCCTCGATGCGGTCAGGGTAATCGTCGCGCTCTGATCCTGTCCCTAGATACCTGCGGCATGCATATCAATCACAGCAATCGGTCGCAGTTTAACCTCGATACCAACGAACGAAAGGAGTTCATCGTTCACGTCGAGTAGTCGGTTGGCGTGGGCAGGCGCTATAGTCGTGTTTGTATGCAGCGTAGAAAATCGTTTGAGTCGGCGGACTGCACGAGGATCTGAGTACAATTATTAAACGCTGCAAACGACCGCAGCGCCTGGCAAAATAATTCGATAAAGTCCGCATCGATTTTTTGTTCGATGTGCACCGACCTGATCTCGAGTGAACTATCTGTTCGATGCGCCTTGCAATCGATTCTGCCGACGAAACCATCGCGATACATGACGGGCAGGCAAAAATAACCAAATTTTCTCAACGGTTCGGGCACATAGCATTCGATCTGGTAATCGAAGGCAAAAATTTCACGACCCCGCTGGCGTTGAATGACGGCATTGTCAAACGGCGATAGTATGCGCACCTGTGCGCTGCTGTGTGGTGCACGTGTTTCCAGTAATTCAGGGTCGATATAAAGCGTATTGTTGTTGCCCAGGTCGACCGTGGTCAGCAGCTTCGACTCCAGGCGCTGTTGTAACTGCTCTTTAATGGCGGCACGAAGCTGCTTGCCCTTACGCAGATAAGTCATCGATACCAGGCTGGCGAACCCATGCGCGCGTAGCGTGGTATCAATCAAGTATCCAGCATATTCGTCCATAGTGGGCATGCTGCTATCGACCCAGTCGGGCAGGACGCGTTCGGGCAAGTCATACACTTTTTGAAAGCCCTCGCGGCCGCTTACCATGAGCTCTCCCTGCATGAACAATTGCTCGAGCGCCTGTTTGGCGGGTTTCCAGTCCCACCAGCCGTTGTTGACCTGACGCGTATCGGCAAAATCGCGGGTGCGCAAGGGACCCTCGTTTTCGATGCGCTTCAATATGTCGTCGGTTAATTTGCGATCACTGATTTCGAACCAGTTGCGCTCGCCATTCACTTGCCGCATGCGCGGCAGGACGAAGCGATAATCCCGCATCGGCAGCCATGCAGCCGCGTGAAACCAGTATTCGAATACCTCGCGTTGTTTGACCAGTTGGTCGAGAAACTGCGGCTGGTAATTCTCGACTCGCGACCAGAGTACGTGGTGGTGGGCGCGTTCTACCACCGATATGGTGTCGATCTGTACATAGCCGAGCTGTTCGATGGCGCGTAGCGTGGCGCGTTTGCCGCGACCGAAAAAACTGGTTTTTAACAGGCCCTGTTGGTTAAGTGCGATCCGTCTGAGTTTTGCTGTTAGCGACATGGGCGGTCAGATCACTGTCGCGGCGATTGATCGATCGATAGCGGGGATGGAGTCGATTCATTCCCCTGCCGCTTCGCTGGACGTTCAGGCATGCTCGATTTGGTTGCTTTGCTTTCGCGGTGGTACATTGATGCATTTTTTATCACAATGGTGGCCGGGTCAATCGCCGGTATTTTCATGCAACGCAATCAGGTCAAATTTCTTTATCTTAACGTCGGTCATTTTCTCGACCACCTGTTCATGCTGGTCTTCGCCTCGGTTGCCGCCCTGCGCCTGAATAGTGAGTGGGGGATGAGTTATGCCGAACTGATTCCCTATGCGACACCCGGATTCGTCGCGTTTGGCGTTTGTGCCATTTTGGCGGGATGGATTGCGGACAAGTGGAGTCGGGAAGGTATGATCGTTATTTTCTTTATCGGCATCGGTGCCAGCTCCCTGCTTACCGGTATGGCAAGTAACCCGCTACAGATCGCCGCCGGTTTGACGCTGATCGGAATCTTTGCCGCAATCTACCACCCGGTCGGCCTGGCAATGGTAGTGCAGGGGCGTGCTCGAACCGGGGTTCCGCTCGCGGTCAACGGGGTCTTCGGTAACCTCGGGGTGGCCAGTGCGGCACTGTTGACCGGTTTCCTGATAGACAGTGCGGGATGGCGCAGTGCGTTTTATATTCCCGGGATAGTATCGATTCTGCTCGGTTTTTCTTACTGGTTTTTTGTGCGCAACGAACCGCAGGCGGCTACCGTCGAGGCCGGTGCTGTCGGGGTGGGTAAGAAAATCGAGACGGTTGTGATTCCACGGACGACCCTGGTAAGGGTTTTTGCGATTATCTTTTTTACCACGGCGATGGGTGGATTGATCTTTCAAAGCACAACCTTTGCCTTGCCCAAAATCTTTGCCGAGCGACTGGCGGATTTTGCCGGTTCGGCGACCATGGTGGGTTGGTACGCTTTCCTGGTATTTTCGCTCGCCGCCATGGCGCAGCTGGTGATTGGCTACCTGGTCGATAATCATTCGCTACGACTCGTTTTTGCGACGGTAGCGTTATTTCAGGCGGTATTCTTTTATCTGATGACACACCTGGAGGGTATGGCCGCATTGTTGGTGTCGATTGCTTTCATGTTCGTGGTATTCGGACAGATTCCGATCAATGACGTGCTGGTCGGCAGAATGGCGCGCAGCGAATGGCGCAGCCGTGCCTACGCGCTGCGTTATGTGGTCACCTTTTCGGTAATGGCCTCGGCGGTGCCGTTGATCGGCTGGATCCATGGTCACTGGGGATTTGCGCGCCTGTTCAGCCTGCTTGCGGTGGTCGCGTTGCTGATCTTCGGCGCAACCTTGCTGCTACCCGGAGCAAACAAATCCTTCGGTCGGCAAGCATGATTGGACTGACGCAGCCTTGCGTCAACTAGATTTCAAAATTGAAGATATTTCTCCGATCCGGGAACCTGTCGTAAACGACTGCAATTCGGTCGTATTGAGTCTGTCGTATTGAGCCTATTGTATGCTTATCAGCTGGCCGTTGCTGGAAAATTCAAGTGATTTGGTGACGCTCCCTTTCTTGTAAATCCAGGTGTCGCCGTAACGTGTTGTCGGTTCGCCACAGCGCTTCAGCACGTCGTACTTGCCTGAGGGGTTACGGGAATCAGCGCTGATGATATGAGTGCCACAGCCCATCGAGCCGATAGCAAACGCCGACTCCATCATGACGGTCGAGATAAAAAGCGCCGCGATAATCGAAGTTAATTTTTTAGTCATTAGGAAATCCTCTGCTAAACGGAAGCTCGTTGCGTAGAATGCTCTGCTCTACGGAATACTGTATTTTAGATTTTTGATCACGGCCAGGCCGGAGGCCACGCGCAACACGGCTCCGGTCGGCAAATCGGCGATTATGGTACGTATCGGTGACCTGACACTGAGTTTACCAGAACCGGTTATGCCGGCGAACTCGCCTTCGCCATCGACTAAAGTGAACTCGCCCGCACATTCACCGGGTTTACCCTTACAGGATAGTTTGGCATAGGCGACGCTCTCCGGGCCCGTGGTAATTTCGCAACGACCAC
>Ga0265306_10000818_pt1 | contig 15071 bp, 10 predicted proteins | sample Helome_3_FD_192493 | JGI IMG/M metagenome (GOLD analysis project Ga0265306, IMG submission 192493) | Marine sediment microbial communities from subtidal zone of North Sea - Hel_20160420 (Illumina Assembly) | ecosystem: Environmental > Aquatic > Marine > Subtidal zone > Sediment ...
TGACTTTTTCCTCAGAGCACCGGGCCCAACATTCCCAGCAGGTTATTCAATAGCCGATGACCCATTGACCAGGCCTCGACATCAGCCAGCTGCACCGGACGCGATGAAGCCAGGTATTGTTCCTGGCGTTCACGCATCACCGCCGTGATTTCCCGGTCCGCGAGCAGGATGTTGTTCTCGTAATTAAGATCGAAACTGCGCCGGTCCATATTAGCCGAACCGATCAAGGTGATTTCATCGTCAATCGTCATCGACTTGGTGTGTAAAAGCCCACCAACGTATTCCTGGATATTGATCCCGGCCTGGAGCAAATCCCGGTAGTAACTCCGGCTGGCGGCGGCGACTATCCATGAATCGTTTCTCGCCGGAAACACAATCGTCACCTCGACGCCACGGTTCGCGGCTGCACACAAAGCCGACATCATGGCTTCGTCCGGCACGAAATAGGGCGTCGTGATGACCAGCCGGTTTCTTGCCGCGTACATCAGGATCTGGAACACTTCCGGCATCGCCGAATGACGCACCGTGGGCCCGGTGGCAATTACCTGGGCAGGAAAACCCTCCCCGCCGCTTTGTATTGGGGCCCGCAAAATGCCGCTGATGTCCTCGTCGACATAGCTCATCCAGTCACTGATAAACACGTGTTGGTTCTGACGCGCGATCGGCCCTTCAAAACGCATCAATGCGTCCACCCAGGGAGCGAATTTCGGTTTGACCCGGAATTCCGGATCGGCGCAATTCTGGCTGCCGCAATAGGTTATCCAGTCATCAATCACCACGATCTTGCGATGATTCCGAAGATCAATGCGCCCATGCAGTGAACGCAGCAGCGGATTACCAATACGCAGTGCAACCGCTACATTGACGCCAGCCTCGCGCATCTCTTTCCACGAGGCCGAGCGAATCATGTCGCGCGAGCCCAGGCCGTCGGCCATCGCCCGGCAGGCAACCCCGCGGGCGGCTGCACGCTTGAGCGCCTCGACCACTTTCAGCCCGTTGTTGTCCTGCAACCAGATATAGAAGACCAGGTGGATATGATCCTGCGCGGCGTCCATGTCGGCCACCATCGCATCGATTGCCGCGTTGGAGTCCGCTGTCAGGCGCGCCGAATTTCCCCCCACCGGCGAAAAACCATTGATGGTTTTACCCGCCCTGAACAACTGGGCGCATCGCTCCGGAACCGTGGGGTTGTGTCGTGAATCCGTTGCGAAAGACTCGGGCATGGCGGGCGGCAACTTACCGAGCACCTGCCGCGAACGCTCGACCCGCCTGCGCCCTATATTGGTTTCCCCCAGCAGGATGTAGATAACCACCCCAAAAACGGGCAACAGTCCGATGACCAGCACCCAGGCAACGCGGGATGCCGGCTGCCGGTGCGGGCGCAGGATGGCGCGGGCCAGCACTGCGACCCAGATCACACCGAAGATAACGTACAAAATGGCCATTTTCTCAGCCTTGCTCTTGCTCGATGTATTGCAGTACCAATTCTTCCAGGATATCCAGCGGCATCGAGCCATTGGTCAGAATGACATCGTGAAACTGACGGATATCGAAATTCTCGCCCAGCTCGGTTTCGGCCCGTTTACGCAACGCCTGGATTTTCATCATGCCGACCTTGTACGAAGTCGCCTGGCCCGGCATGACGAAATAACGTTCAATTTCCGCCACCACGTCGGTTTCTGCCATACCGGTATTGGTCAGCATGTAGTCGATGGCTTCCTCGCGCGACCAGCGCATCTTGTGGATGCCGGTATCGACCACCAGCCTCACTGCGCGGAACAACTCGGACTGCAATCGGCCGATGTTGTCGTAGGGGTCTTCCAGCAGGCCCATTTCCCAGGCCAACTCTTCTGCATACAATGCCCAGCCCTCCGAATAGGCCAAAAACGGGATCAGGCGCCGGAATAACGGCAGATCTTTCTGATCCTGTTGAATGGCCAACTGGAAGTGATGCCCGGGAATCGCTTCGTGGTAAGTGAGCGTGCGCATTCCGTATTTCGGTGTGGCCTTGATATCGTAAAGGTTGGCATAAAATACGCCCGGCCGGGAACCGTCCATTGCAGGAATTTCATAATAGCCACCCGGCGAAGTTTTCTCTTTGAATTCGGGTACACGACGGACCTCCACCGGCGCCTCCGGTATCGTGGCAAACCAGGGCTCGAGTTTCCCGCCGACTTCTTCCATCAACGCTTCATACCCGGCCAGGATTTCATCACGGCCTTCACCGCTGTCGGAGAAATAAAACCGCGGGTTTTCGGCCATCTCGTTGATCGCGGCCGTAAAGCCCTGCGACACGTCCCAGCCTTCAGCTTGCAGAATATCGAGAATCTCCGCCTGCAGGCGGTCTACTTCAGCCAGCCCGACATTGTGAATGTATTCAGGGGTGTAATTCGTGGTGGTAAATAATTTCAGCGTCAGTTCATAGAATTCTTCACCATCAGGCAGGCTCCAGGCGCCATAGTTTCCGTCCACTTTCGAATCCAGTGCTTCAAAATGGGCAATCAGGCGATCGTACGCAGGGTATACCGTGTCCACGATTGCGATGCGGGCTTCGAGCGCCAGGCGTTCCTGCTCGTTCTGCGGCAACTCTGCCTCTTTCATCTTGTCCAGTAACGACACCATCAGGATGCCTTCCTCCGGAGGGGTGGCGACAAAGTTATTCATGTCCTCCAGCACCTTGGTTACCAGGAACTGGGGCGGGTAAATGCCCAGTTCATCCCGTTTATCAAGACCTTCGAGCACCTGGTCGAACTTCACCCCGATCGCATTCAGGCGGCTGACATAGTCCTCGGCATCGCCCACGGATTCGACCTGGTGAGTAGATTCCATGAACGAGGGAAAGCCGCTTTGTACTCCAAACATCTGGTTGACCGGAAAAGTCAGGAAGCGGAATTTTTCTGCATCGACGATGGTGCCAAGCATGTTCACGGCAATGCGTTTTGACATCAGGTCAGCCTCGCTCAGGTCCTCGTCATCGTAAGTCAGCAACATGTCATAGGCGTCGCGCAACTGCGCCATGAAGCGATCACCTGCCGCCAGGCTTTCATCATCCAGCTTTGCATTGTGGCCAGTAATGCCGACGGGCTCCAGCACGCGAACCGTGCTGAGCAATTCCGGACTTTCCAGCATGGTCTGCAGCATGGTTCGCGCAAAAAACAGGTTGATATTGACGGGTTTGAAATACCAGGTATGAGCCAGGAACAGCCCTCCGACCAGGAGAATTACCGCCAGCAAGGCGCCAGCGATCTTGAGAATTTTTTTGAACATGGTGCGGTACTTCCATTGGGATGGAAAGGATCAGTCTAGCCCAGTCCGGCGCTGCGGACACATTCCAAAAGTCACGTTTTTAATTGCCCGGAAAAAGATGCAGAATAGGCACTTCAAATGGCATATGCGCTTGATGTGAGTTATACCTCGTATCAAGCAGCATGAAATAGACAAGGGATACCACATCATGAGCAGAACATCTGCTGACGCCAAATTCATTCCGCTGAACGTGGCGGTAATCACCATCTCCGATTCGCGAACCGAAGACAATGATGGTTCGGGCGATTACCTGGCGGCCTCTCTTGAGCACGAAGGCCACCACATCGTGCATAGAAAAATCGTAAAAGACGACCGCTATAGTCTGCGCGCCGAATTTTCCGTCCTGATTGCCGATAGTGAGGTCAGTGTCATCCTTAGCACCGGCAGTACCGGGCTGACCGGGCGCGACGTGGCGCCTGAAGCCCTTGAACCACTGTTTGACAAGACCATTGAGGGTTTTGGCGAACTCTTCAGGACCACTTCGATTACCGATATTGGCGCCGCCACCATCCAGTCACGCGCCTTTGCCGGCCTGGCCAACGGCACGGTGATTTTCTGCATGCCGGGCTCTCCCAACGCCTGCCGCACAGCCTGGGAGGAAGTCATTCGCCCACAGCTCGATGCACGCACGCGGCCCTGTAACCTGGCCAACCTGATGCCCCGATTTAATGAATAAGCAGCCCAACTCCGAAATGTGCTTTGTTTGCGGCCGCAGTAACCCGGTCGGCCTGTACATGCAGTTCTATGATGATGGCGAGCTCGAAGTTGTCAGTGAATTTACTGTTCCGGCTCATTACCAGGGTTACCCGGGAATCGTGCACGGCGGCGTGGTCGCCGCGATGCTGGACGAAGTGGTCGGCCGCGTCTCAATGATCGGCGACCCTCATCACTTCATGATGTCTGTTCGCCTGCAGGTGCTCTACCGGCACCCGGTGCCGATTGAAACGCCACTGCGCGTGGCCGGGCGAATAGTGCGCCTGCGTGGCCGCCTCGGCAAAGCCGAAGGCCAGATCATTCTTGCGGATGGCACCGTGGCTTGCGAAGCGCACATGTCACTGGCCGATGTGCCCAAAGAACTCCTGGCCAGCACCCACCCGGGCTTGCTGAACTGGAAAATTGATTGAAGACTTTTCGCAGCGCTCTTGCGCACAGCGCTTTTGCGATTACCGCCGAGCTGTCAGCCACAGAACCTGCTGAAACCACGGACCTGATCAGGCGGGCCAGGGTGCTGTCCGGGGTTGTCGACGGCATCCAACTCGTCAGCAATCCCCCGGGATATGCACAGACTTCGCAAACAGCGTTGGCTGCCCTGTTGCTGCGCGAAGGAATCGACGTCACGCCCACGCTGAACTGCAGGGACCGAAACCGGATTGCCCTGCAAAGTGAACTGCTTGGCCTGCACGCCATTGGCGTGACCAGCCTGGTGCTTAACCAGGGCGGTGCGATGCCCCGTAGCCCGGACTCGCCGGGAACGGCCGTATTTGACGTCAACTGCAGCGAGCTCATTTCCATGGCCCATGAGCCGGATGAAAGCACCTTCCTGTTGGGCACAGGCGCAAGCGTTCCTAACGATGGATCAGACTGGAACCCGGCTCCCTTGCTGGAGCGGTCCAGCGCCGGTGCGCGGTTTTTGCGCCTGCAGCCTTGTTCCGACATCGATCTGCTACGCCAGCACATGGCGCGACTGGTCGAAGACAAGGTCACCTGGCACTACTCGGTCATGGTTTCGCTGGCGCCGCTTCCGGCAAACGTCTGTGGCCCGCTCATCAGCGACGTGCAATCCATTCCCGGCGTATCAGGCGTCAACCTGGTCTGCCGCAACGACCCCGCAGCGCTAATCGCGTCGGTTGACACTTACCACCAGGCGATATAAAACCCGGCCAGCATCAGGATGATTACCAGCGACGACAGGTTGAAACTGGCGCTGGTGCTGGTATCTATTTCGGAGTAATCGACCGCTTTGGGGTGCTCACCGCCGTGCTCGATTTTCGACACCAGTACGCCGACCAGCATGCACAGCAGGAAGACCAGCCCGACACGATCAATAAATGGCAGCGCAGGCCAGACCAGTTTGAATCCCAGCGACAGCACCGCCGAACCGATCGCCGCCGAAAGTGCACCGTTAGCCGTGGTGCGCTTATAGAAGAAACCAAGCAGGAAGATCGCTACGATGCCCGGCGTGAAGAAACCCGTGAATTCCTGGATGTACTGGAAGGCCTGGTCGAAGTTTCCCAGTAGGGGTTTGGCCACGATCATCGCGATCACCATGGCAGAAAACGCCACCGTGCGGCCAATCATCACCAGTTTTTTCTGATCGGTGACTTCCGGTTTGAAGTGCATGTACATGTCCATCGTGAAAATGGTGGAGATACTGTTGGTCATTGACGCCAGGGAAGAAACGATGGCCGCAATCAGTGCAGCGAAGACCAGCCCTTTCAGGCCCACCGGCAGCAGTTTCATCAATTCCGGGTAGGCACGGTCGTTGTGGATGTCAGGAATCAGAATAGCCGCGGCGATTCCCGGCAGTACCACCAGGACGGGAACCAGCATTTTAAGGAAAGCGGCAAACACGATACCTTTTTGTGCTTCACGGATATTTTTCGCTGCCAGTGCACGCTGGATGATGTATTGATTGAAGCCCCAGTACGAGAGGTTCATGATCCACATACCGCCAATCAGAACCGAGATGCCCGGCAGGTCATCGTAGAACGGCAAGTCACTGGTGAAAATCATGTCGAACTTTTCAGGGACTATCTCCATGGTCTTGATGAGTCCTGCAATGGCGCCGTTGCCGCCTGAAATTTCATTCATCGATATCCACGCGATCATCAGACCACCAAAGACCAGCAAAACCACCTGGATAATGTCGGTCAGCGCAACTGCCTTCAAACCGCCGTACAGGGAATAGGAAATCGCAAACAGGCCGATGATCACCATGCCCGTGGTCTGGTCGAGCCCGGTGACGGAATTGATCGCCAGCGAGCCCAGCCACAGAATCGAAGTCAGGTTGACGAATACGTATACGCCCAGCCAGAACGTAGCCATTACCATGCGCACGCGGTGGTCGTAGCGTTGTTCAAGGAACTGGGGCATGGTGTAAATCTTGTGCTTCAAAAATACCGGCAGCAGGTACTTCGCCACGATAATCAGCGTCAAGGCGGCCATCCACTCATAGGACGCAATGGCAAAGCCCATCAGGTAGGCAGAGCCAGACATGCCGATAATTTGCTCGGCCGAGATATTCGCAGCAATCAGTGAGGCGCCAATCGCCCACCAGGGCAACGCACGGCCGGCAAGAAAGTAATCCTGGGTATTTTTCTCATGCCCTGCTTTCTCGCGGGACACCCACTGTGCAAGTACTAAAAGCAATAATCCGTATACGATAACAACTGTGTAATCAAGGGCTTGCAAATGCATATTGTTTTCCGATTATGGTTCTGATTAGATTTATTTTGCACCAAATGGCCGTAGGGTAAATCCGTAGCTGTAGGCAGCCTGGGTAAAGGAATAGTTCATCAGTGTCCGCTTACCCCATGAATCGTCGCCACCCACACCCATCTGGCCCAGGTCGATATCCAGCGAGATCAGATTTCGGGGCACTATATCATTGACGTGTACATTGACGCGTTGCTGGTTATCCCTGGCGCCCGGGCCGTCTTCACTGGTGATCGCGATTTTTACCGGCGGTACAAAATCCTGCAGGCGATTGTGATGGACCCCGAAGCCCATCAGGTCATCCGATCTGATTTCGATACCCTGCGACTGGCCGTTCTGCAATCGCAACCAGCGTACATCTGTTTTGTAGCCGTTTTCCTGTGGCCGCATATACGGTACGTAATGGTCTTTCACACGGTTTTGATAAAGCCCCACATCAGCCGCCTGATTCCGGTCGCTGTAGTTTTCAAACGGCCCCCTGCCAAACCAGCTGACCCGGTCCAGGTCCGGTCGCAGCTCGACATTCATGCCGATCCGTGGGACGGCGGGTTGGCCCTCTTCCTTATAAAACTGATTCAATACATGCAGTTCGCCCGCGGTATCAAACGTAAACAGCGTAGTCCAGCCAGACACCGCATTTCCCCTGGCGTCGGTAAAGCGGTAATCAGCCCGGAGTTGAATCCGTGATTTCTCCTGCTTGACCAGTTTGAGCGATTCCAGCGTGCGATGATCGCCCGCTTCCTTCCAGGCAGCAGCCCAGTCCTGCATATAGTTGCCAAAATCATTGTCCGTGGGCGCCCGCCAGAAATTGGGTTTCAAGGGTTCTAGCAGCATGGCCTCGCCGTTGAAATCGATGGAACTCAACAGGCCACTCGAACGGTCGATGATGATCTCAACATCACCACAGACCAACCGGAATTCGTCATCCGTCTGTTTCAGGCCGATCTTTCTGCACTGGTCGTCAGAGCGGGTGACCCGGTCGCCGGGTGTGCTTAATTCAAACTGCGCCTGGGCATAAATGTGACCGGCCGGCAGCAAATCACGTTGCTGCGGCGAAATGACCTGAAGATTCAGATGATACTCTGATCCTGCACTCATCTCCGGTGCCTCATCCCATATTTGAAGACGCGAACTTGACCCTGCAAGCGTTCCCAGATTTTTCAGTTGCCCGTTTTTGATGGAAACGCCGTCCTGCAACCACTCCCAGTGCAGATCAAAACCTTCCAGTGACAGGAAATCATACTGATTTTCGAGAAACAGTTCGCCGCTTGCCGGGTCGGGCATGTCAAATCCAATGTGCTGGTATACCCGCTTCACTTCCCAGTAGGCCGGTTGAATGGCGCGATCCGGAAACACGACGCCATTAAAGTTGAAATTGCCGCTCGATGGCACACCGGCCGGGCCGTAGTCCCCGCCGTAAGTCCAGTAGGGTTTCCCTTGTTCATCGTGTTCCAGCAATCCCTGGTCTACCCAATCCCAGATAAACCCGCCGGAGAGAATGTCATAACGATTTATGACGTCCCAGTATTCTTTCAGGTTACCCGTGCTGTTGCCCATGGAATGGGCGTATTCGATCAGCACAAACGGCCGGTCGTTGTGCGTTTGCGCATACTGTTCCATATCCCAGTAACGCCAGTACATGCTGGAATGGAAATCTGAATGGCGCTCACCGACCTCCTCGATATTTCCTTCCGTTTCATACTGCACAGGCCGCGACGGGTCTCTGGACTTGATCCAGTGATAAGTCGCTCCGAGATTGACGCCATCTCCCGCCTCGTTGCCCAGAGACCAGATGGTGACAGAGGGAAAATTCTTGTCGCGCTCGACCACGCGGCGGGTACGGTCCAGGTGGTGCTCTTTCCAGCGCGGCTTGTTGCCCAGGGTTTTATCTTGATCGTAGCCGTAGCCGTGGCTTTCGATGTTGGCCTCGTCGACAACATACAGCCCGTGTTTTGACGTCAGCTCATAAAAACGTTCGGGAAAGGGGTAATGTGATGTCCGCACCGCATTCAGGTTGGCCGCTTTCATCAGGCGGATATCCTCGAGCATGGTCGCCTCGTCAATCACATGCCCCGTTTGCTCGTGATGTTCGTGAAGATTCGTACCCTTTAGCTTGACCAGCCGGCCATTGACCATAAAGCGACCATTGCTGATCTCCACGCTGCGGAACCCTATCTCCTGTGAAATGGTCTCCAGCATTTCACCCGATCCGTTTTTCAGCTTCATGACCAGCGTATAAAGATTGGGAATCTCAGCCGACCATGGTTTAACCGACGGCAGAACCCGCCCGAGTTCGATTGAATTGCTACCCGGTTGCAGGGTTACTCCCCGGTACTCCCCGAAGACCAGCTCTTCACCCTCCAGGATTTTAACGTGCAACTCCACTTTTTCCGGCCGCTCTAAGGCGTTATAAAGTTCTGCCTCAAGCCGGAAATCCGCATCGGCATACCCATTGATCAGTTCGGTATGAACAAAGAAATCACGCAACCTCTGTTGCGGGCGGGCGTACAGGCTGACGTCTCTCTGGATGCCGCTCAGTGACCAGAAATCCTGATCTTCCAGGTAGCTCCCGGTGCTCCAGCGATAGACTTCGACGGCGACGAAGTTATTACCCGCATGCACAAAATCCGTAATCCTGAATTCGGAAGGTGTTTTACTGCCTTCACTGTAGCCAACGTATTGGCCGTTGATCCACAGGTAGAAGGCTGAACTGACGCCGCCAAACTGCAGGAAAATATCCCGTCCCTGCCAGTCTTCTGGAACCGTGAATTCACGCCGGTAAGAACCAACGGGATTCTCATCCACCGGTACATTGGGTTCGTCAATATCGAAGGGATATGGCACGTTGACGTAAATCGGATAGCCGAATCCATGGCGTTCCCAATTCGAGGGTACCGGGATGACTGCCCAGTCTTCCAGATCAAAATCAGGCCGGAAAAACCCTGCGGGACGCCCGCCAGGTGAATCACTGTAGTGGAATAACCAGTCGCCGTTGAGTGACAGCGAAAATTCAGCCGCGGAGGGGACGAAGTGCGCCCGCGGAGGCTCGACGTTTTCGCGGATGACTTCAATGTTATTCCAGTGCGGCCGTTCGCCTTCCGTCAATTCGGCACAGGATGCGGCGGCGGGCACCAGCATCAGCGCAAACATCAACGCGGGAATCTTTACGGGTATCAGGCCTTTCATCAGGTTTTCTCGTCAGTCAGTTGTTCACGCAGCCGGCCGGCGGCTGTTTCAGGCGTCAGATCACGTTGCGGGGTTCCCAGCATTTCGAACCCTACCATGTGTTTTCGAATGGTCGCCGACCTTAACAAAGGGGGATAGATATGGGCATGGAATTGCCACTCAGGATGTTCTGCTCCATCCGAGGGCCTTGCATGGAAGCCCATTGAATAGGGGACTGCCGACGAAAACAAGCGCTCGCAGGCTACCAGGGTTTGCCGCAGCACCTGCGCCAGACCGGCCACTTCCTGTGCCATCATTTCACCCGGCCCGGTAACAGGCCGCCTCGGAATCAGCAGTGTTTCATAGGGCCAGCAGGCCCAGTACGGCACCATCGACACGGCGTGTTGATTACTGCACACCAGTCGATCACCCGCCTCCAGTTCGGCTTCCATATAATCAATGAGAAGCGGGCGGGCATTGCTGGCGAAGTAGCCCGACTGTGTAGCCAGTTCCTTGGCGGGTTCAACCGGCAGGCTGCGTGTCGCCCAGATCTGCGCGTGGGGATGTGGGTTGCTGCAGCCCATCATCTGTCCGCGGTTTTCGAATATTTGCACATAATTTACGTCTGACCGCTGATCCAGCGCAGCAAACTCGTTGAACAACAGTTGCAACGACCGGGCCACCTGGTGATCATCCATGGTCGCCAACCGCAGGTGGTGTTGCTCAGAAAAGCAGACCACCCGGCAAATGCCACTCTCGGCCCGGGAGACAAAAAGAGGATTGGGTTCCGGCTCTATCTCGGATTCCGGGGAAAGCGCGGCAAAATCATTGTCAAACGCAAACCCGCCGGAATAATCGGGATTACTTTCTCCGCCTGCCCTCTTGTTTCCGGGGCACAGATAGCAGTCCGGATCATAATTCAGCATGGACCCTTCGTCCGGGTCGTCAACCTGCCCCTGCCAGGGTCTCTGTGTACGATGTGGGGAAACCAGTACCCACTCGCCGCTCAGCAGGTTCTTTCTGCGGTGGGAATGTGTTTGCGAACTCATGGTCTACCTGATTCTGTTCACTGCATCCGCCGGGGCGGCAATATGCACCCACGGGCCCTTTCCAAGGTCCCTGGCGTACTGCTCACTGATCCGTGCAGCAGCTTTCTGTGCCGCTTCGGTGCGGACCAGGCTGATGGTACAGCCGCCAAAACCGGCCCCCATCATGCGCGAGCCCAGCACACCCTCGCAAGCCGTGGCAATTTCGACCAGCCGATCCAGCTCTTTGCAGCTCACCTCGTAATCGTCCCGCAGGCTGGCATGTGACTGATTCACCAGTATACCGAGGCGTTCCAGATCCTGGTTCACCAGCGCATGCTGTGCCTCCTGAACCCGCAAGTTTTCGTTAATGACATGACGCACGCGACGATGGGCAGGCTCATCCAGTAAATCGCGATGCGCTTCCAACTGGGCCAGGGTCACTTCACGCAGACACTGCAGGTCCGGAATGACATTTTGGAGAATGCTCAGCGCTGACTCACATTCCTGTCGCCTGGAATTGTAGCCACCCGTTGATACCCGGTGAATAACGCCGCTGTGCACGATCAGGAATTGCAGGTCTGACGGCATTGCCAGCAGTTCATAAGCCTGGGAACGGCAGTCCAGCATCATGACCCGGCCGCGCTCACCCAGGGCAATGGCGAACTGGTCCATTATGCCGCACTGGGCGCCGACGAATTCCATTTCGGCGCGCTGACACAGCAGCGCAAGTTTTTTCCGGTCCATTCCAAAACCGGCGGTCTCCAGCAGGGCAAGCGCCAGCGCCAACTCCAGTGACGCCGATGAACTCAGGCCACCGCCCAGCGGAATATTGCCGTCAATAGCGACGTCGCAACCCCGCAGGCGCAGGCCTTCTTTGGCCAGCGTCCATGCCACAGCCTTGAGGTATTCGACCGGTTGGCCCTGTTCTCCGCGGTCCAGTTTTTCCAGGTCAATCGAATGGAGTTGTTGCGCATTGCCGTCAAAAATTTGCAGCAACCGGTCTGCGCGAGGTGCAATCGCTACCCAGGTGTGCAAATCGATGGTAGCGGGAAGTACAAACCCACCGTTGTAGTCAGTATGCTCACCAATTACGTTGATTCGTCCCGGAGCCTGGTAAATGCGGGGCCAGCCATTGTCCTGGCCGCCAAATACTCTGATAAATTCTGAACGGACCTTCTCAGGTCCAGATTCCTGCTGCATTTACGGGGCTCTGGGAAATTTTTATTATCTTAATTCGCAAACATGCACCATGAACATGGACTTTGCAGCTAAGAAATGGATATTCTTACGGTAATGACGACGCCAAGACTCAGGGAAGGATTTGCCGGGCAGGATATGTACGTGATCCCGCGCCCCATTCTCGCCGATGCGAGTCGCCATCCCCTGATTGGCGCGCTATACCCAACCGATATTGGCTGGTTTCCGGAGGCGAAATTTCACTTTCGCGCCCGCCCTGATGGCGCTTCCCAGGACCACCTGATGATGTGTACCGGCGGCCACGGCCACGTCGTGGTCGACGGTGAGGAAAATCATCTCCAGGCCGGTGAGTTACTGATCATCCCACGGCACACCAGCCACCAGTACTGGGCCGCTGAGGACGACCCCTGGTCTATTTACTGGATGCATTTTCTCGGCCGGGAGGCAGATTACTACCTGGAACGCATTGCGGGCCCCGGGCATCCGGTGCCGGTAGACCAGGACACACAAGTCGAGGCCATCCGACTTTTTCGTGACTGTCTCGATACACTCGATAGTGGCTATGCCCTGCCGACGCTGATTTACGCCGCGCAATCGGCCCGTCACATTCTCTCCCTGCTGTTATTTCGCAACCCTTCTTTCCCTGTCGAACAGCGGGTCGGGCAAAGGCAACTGCAGCTTGGCGGAACGCTTGAGTTCATGCGCGAACGGATTTCGGAACCGGTCAGACTGGAAGAATTCGCAAAACATGCAGGCCTGTCGGTCAGTCACTTCTCGGAACTGTTTCGGGAGCAGACCGGCTTGTCGCCCATGTCCCACTTTACCCAGCTGAAGATCCGCCAGGCCTGCCGCTTACTCGATTTGACCCGCAAGCCTGTCAAGGTGGTTGCAATAGAAACGGGCTATACGGATCCCTATTATTTTTCCCGGGTTTTCAAGAAAATCATGGGAATTTCCCCGGACAAGTACCGCGCCATCAAGAAAGGTTGATTGATTGATGTCAACCGGCTCCCACTCCAGTGAAGTTTAGGCCCATGATCGTAAGATAATCCATCACCCAGTCGTTACATCCATTGAGAACCTTGCTCAAGACGTGAGAATATTCACAAAGTGGGAAATTAGAATCAAAAAAACCGGCTAAATACCAGAAATGCCGGAAAGGAGTCGTGCCAGATGAAAGAGCAGTCACTCAGAATAACTCCTCTCGCTGCAGCCATCGCAGCAGTCCTGTATCCAATGCAGCCAGCACTTGCGCAGGACCAGGAATACGAAGATAGCCCGATGCTCGAGGAAGTTCTGGTAACGGCAACGATGCGCGAGGTCAATCTGCAGCGCGTTCCGCAGGCCATCACGGCTTTTACAGCGGTGGACATTCAAAGAGCAAACTTCCAGAACCTTGACGACGTAGTCAAGGCACTGCCCAGCCTTAACCTGGTAAATTCACAACCCGGCCGTAACGAGCTCGTCTATCGGGGCATCTCTTCCGGTGTGGGTGAATACTATACAGATACGCAGACAGCCGTTTATATCGATGACTCTTCCATTTCCCTGATTTCGCAGCAACCGTTCCCCCAATTCGTTGATATGGAGCGGCTGGAATCCCTGCCTGGACCACAGACCACGCTGTTCGGCTCGGCATCCCAAACCGGAACACTGCGCTACATTACCAACAAGCCCAACATGGCCGGAGTCAGCGGCGGTGTGTTTGGTGAAGTGGGTACGACCAAGGGCGGCGATGCCAGTTACCAGGCGCAGGGCTGGGTCAATGTTCCGCTGTCTGAAAGTTTCGCCCTGAGGGCCGTGGGATACTACGCCAAAGAGGGCGGCTGGATTGACAATGTTGCGGGAACAACCTATGCAGGCCCGACCGAATCCGGCCCGCAGTTCGATACCAGCAACAAAAATGTAGTTGAAAAGAACCAGAACAAGAGAAAACTGTCCGGTGGCCGTATCGCGGCGCTGTGGGAACTCTCTGACGATTTATCGGCCAGCCTGATGATCATTTCGGAGGACACCAAGGACGATGGCACCTGGAACGTGGATCCGTCGCTGGATGAGTTTGAAATCATCCGCTTTTTTGACGAATACCGCGACGACAAGTGGACCAATTATGCTTTCACAATCGACGCCGACCTCGGCTCTATCGGGTTCAAATCGATTACCAGTATTTTTGACCGGGACATCAAGTACGAGTGGGACAACATGGCCTACGAGCAGTACAAGGATGCCTATTTCGGCTACTACCTGGGCTATACGCTGTACAACTCGCAGTACACCTTTGGAACCATCTTCAACGACCAGAACCAGAAACGCTTTTCACAGGAATTCCGCTGGACCTCGCAAACCGAAAGCCGCTTCCAGTGGGTGGCCGGGCTGTACTACGAGGACCTGCATGATGACTGGTACTACGGCGCCAGCAACGACCAGTTGATGGACACTGTTATGTGGCCCTATGCCCAGTACTGGGCGTATTACTACAATTATTACGGCTACCCCGTTGATTATCCCATTGCCCCGACCAATGTCGGTTATTCCGAAACGCTCGATCGCGACATCGAGCAGTATTCAGTCTTCGGGGAAATGACTTACGACATCACCGATCAGTGGCGCATCAAGGGTGGCCTGCGCTGGTTCCAGTACGACCGCCGCCAGTATCTGCAAAACCAGTTTCCCGAAGGTCTGCCACCCTGGGGCACGATGGATACCGATGGCGCTTATGTGGCCGAAGGAAAAACCAGCGACTTCCTCTTCAAGGGCAGTATTTCCTACCAGATTGACCCAGACAAGATGGTGTATTTCCTCTACAGTGAGGGATTCCGGCTGGGCGGTTTCAATAGCCTGAGGGCTGCCAACACGGGGCTTGTGCCACTGGAATACGACCCGGATAAGCTGCTCAATTATGAGCTCGGCCTGAAGAGCCAGTGGCTGGATAATCGCTTG
>Ga0265306_10000820_pt1 | contig 15064 bp, 8 predicted proteins | sample Helome_3_FD_192493 | JGI IMG/M metagenome (GOLD analysis project Ga0265306, IMG submission 192493) | Marine sediment microbial communities from subtidal zone of North Sea - Hel_20160420 (Illumina Assembly) | ecosystem: Environmental > Aquatic > Marine > Subtidal zone > Sediment ...
CGATCCCCTGGGCGAGAATTTTGATCCTGAAAAGCACCAGGCCATCAGCATGATCGAGGCAGAGGGGGCAGCACCCAATACTGTTGTCGATGTTATGCAGAAGGGTTTCTTGTTAAATGATCGCCTGGTGCGACCTGCAATGGTTGTTGTTGCCAAGTAATTTACAAAAATAATTAAAATTTACTTGAAAGCAATAAAAATAACCCTACATCTGGTGTAAGTTTCTTTTAGTACAAATTTTTTGGAGTATATCTAATGGGCAGAATCATAGGCATAGACCTCGGTACCACGAACTCTTGTGTGGCGGTAATGGAGGGCGGCAAACCCAAGGTTATCGAAAATGCCGAGGGTGATCGTACTACCCCTTCTATCGTGGCTTTTGGCACTGACGATGAAGTCCTGGTTGGGCAGCCCGCAAAACGCCAGGCAGTCACCAATCCTACTAACACGTTATACGCGGTAAAACGCCTGATCGGGCGTCGTTTCGATGAAAAAGAGGTGCAGAAGGATATTGACCTGGTGCCCTATACCATCATCAAGGCCGACAATGGTGATGCCTGGGTTGAAGCCAAGGGCAATAAAATGGCGCCGCCTGAAATTTCGGCTCGCGTATTGCAAAAGATGAAGAAGACCGCCGAAGAGTATCTCGGTGAAGAGGTAACCGAGGCCGTTATTACGGTGCCGGCCTATTTTAATGACTCACAACGCCAGGCAACCAAGGACGCGGGGAAAATTGCCGGCCTCGAAGTTAAACGCATTATCAACGAGCCAACCGCGGCGGCCCTGGCCTACGGCATGGACAAGTCTACCGGCGATAAAAAGATCGCTGTTTATGACCTCGGTGGTGGAACTTTCGATATCTCGATAATCGAGGTGGCTGAAGTCGATGGCGAGCACCAGTTCGAAGTACTGTCCACCAATGGCGATACGTTTCTCGGTGGTGAAGATTTCGATATGCGCCTGATAGATTACCTTGCCGATGCATTCAAGAAAGAGCAGGGCATGGACCTGCGAGGCGACCCGCTCGCGATGCAGCGTTTGAAGGAGGCTGCCGAGAAAGCAAAAATTGAACTGTCATCGAGCCAGCAAACCGATATAAATCTGCCCTATATCACTGCAGACGCATCGGGCCCCAAGCATCTTAATTTGAAGATTACCCGCGCCAAGCTCGAATCACTGGTTGACGATCTGATCGCGCGCACCATTGATCCACTCAAGGTGGCTCTCGATGATGCGGGTCTTTCGGTATCGGATATCAATGACATTATCCTGGTTGGCGGCCAAACCCGTATGCCGAAGGTTCTGGAAGTAGTTACAAACTTCTTTGGTCGCGATCCACGCCGTGATGTAAACCCGGACGAGGCAGTTGCATGTGGTGCCGCGATCCAGGGCGGTGTTCTCGGTGGCGATGTTAAAAACGTGTTACTGCTTGACGTTACCCCGCTTTCACTTGGTATCGAGACCCTCGGTGGTGTGATGACCAAGTTGATTGAAAAGAATACGACTATTCCGACCAAGGCCGCGCAGACCTTTTCGACCGCCGAAGATAACCAGACCGCGGTAACGGTCCATGTGCTGCAGGGTGAACGTGAAGTCGCCACGGCTAACAAGTCTCTAGGTCGATTTGATCTCTCGGAAATCCCGACTGCGCAACGCGGTGTGCCCCAGATCGAAGTAACATTCGATATCGACGCTAACGGTATTCTTAACGTATCGGCCAAGGACAAGGCAACTGGCAAAGAGCAGAAGATTGTTATCAAGGCTTCCAGTGGTCTTTCCGATGATGAAGTCGATGCAATGATCAAGGATGCGGAAGCACATGCCGATGAAGATCGTAAGCATCGTGAATCTGTCGAAACTCGCAACCAGGCTGATGCGATGATCCACGCGGCTGAGAAGACGGTCAAGGATCTGAGTGACCAGATAGAAGATGAAGACAAAGCCGGTATCGAAGCAGCTATCGAAGATCTGAAAAAGGCTTTAGAGGGTTCGGACAAGGACGATATCGATGCCAAAACGCAGGCCCTTGCCGAGGCATCGAGCAAGGTGGCTGAAAAGGCCTATTCCGCTGGTGCCGAAGAAGGTGGACCCGACCCGGTTGATGCGAATGCATCGGCGCAGGCGGATGCCAGTGAAGATGTTGTCGATGCCGAGTTTGAAGAAGTAAAAGAAGACGACAAAAAGTAACGGTATGTTTTGATCGTTATAGACCTGGCGCGATTTATCGCGCCGGGTTTTATTATTTGTAGATACGAGTCAATGTCACAACGCGATTATTACGAAGTTCTCGAAGTTTCAAATACTGCATCGGATGCCGAAATTAAAAAGGCGTTTCGTCGCCTGGCAATGAAATATCATCCGGATCGCAATCCTGATGACGAGTCAGCTGAAATAAACTTCAAGGAAGCCAAGGAAGCTTTCGACGTACTTTCAAATCCCAACAAACGCGCAGCCTATGACCAGTTCGGACACGCCGGTGTCGATCAATCCGTCGGTGGAGGCGGCTTCAGCGGGGGCGGTTTCGGTGACGCCTTCAGCGATATTTTTGGAGATATATTCGGCGGCGGTGGTCGTTCCCGTGTACGCAAGGGCGCCGATCTGCAGTACAACCTCGAATTAACCCTGGAGGATGCCGTCAAAGGTACCACGGTTAAAATTCGTGTACCTACCCTGAAACACTGTACTACCTGCTCAGGTAGTGGCGCAAAACCCGGCACTTCTGCCGAAACCTGCAGTACCTGTGGCGGGCACGGCCAGGTGCGTATGCAACAGGGTTTTTTCTCGGTGCAGCAAACCTGTCCCAATTGTCGTGGCAAAGGCACAACCATCAGTGATCCCTGCAATACATGCCACGGTGTCGGACGGGTAAAAGAACACAAATCGCTATCCGTGGAAGTGCCTGCGGGGGTCGATAATGGTGATCGTATTCGCCTGTCAGGAGAAGGCGAGGCCGGCGATGCAAGTGCTCCGTCCGGCGATTTGTTCGTGCAAATACATGTCAAACCACACCCGATTTTTGAACGTGACAATGCTGATCTTTACTGCGAGGTACCTATTAGCATCGTTACTGCCGCGCTTGGCGGCGAGCTGGAAGTACCCAGCCTCGAGGGCAGACTAAACCTGAAAATACCAGCAGGCACCCAGACACATAAGCAGTTTCGGATGCGCGGCAAGGGTGTCAAACCGGTTCGAGGTGGTCCAATCGGTGATTTAATCTGCCGCATTGTTGTCGAAACACCTGTAAAATTGAACGCTGAGCAAAAAGAACTACTTGAGCAATTTGCACAATCGATGGATAAGGCGGGAAAGAAACACAGTCCGAATGAAAATTCCTGGGTCGATAACATGAAGAAGTTTTTTGAAGATATGAAATCTTGAGACATTGAACCTGGGAGATTACTAGTGGCTCGAATCGCAATTGCAGGCGCAGCAGGACGGATGGGCAGGAACCTGGTTATTGCCTGTAGCGAGAGCGACGATATGGAGTTAACCCAGGCCCTGGAGCAGGATCAAAGCCCGTCTCTAGGCATGGATAGCGGTTTGCTGGCCGGACTGGCCCCCAATAAAGTATTAATCAGCGATCATCTCGACGCCAGCTCGTTTGACGTACTGATCGACTTTACCCATCCGAGCGCTACCACTCACCACGTCGATTTTTGTTTAAAGCACAGCAAGAAAATGGTTGTCGGCACCACCGGTTGTGACGCCGAACTAGAGCAAAAAATGCACGCGGCTGGACAGGAAATTGCCATTGTTTATGCCCCGAATATGAGTGTCGGGGTGAACCTTTGTTTTAAACTGCTGCAAACCGCCGCCGCGGTTCTCGGCGATAGCGTTGATATTGAAATAATCGAAGCACATCATCGCCACAAGGTAGACTCGCCGTCCGGCACCGCTTTAAAAATGGGGCAGGTGGTTGCCGAAACCCTGGGCCGCAAGCTGAATGATTGTGCGGTTTACGGTCGTGAAGGCCAGACCGGGGCCAGGGATCGTAGTACCATCGGCTTCGAAACGATCCGCGCCGGGGATATTGTCGGCGAGCACACGGTTTTATTCGCCGCCGAGGGTGAACGTATCGAAATTACGCACAAGGCTTCCAGTCGCATGACCTTCGCGCACGGTGCGATTCGGGCATGCCGCTGGTTGGAGCAGCAGGAAAAAGGCATTTTCAGTATGCAGGAGGTACTCGAAATTGCGTGAATTCACATTAGATAGTGAATGTAAGTAAATGAATTTAAACCACTTTACCATTTTTCCTGCCATTCATTTGCGCAATGGAGAGGTAGTGCGTTTCACCCAGGGTGATACCGAAAATCCAGTTGTCTTCAATACCGATCCAGTCGCATGCGCACGCCAGTGGATCGAACAGGGCGCCGAATGGCTGCAGGTTGTCAATCTTGACGCCGCTTTCGACGAGGACGCCAGCCATAACTGGGAACTTATTAAACAGATAACTGCGCTCGAGGTAAATATCCAGTTCGGTGGCGGCATCCGCAGCATTGATGATGTTCACTGGGCGATGAAATCGGGCATCAAGCGGGTCATTATCGGGACTTCTGCGGTTGAAAATGCGCAAATGATGGCAGAGTCGATTGCAACCTATGGCAGTGATGCAGTTGTGCTCGGGATCGATGCCGATGCCCAGGGCGAGGTCCAGATTCATGGCTGGCGTGCAGGCGGAAGCGTGCAGGCAACAGCGCTTGCGATTCAAATGCGACAACTGGGGGTAACCACGGCAATTCATACCAGTATTCATCGTGACGGTTCGATGACCGGGGTTGACCTGGAAGCATCTATTGATCTTGCCGCCATGAGCGGTTTGCGAATCATCGTTGGCGGTGGTATCGGCTCAATGACGGATGTGCGTGAGTGCTTTAACAACGACGGCATCGATGGCGTAATAATCGGTAAGGCACTCTATACCGGTAATGTTGACCTGAAAAAAGCGCTCGATATTTCCAGTCATAAGGACTCCTTCGAGGCCGGGTTATCCAAGTGGAAGGCCGATCAAAGCATGCCCTGGAATCGATTTGGATATGAACTGGTCGAACATAATTTGAAGAAGCATATCCCGATGGATTCACAACCGCTGCGTATTCTTGATGCCGGTGGCGGTAACGGGCTTGACAGCCTGGCGCTGGCGCGCATGAATCACAAGATTGAACTTGTTGATATCTCCCAACAGATGCTCGATGACGCTCGCGCTAATGCAGCGTTGGCCGGTGTTACCGATCGACTGAGTATCCACGCGATGGATATTCTCAACATTGGCAGTAAATTTTCCGAAAACGAGTTTGATATAATCCTCTGTCACAACGTTATTCAATTTATCGACGAGGTGAAACCGCTGCTGGAGGCCCTGCAGCTGGTTTTGAAGCCCGGTGGTTTCATGTCGTTGATAGCCACCAATCAATATTCGTTACCCTACCAGGCGGCCTTTCTGGAACAGGACCTGGATAAAGCCTATGACCTGCTCGACCAGAGCGATCAGTACAACTCGATATTTGATATTAACGTGCATGAATATCGCCCTGACGAAGTCATCGACTGGCTCACTGGCATGGGACTAAACCTGGAAAAACACTACGGGATTCGGTGCCTTTACAATTACTGGGGCACCAATGAATTAAAGGAGGATTCCGCGGTATACAAAAAACTGAAGAAGCTCGAAAGGGAGTTTACCGAACGTGATCCCTACAAGCTTACTGCGAGACAGTTCCAGATCATCGCGCGAAAGACCTGAGCGGTCAGTCGCATAAGTATCGTTAACGCATTGTCACCAGCTCCTCCGAGCTGGTTGGATGAATCGCCACGGTGTCATCGAAGTCCTGTTTGCAGGCTCCCATCCGTATTGCTACCGCGAAACCCTGCAGCATCTCGTCGACCGCGGGACCTATCATGTGGCAACCAATAACCTTTTCTTCCTCATCGAGACATACCAGTTTCATCGCGGTGGGCACGTCGTGTCCACTGATCGAGTTGTACATCGCCGTAAACCGAGTCTGGTAAACCTTGATCCGATCGCCGTATTGTTCTCGTGCCGCTTCCTCGGTAGCACCTACGGTTCCGATCGGTGGGTGACTGAATACGACGGTTGGAATCAACTCGTAGTCGAGGTGACGCTCGGCCTGGTTATTGTAGAGGCGATCCGCCAGCCGTCTGCCGGCGGCAATCGCAACCGGGGTTAGAGCAGCTCGCCCGGTTACATCTCCAAGGGCAAAAATATGAGGCTGATTGGTGCATTGGTATAGATCGGTTTCGATAAAATTTTTCTGATTTATGCCGACGTCGGCATTTTCCAGTTTCAGCGTATCAAGGTCAGTGCTCCGCCCAATGGCATAGATCACCTGGTCCACCTGTTCAAGCCCAACACCATGATTGTCATCAACTTCCAGCAAGCCGGAAGCCGCCCGCCTGATGTGGGTAATTTGACAGTTGGTTCGCAGCTCGATGCCGGATTTGGCAAGCTCTTCCAGCAGTGTTGTTTGAATCAGGCTGTCGAACTCACCCAGTACATGATGCTTGCGTAAAAACAGGGTGACATGGCTTCCCAGCGAATTCAGTACGCCGGCCAGTTCTACCGCGATATAACCCGAGCCCACTATCGCAACGCGAGCCGGTTGCCGATCGAGCGCGAAAAATCCATCGGAAGTGATGGCATGTTCCGCACCGGGTATGTCCGCTACTCGCGGATGTGTTCCGGTCGCAATGGCAATGTGTTTGGCAGAATATTGTTTACCGTTGACAACTACCGTGTTGGCGTCGACGAAACTGGCCTCACCTTCAATTTCGTCGATGCCAAGCTCTTTCAGGTACCCGTGATACCAGTCATTGATTCCGCTGATGTATCGCTCCCGTTTTTCAACCAGCCTGGACCAGTCAAATCCGTTACTGGTCAGGTCGTAACCATAACCACCGGCATCGTCGATCATATGAGCCAGGTTCGCTGCGAACCACATGATTTTCTTTGGCACACAGCCGACATTGACACAGGTGCCGCCGATATCGCCACGTTCCACGATCGCACAACGTTGACCATAGCTGGCCGCGCGTTCCGCAATAGACAGACCGCCACTTCCGGCGCCAAGCGTGATCAGGTCATAGTCGTATTCATGTGCCATGGTTTTCTCCGTGTTTACCGGCGCGCACTGTAGCAGTTTTCGGATAGATTTTTTATCCTTCTGCAGACATAATTCGTCGAAATCTGAAATGGTCGCGTCAAATGTTTAAATTTATAAGATTCCTGATAACCCATGGCATTGCCCTGGCGATCGGCTTTGCGCTGGGAATTTACCTGTTACCAATACTGGTGGCACCGGAAGGGCCCAGTGACGCCGAGGTGTCAACTTCGATGTCGCAGGCCATGTTCAGTGCTCAATTCCGCAAAGACCTGCCGGGTAGCGATTTCCTGCATTGGGGGGAAGGGACGATTTCGATCTCGGCAAAGCAAATCGGCTTTATGGGATCGCTTGCACCGGGACCAGATTACCGCCTGTACCTGACTCGTAAGCTCGTTCTGAATGAACAGGAATTTCTGAATGTAAAAAATGAATCGGTCGTTGTCGGGGAGGTTAAGAGCTTCAGTAATTTTATTCTGCCGATGCCGGAATCTATCAATCCATCCGAATATACTGCGGTTGTTGTCTGGTGTGAATCTTTCGCTGAATTTATAACGGCCGCAAATTACCAGTAGTACGTTCCCTGGCAGCTTGACATTAACTAGTCCTGCGGGCCCCAGAGGATCCGGTCGAGGCTATCTTCGGTTTCGAGTTCAATAATTTTTGTACCATCGAAGCGTATACCTTCCTGCTTTAACAACTGCGCCTGCTCCCGGTAAGAACGGGATCCGATTTCAAATGCCAGGGTTCGATTCGAGCGCACCACGCGAAACCAGGGCAGGGGATCGGGAGATCTCCCAAGTGCAGCACCGACCATCCGCGAATAGCGAGGAAATCCAGCCGCCCTCGCGACTTCGCCATAACCCATTACCCGGCCGGGAGGAATCGAGGCAACAACCTGCCAGACCTGGTGATCAAACTTTTCCCTGAAGCGACTCATGGTGCGAGTTTACTATCGGACGCGATGGCTGAAAAGCAATCCGGAATTTTCATCCAGGCCGGGATAGGCTGTCCCGGGAATTCTTCGTTTCTGCTCTTGATAATTCTTGCTAACCCTTACGGCACATAGATTAATAGTTAGCAAACGACATCGGAACCTATACGATATATTGCATTAAGATGTTATTTTAAGCTATTGAATTTAAAAGATTTACTGCCCATGTAATCTCACTGTTAAATAGCCTAATCGCTCAACCAGATCAATTAGCCTCACCGCGCGTGTTCCCTCTTACCGAGTTGCACCAGCCGGCGCACCTCCGAAACTGCAACGCTGATAGTCGGGAAATCGCAGCTGCGCATCGCGCTGAACTCGTTGAGAATACTGTCATAGCGCTGTAGCGCAATGTCGTTCTGTTGTTCCCAGATAGACATCGCCTTGTTGGTATGACGCTTGTTTTCCACGATCTGTAAAACCAGCTCGGTCAGGTTATGCTGATTGGCATGCAAATCATTACGCAAATTCAGGATCGCGAGATGATTCCAGTGAGTGCGCACTATGGTTTGCGAAATGGCGTCCCTGATCCAGTGTAACTGCAGGCGCTCGGACAATACAAAAAACAGCCTCGCCACATACTCGGTATCCGTGTGAAGCTCTGACTTTATTTCAATGATATCGAACACCGAAGCCAGCGTCGTTTTATCAACCAGTTCGTGCGCAAGCGCCTTGGGCAACCGGTATTTGACAAAGCGTCGCTTGGTGGCGAGATAGTTCCTGCGGGACTGACCCACCATGACGCTGGATATGACTTTGCGTAAAATTTTAGTATCGGATTTGTAACGCGCGATCACCTCGCTGACACTGAAATCTGCAGGCTGATTACGCAACAACCAACTGATCGAACGCTCCAGTAATCCACTAACCGCCTGGAAGCAATCGTACCTGTCGTTTTCGTGAACGACGTTATCCAGCTTCTCCAGTTTCCTCCAGGTATCGTAGAGATCAAAAACTTCAACACATACCACGTAGGCCTTGGCGATATCCTCGATGGTTGCACCGGTCTCCTCGCGTATGCGCGAACCGAAGCCGATACCGATATTGTTTGCAATCTGGTTGCTCAGTATCGTGGCAATAATCTCCTTGCGCAGTGGATGCCTGCGGATTTCATCGGCATAACGTTTGCGTATCAATCTCGGGAAGTATCCCAACAGGAGCGCGTCATAACAATCTTCAGTCAGCGACGAGGCTTCGAGCAGTGCATTTTTGTAGGTTAGCTTGCTGTAGGATAGCAATATCGATAGTTCGGGGTGGGTCAGCCCCTGGTTCTTGGCGATACGATCGGTGATCTGCTTGTCGCTGGGAAGATGTTCCAGACGCCGATTCAATATCTTTTCCGTTTCAAGATGGCGCATGAAGCGGGCGTGCTGATACATGTTAAGCGCGGCGTGTTGTTCAATGCTGTCGATGATCTGGGTCTGGCGATAGTTATTAAACAGGCATTTCTGTGCAATTTCATCAGTCATATCAACCAGCAACTGGTTACGTTCCTTGCTGCTTAATTGTCCGCTCTTGACCAGTTGCGATAACAGGATCTTGATATTGACTTCTTTATCCGAGCAATTGACACCCGCCGAGTTGTCGATTGAATCCGTGTAAATCAGGCCGCCTGCCTGCGCGTACTCAATGCGACCACGCTGGGTAACCCCGAGATTACCTCCTTCGCCGATAGCTTTAGCGCGCACCTGCCTGCCATTGATACGAATCGCGTCATTGCTTTTGTCGGAAACATCGCTGTCGGATTCGGCGGTCGCCTTGATATAGGTCCCGATACCACCATTCCAGATCAGGTCAACCTGGGCCTTCAGGATATAGACAATCAATTGGTTTGGCGTCAGGTGATCTTCCTTGCATTCGATGAGTTGCTTGATCTCGGGTGTGAGATTGATTTGCTTTGCCGACCTTAAAAATACACCGCCACCCTTGCTGATCAACTTCCTGTTGTAGTCATTCCAGGTAGAACGAGTTAAACCGAACATGCGCTCGCGCTCTTTGAAACTTTTCTTAATGTCTGGTTTGGGGTCAATAAAAATATGCATATGGTTAAACGCAGCGACCAACTGTATGCAGGGTGATAACAGCATACCGTTACCAAACACGTCTCCCGACATATCGCCGATGCCGACTACGCTAAATGGCTCTCGTTGAATATTCCTGCCGAGGCCGCGGAAATGGCGTTTTACCGATTCCCAGGCACCACGCGCCGTTATTCCCATTTTCTTGTGGTCATAGCCTTGCGAACCACCGGATGCAAAAGCATCATCGAGCCAGAAACCATGCTGCTCCGAGATACCATTGGCAACATCTGAAAAAGCGGCCGTACCCTTATCGGCGGCGACAACCAGGTATGGATCGGCGCTATCATGAATCCGGGTGCGCGGGGGTGTTTTGATCTCGTCATCAACCCGATTATCGGTCAACTCTAAAAGCGCATTGATGTACAAGGCGTAGCAGGTCTGAACTTCGCCATATACCTCCGACGCGGGCAAATGGGCAATCTGCTTGGTGATAAATCCTCCCTTGGAACCGGCCGGAACGATGACCGCATTTTTTACAATTTGCGCCTTCATCAAACCCAGTACCTCGGTACGGTAATCCTCGCGCCGATCAGACCAACGGATCCCGCCGCGGGCAACACGACCACCGCGTAAATGTATGCCCTCGAATCGCGGGGCGTAAACATAAATCTCGAACACGGGGCTCGGTTTCGGGAGTTGCTCTATTCGTGTCGAATCGAGTTTAAAGCTGAGGTGGCCGGAATCACCCGGGATATCCTGGAAATAATTGGTGCGAACCGTGGCATCCACCAGGTTGAGCATGCGCTTGTAGATGAGATCATGGTCCAGGGATTCGATACTGTGCAACTTTTCCTCGATTTCGCCGAAAAGCTGGAGGTGAGAATCGCTGTCGACCTTGTCCGGATCGAACTTGCGTATAAAACTGCGTACCAGCAATAGCGTAATTGCAGGGTAACTGTTCAGCGTCTCGATGATGTATTCACGACTATGTGGAAATCGAATTTGCTGCAGGTACGCGGTATAGGCTCGCAGTATCTGGATATTCCGAGCCTTGATGCAGGCACTGAACAGTAAATGATTGAAATCATCGTTTTCGCTGCGTTTTTTCCAGATACTCTCGAATAGCTCGCTGAAGTAGCGTGGTATTTTATCCGGATCTACATCGCAGATATTATCGCCACGTTCCAAGGTGAAATGATTGATCCAGTAATTTCGATTGCCCAGCCTGATGCGATAAGGCCGCCCGATCAGTACCTGCAAACCCATGGACTCGAACACCGGCATCGACTGCGACAGTGGGATCGTATCTTTAAGCGTGAACAACTTGATCGAGTAATTTTTAGGGTCCCGGGTAATTTTTACCAGCCTGGCCTGGGCCCGGTTGCGGGTATTGATCGTCGCCAGGACCTCGAGATCCGGAATCGCGTCGTCTACCGAAAAATCACCCTGGTAATTTTCTGAAAAGGTTTCTTCACTGATCTTCAACCTGGTCAGTTCAGGGTTATCATCGACACGTTTGAATAGCTGTTTGTACCAATTGTTCATTACCGCAGCCCTTTTTATATTATTGACGGCATTGTAAACCTTTTATCGAAACGGGTTTGGCTCTATATTAGAACCCGGCCACAAAATTCCATCCACCACGGCGGAAAATAGTCATGCATGCTGAACTGCCTGTCATTCCACCCCTAGCAGACGATAAGCTGCGCCAGAAGATCCGTGATCATTACCTTGAAAATGAAGCCGGGGTAATCGCCGGGCTGGTCGCAAATGCCCACTTCGAAGACCGGGAACGCAAGGCTATCAGCGCTATGGCCGCCGAGCTGATCAGCAAGGTTCGGGCGGATAGCAGTCCGAGTATGATGGAAAACTTTCTCGCCGAGTATGGTCTGTCGACGCGCGAGGGAGTGGCCCTGATGTGTCTTGCAGAGGCCCTGTTGCGGGTTCCGGACGCGCAGACCATAGATGAACTGATCGAAGACAAGATTTCGCCGGGGAACTGGGGCGAGCACCTGGGTCATTCAGGCTCTCCGCTGGTGAACGCTTCGACCTGGGCGTTGATGCTAACCGGTAAAATTGTTGCGCCCGAAGATGAGGGTGGTTTGCGCCTGACCCTGCACGGATTAGTCAAGCGACTTGGCGAACCCCTGGTACGCAATGCAGTGGGCCAGGCGATGCGTGAACTGGGCCGGCATTTTGTACTGGGCACCAAAATCGAGAAGGCGAGGAAACGAGCCAGGGAACTGCAAAAGCTTGGCTACACCTATTCCTACGACATGCTCGGAGAGGCCGCCCGCACCGAATCCGACGCCAGGAATTATCACCTGGCTTATTCTGATGCTATCACCGGATTGGCAAAGGACTGCAAGCACAAGAGCACGCGTGATAATCCGGGCATATCAGTGAAACTATCGGCGCTGCATCCACGTTATGAAATGGGCCAGTACCACCGCGTTATCGACGAACTGATACCAAGGGTTGAATCATTGGCGATGCTGGCCTGTTCCGCCAACATGGGATTTAATATCGATGCCGAGGAAGCTGACCGTCTTGATATCTCGCTCGACGTTATTGAGGCGGTTCTGTCCAATCCGGCATTGCGCGGCTGGGACGGTTTCGGTGTTGTGGTGCAGGCTTTCGGTAAACGCGCGATGCCGGTGCTCGACTGGCTTTATGCCCTGACCCAACGGCTCGACCGCAAGATCATGGTGCGCCTGGTAAAAGGCGCCTACTGGGATACCGAGATCAAGCGGGCACAGGTCCTCGGACTCTCCGACTACCCTGTTTTCACGCGCAAGGTAAATACCGACATATCCTACCTGGCCTGTGCCAGGAAACTGCTGGCGATGACGGATCGCATCTACCCGCAGTTTGCAACTCACAATGCTCACTCGGTGGCAGCCGTTTTAAAACTTGCAGGTGATCAACACGACTACGAGTTTCAGCGACTGCACGGAATGGGAGAGTCCCTGCATGAGTACGTGCATAGCAAGCATGATGCCCGTTGTCGCATTTACGCGCCGGTGGGTGAACACCAGGATTTACTGGCCTACCTGGTCAGACGCCTGCTCGAAAACGGGGCCAATAGTTCTTTCGTTAATCAAATTGTCGACACCAGTATTTCGCCGGAATCGATTGCGCGTGATCCAATCGATGCGATATCGGAACTTGATAATTTATCGAATCCGAATATCACTATGCCCCCGGGACTCTATGGCAGCACGCGTCTTAATTCACAGGGTTGGGATATTACCGACCTGACCTGCCTGCATGAAATCAACAACTCCCGCGAGCCTTTAAGTACAAAAACCTGGCAGGCAAAGCCGCTAACGGCTGCCGACATAACACATACTACCAGTCGTGATGTTTTTAATCCTGCGGATCCCGGAGACCGGGTAGGAGCGGTCTTCGAAGCGGACCTCGACACCGTGGAGCAGGCAATTCAAAGTGCTACCGAAGGCAGTGCAGAATGGTCACGAACCAGCAGGGAGGAGCGCGCTGCCTGTCTGCAACGTGTAGCCGATCTCTATGAAAAAAACGCCGCGGAATTCTTCGCCTTGTTGGCGCGCGAAGCCGGTAAATCCTGGCTCGATGCAGTCGGCGAATTACGCGAAGCGGTCGATTTCGCTCGCTACTACGCGACGCAACTCGATTCGCTGGACACTGACCTCGCTGCACGTGGCGTTATAGCCTGTATTTCTCCGTGGAACTTTCCGCTGGCTATATTCAGTGGCCAGGTATTTGCTGCACTTGCCACCGGCAACTGCGTTATCGCGAAACCTGCCGAGCAGACCAGCCTGGTAGCGGCTTTCGCAGGCGATTTAATGCACCAGGCCGGGATTCCACCAACGGCATTCCAGCTGCTACCGGGAACCGGCGCAGTTGTCGGGGCAGCTCTCAGCGCAGATGCTCGTATTGCCGGCATCTGCTTCACGGGTTCAACCGCGACCGCAATGCATATCAATCGCAACATGGCTCTTCATCTACCGGTAACGGCGCCGTTGATTGCCGAGACGGGTGGTCTGAACGCGATGATTGTCGACTCTACCGCGTTACCCGAACAGGTGGTTCGTGACGTGCTGGCTTCCGCCTTTCAAAGCGCGGGGCAACGCTGTTCCGCATTGCGCATGCTTTACCTGCAGGAAGATGTGGCGGATAAAGTGCTGGAGATGTTGTTTGGTGCAATGGATGAGCTGAACGTGGGTAATCCCTGGTACCTGGCTACCGATGTCGGCCCGGTTATCGACCAGGCGGCAAAGCAGAAAATTGATGCGCATTGCCATGGCATGGCGCAACAGGGACGTGTACTTAAATCTCTCGATGTTCCGCAGCAAGGCCTGTTCGTGGCCCCGACCGTGATTGAACTTGACGGTATCGAGCAACTCGAAGAAGAGATATTTGGCCCGGTGTTGCATGTCGCTCGGTTTGCGGCAAACGACATTGATACAGTGGTTAACTCGATCAATGAGCAGGGCTATGGCCTGACATTCGGCATACACACGCGGGTTGATTCGCGTGTGGAGCAGGTGGTCAGACGCATAAAGGCGGGCAACGTCTATGTAAACCGTAACCAGATTGGCGCGGTAGTCGGCACCCAGCCGTTTGGTGGTGAAGGGCTTTCCGGTACCGGTCCCAAGGCTGGCGGTCCCTGGTATTTGCATCGATTCGTTAGCGAGGCGAATACGCAATTCAGCAGTATTCAACAACAGGCGGTTGATACTGCAGCGTTACAGAAGCTCGTATCGAGTGTTGCAGGTTCCACGTCGACCCGGGCAAACCCCGACCTCGAGAAATTACAACGGCTGGCTAGCAGCGAAGGGCTTAAACACGACGTTAAATCGATTGTCGATATACACACAATGCCGGGACCGACCGGTGAAACCAATCAATTATCGGCACATCCTCGCGGGTTGGTACTGTGTCTTGGACCGACA
>Ga0265306_10000822_pt1 | contig 15052 bp, 13 predicted proteins | sample Helome_3_FD_192493 | JGI IMG/M metagenome (GOLD analysis project Ga0265306, IMG submission 192493) | Marine sediment microbial communities from subtidal zone of North Sea - Hel_20160420 (Illumina Assembly) | ecosystem: Environmental > Aquatic > Marine > Subtidal zone > Sediment ...
CGGGTGTATCAAAAAAGCCGGAGGATTTTCACGCGCGACGCGATTACGTCCAGATGCGCGGCAACGAAGTGTTCAAGGTGGCGGTCAATACGCTGGGGCGTATCGTCGACGAGACCCTGGCGGCGAACGAGCTGGAGAAATCGGATATCGACTGGCTGATCCCGCACCAGGCCAATATCCGCATTATCCAGGCCACGGCGAAAAAGCTCGACATGCCCATGGAGCGTGTGATCCAGACCGTTGCCGAGCACGGCAATACATCCACCGCCTCGGTGCCGATGGCGCTGGATGTGGCGGTCCGCGATGGGCGTATCAAGCGCGGCGAGATGCTGTTGCTGGAGGCTTTCGGCGGCGGCTTTACATGGGGCTCGGCGCTGGTTCGGTATTGAGGGACAGGCTGGCGCCAGCTACCGCCGAGCAACAAGCGTAGCTTTTAGGCCGCCGTCTGGCGGTCACCAGGCACGGTGTCATGCCACAGCGCAGAGGTAATAAAAGTGTCGAATCAAGATAGCAGACCGGAGTTTCACGGCTGGCGTCCACATCCCTGGCACGGACTCTCGCCGGGCAACAACCCGCCGCTCGAAGTACGCGCGTTTATCGAGATCACACCGTTCGATCTGGTCAAGTACGAAGTCGACAAGGAGACCGGGTACACGATCGTCGATCGGCCGCAGCGCACCTCCTCGCAACCGCCGGCGCTATACGGTTTTATCCCGCAGACCTATTGTGGCGATCGCGTGCGTGACCTGACCCCCGCGGCGGAACTGGCCGATGGCGATCCGCTGGATATCTGTGTGATCAGCGAGCGCCGCATCGACCGTGGCGGCATCCTCCTCGATACGCGCGTCATCGGCGGCATCCAGATGCTCGACAACGGCGAGGCGGACGACAAGATCATTGCTGTGTTGCGTAACGATTACATCTGGAGCGGGGTCAACGATCTCGCCGAATTACCCGATATCCAGGTCCAGCGTATCAAGCATTATTTCGGCACCTACAAGATGAGCGACGAGATGGATTCGTCGATCAGGATTACCGGCACCTATGGCCGTGATCGCGCAGCCGAAGTGATCGTTGCCGCAATGGCAGACTACGAGGAGTGTTTCGGTCATTACCGTCGCGCCCTGCAGCGCACCGAGGCCGAGATGTTCGGTCTGCGCGACAACGACTGAGCCGCCGGGGCGACGCTCAGCGCACCGGAGTGGCAGCCAGCTCCTCGAACAGGGCCACGAATTCGGTGGTCAATTTGTGACGCGGAGCGAGATAGATCAGCGGCGTGGCCCGGTCATGGCTCTCACGCATCTTCACCGATGAAGACAGTCGGGTCTGCAGCACCGGCAGACCTTCCTGACAGAGTTCTTCGACCAGACGCCTGGGCAGATTGGCCCGTGGCAAGAACTGGTTGATGATGATGCCTTCCACGTGCAGCTCACGATTGTGGTCGCTGCGCGTCTCCTCGACATTCTCCAGCAGCTGGTACAGGGCGCGACGGGAGAAATCATCGCAGTCGAAGGGGATCAGACAGCCTTCGGCCGCGATCAGCGCAGACAGGGTGAAGAAATTGAACGCCGGCGGCGTATCGATATAAACCGCCTGGTATTGCGCCGAGACATCGTCCATCAGCTCGCGGAACTTGTAGATCTTGTGTTTGGCCTGGAGCTTGCTCTCCAGTTCATTGAGATCCGGCGAGGAGGGGATCAGATCAAGATCCTCGAAGCTGGTCTCCTCGATATACCTTGCCGGTTCCTGTTCCAGCAGGCGAAAACTCAGGCAATCCTGAAAAAAGTCGCCGATACCCCGATCGCTGGCCTCGTAGTCGGCCCCCAAAAGGTATTGGGAGGCATTGCCCTGGGGATCGAGATCCACCAGCAGCGTCGAGATTCCCCGGCTGGCGCTGATGGCGGCGAGATTTGCGGCGATGCTGGATTTGCCGACACCGCCTTTTTGATTAAACACCACCCGGCGCATGATCCGTTTACCTCGGCTGCGTGGACAAGCTGGAGCCGCGATTGCGGCTTTGCGTCAAAGTGTGTGCAGCACGCAGATCCGCGTCAAGGGCAGGTCACTTCCAGAGCGAGAACTTGCGCTTCTTTTCGGCCTCCGGCACGGCGTCCTTGGCCTTGCGCCGTTTGATCCGTTCCAGCAGCTTGGTGCGCTTGGCTTTGAGTCGCGCACCCCTGGCATCTCCACGGCCACGCATCCGCGTGGCGAAGGTATCGCGGAAGGCGACGAAGTCCTTGTAGCCCTCGACCTCGTGCTTGAGTTCCCGGAATACGAGCTCGATCATGATGGCGTCGTCCAGATAGCCGATGCCGGGGATGCTGTCCGGGATCAGGTCCTCGGGGTCGCAAAAATAGACCAGCGCGCAAAGCACCCGGCTGCGCTCGGGTTCGGGCATCGCCCAATCCTCGTCGGTGAGCATCCCGACCATCGCTTCGAGCTGTTCCAGGCGAGCATTGATAAAGGTCGGGGCATTGGCCCCGGCGACTTCCAGAAACAACTCTCTGGCGGCATCGATGATGTCGCTCTCGTCAGCGTCACGGACCGCGTCGCGCGCCTTCTGCATGCACTCGCGAAAGTGGCGCAAGTCCTTGTCGCTGATCTCGAAAGTGACGCGCATGGTCATCGGATTCTCCGGCCTTAGTTGCAGCGGGAAGCCTACGCAGTGCTTCGGGGAGCGTCAATAGCGCAGCGACCTCGCGCGATCGCAGCTACGACCCGGATCTTCGGGCAAGCGGCCGTCCGCAGGGACCCGCAGCGGCTGGTGGACGCATAAACCGGCCGGGTGAAGCCGGGATCGAGGCAACCGCTGCCGAGCCCGAGCAAAAAAAAGCCGCGACCGAAGTCGCGGCTCATTTGCTGCGTGGACGCAGCGGGTATCAGACCAGGTCTTATTTGGACATGGACTTCTTGAACATCCGATCGAGCTTCTCGGTGTTCGCGTTACAGCAGCTCTGCGCGCCGGCCGAGGCCTGAGCCGCGCTGTTGGCCGTATTCTGAGCATTGGCGGCCATCCGCTTGGCGTCAGCCGAAGCTGCTTCGGCCGCCATGGCAGCGGTCTTGGCAGAGGAAGCATCGCTGGCGGCCTGGGAAGCCATGGACTTGGCTTCGTCGGCAGTAGCCTGAGCCTTCTTGACAGAGTCCACGCTGGCGCAGCCGGACATGCCAACCATCAGGGCCAGAGCGGCAGTGAGAGCGAGTCTGTTTTTCATATTCAAATCTCCGATATCGGTATGACGAAACACGAATTTGAAGCGCCGGGCCTGCAGAGACCGGCATTTCGTCGCCGCCAAACTACCGAAACCATGGCGGCTAATCAAGCGAAATCGAGTCTCTGCTGGCGGGGCGATGCGCCACAGCCTCGGGCCGGCTCAAAATCCGGCCGCTCGGACCACTGGCCCGAGTGCTGTGTAGCGAGCGGATCGAATCGAGGACCTGGCCTCTGCGGTCATTCGCTACGCTCGGTCACCTCGAGCACGTGGTAGCCGAATTGTGTCTTGACCGGGCCCAGAGGCTGGCCTATTTCACCAGAGAAAACGACCTGGTCGAACTCCGGCACCATGCGTCCGCGACCAAAGGAGCCGAGATCCCCACCGCGGGCGCCCGAGGGACATTTCGAGTGTTTTTTCGCCAGCTCGGCGAAGTCACCGCCCTCCTGGATCTTGGAGATCAGATCCTGACATTCGGCTTCGGTCTCGACGAGGATATGGCGGGCGCTGGCTGTCGACATGGGATTCTCCTTCGATTGGCAAAACGCTGATTCTAACAGCGGCGGGATACGGTCATCACGGGCTCAGGTGGCCACGCCGGGGACGTTTCAGATCGCGCAGTATCTCCCGGGCCGCGTTGTGTCCCGGCGCGCCGGTAACGCCGCCGCCTGGATGGGTGCCCGAACCACACATGTACAGCGCTCTCAGCGGGCCACGATAGGCGCCATAGCCGAGTACCGGTCGGGCGCTGAACAACTGATCCAGCCCCAGCGCGCCGTGGAAAATATCGCCGCCGACGAGACCGAACTCCCGTTCCAGATCGGCCGGCGTCAATACCATGCGGCCGAGGATGTTTGCGCGGAAATTGGGCGCATAGTCGGTCACCGTGTCGATCACCCGTTCGGCCGCTTCGGCGCCGCAGGTCTCCCAGGTACGGCCATCCTCGAGCTCGGGCGCGAAATGCTGGCAGAACAGGCTGGCCACGTGTTGTCCTGGTGGGGCCAGGGAATCATCCATGGTGCTCGGGATCATCATCTCGACCACCGGCTGTCTCGACCATCCATGCTGGCGGGCGTCCAGCCACGCGCGCTCCATGTAGTCCAGCGACGGCGCGATCACGATGCCGGATTGATGACCGGGCTGGATACCCTCACCGGGCAGACAATGAAAGCGCGGCAGCTCCGCCAGCGCAACGTTCATGCGCAGCGTGCCGGAGCCGCAGCGATAGCGGCGGATGCGGCCGAGGAAGTCCTGATCGAGGTCGCCGGCATCGATCATTTGCAGATAGAGCAGGCGCGGATTGACGTTGGCGATCACCATGTCGGTGGTCAGCTCGCGGCCGTCGGCCAGCACCACGCCGCAGGCGCGTCCCGCGCGCACCTGAACCTGGCTGACCTCGGTATCGGTGACGATGGTGACGCCCCGGCGCCGTGCTTCCGCGGCCATGGCCTGGGTGATCGCGCCCATCCCGCCCACCGCATGGCCCCAGACGCCACGACGGCCATTCACCTCGCCGAAAGCATGATGGAGCAATACGTAAGCCGATCCCGGCGCGTAGGGTCCGGCATAGTTACCGACGACCGCATCAAAGCCATACAGCGCCTTGATCGGTTCGGATTCGAACCAGTCGTCCAGGATCTCGCCGGCACTGCGGGTAAAGATCTCGTGCAGATCACGCTGACTGGAGGCGGACAGCGCGCGGGTTCGCTGTCCGAGCCGCAGCGCGGTCAGCACGGCCTGAATACCGCCGCCAGGGCCGGGCGGGGTCTCCAGCAGCGTGGCGCGAAGCTGGTCCGCCACCGTCTCCAGCATCTGCTGGAATTTATCCAGACGTTCGGCATCACGCAGCGAGAAACGGGCGACTTCCTCGCGCAGGCCGCCGCTATCCACCCTGGCTGAAAAGGCGTCGCCGTCCGCCAGCGGCAGCAGATTGTTCATCGGTCGTTCGAGGATGCGCAGCCCGTGTTCGGCCAGACGCAGATCAGCGATGACGCGGGGATTGAGCAGACTGACCGTATAGCTGGCCACGGAGTTGCGGAAGCCGGGATGGAATTCCTCGGTAACCGCGGCGCCGCCGACTACGTGGCGGCGTTCCAGCAGGGTGACGCGCACACCGGCGGCGGCCAGATAGCAGGCGCAGACCAGGCCGTTGTGGCCGGCGCCGATGATGAGAGCCTCGGGGGCGGATCGCTGGGCCATGGTCCTTGCAGACTCGACGGGTGGTGGTGGCGGGTCCCGGCGCAAATGCCGGAACGCGGATGATAAGCGACTCGCGTCGATGCCGCTCGCAGCGTGGTAGGGATCGTCGGTAGCGGAAAGGCTTGCCGCGCTCCCCGGGCTACTGTATATAACAACAGTCACTGTCCATCCATACAGTAGAGTGTTTGCCATGTATGAACTGACCCCTCGCCAATACCAGGTGCTGGAACTGATCCGCCAGGGCATCGAAGAAGAAGGCATGCCGCCGACCCGGGCCGAGATCGCCCTCGCGCTGGGATTCAAGTCGGCCAATGCCGCCGAGGATCATCTGCGCGCGCTGGAACGCAAGGGCGCCATCGAGTTGCTACCGGGTATGTCCCGGGGTATCCGTCTCAAGGACACGCTGCGCGAGCAACTGGGTCTGCCGCTGGTAGGGCGGGTGGCGGCGGGTCAGCCGATCCTGGCCCAGGAACATATCGAGGCCCGCTATCAGGTGGATCCCGAGTTGTTTTATCCCCGGCCCCATTACCTGCTGCAGGTCCACGGCATGAGCATGCGTGATGCCGGCATCCTCGATGGCGACCTGGTCGCCGTACACCGGACCCCCGAGGTCCGCAGCCGGCAGATCGTGGTCGCGCGTATCGACGACGAGGTGACGGTCAAACGGTATCGTCAGGAAGGGCGCATCGTCTGGCTGTTGCCGGAGAACCCGGACTTCGAGCCGATCCGCGTGGACATGAGTGAGTGCGAGTTGACTATTGAAGGCGTCGTGGTCGGTGTCGTGCGTCGGGGCGTCAACGGATGAAAAAATCGCTGGATGCCCTGCTGGCGGATCCGCGGGTCTGGCGCGGCCGGCAAGCGCCGCAGGGTATGCGGACCCTGTCCAGCGGCTACCGTGCGCTGGACGCGATCCTGCCGGGTGGTGGCTGGCCTCATGCCGGGCTGACCGAGATCGTGGTCGAGCGCTGGGGCACCGGCGAGCTGCAGATGATCGTGCCCCTGCTGCGCCGGCTTAGCGGTGATGACCCTGACGCAGCGGCAGATTGCCACGGCTGGATCGCATGGATCGCGCCGCCCTATGTCCCCTATGCGCCGGCTCTGGCGACGGCCGGCATCGACGTGTCCCGGCTGCTGCTGGTCCATGCCGCGATCGATAGCGAGGTCCTGTGGGCGGCGGAACAGGCACTGGTCTCGGCCAGCTGCCAGGTCGTGCTGGCCTGGGCCCGGAATGCCGCCCATCGTCAACTCAGACGTCTGCAGCTGGCCGCCGAGGACGAGGGTGTGCCCTGTATCGTGTTCCGTCCGCCCGAGGCCTTGCGCGCGGCATCCCCCGCCGCCCTCAAACTGTATCTGGGCGCAGGTGTGAACGGACGGCTGGATGTGATCAAAAGTCGCGGTGGCCGTCCCGCCAGCCTCCCGCTGCGGGATCTGTTTCTTGATGACGGCCACTAAAACGCGCCGCCGCCACCATGCCCAGGTCCCAGGCCTCACTGCCTCTGTTTCCCGCGTCGTCACCCGCCACGGAGATGCCGCTGCCCGTGCCGGCGCGCCGGCGCCATCTGTGGCTGGCGCTGGATTGCGACCGGCTGCCGCTGGAGATTTTTGCTGCCGCCGCGGATGCACGGCCGGTGGCGGTGGTGGAGGGCGACGGCAGCGGTCGCCGTATATGCCGTAGCAATACCGCTGCGGCGAACCAGGGTGTCACACCGGGTCTGCCGCTCAACGCGGCGCTGGCGTTGAGCCCGCAGCTGCAGGTCCTGGAACGCGATCCACGGAGCGAGGCACGCAGACTGCGGCGTCTGGCGCAATGGGCCATGCGCTACACCGCCCTGGTCAGCCTTGAGATGCCGCATCGCCTGTTGTTGGAGATCCATGGCAGCCTCAAGCTGTTCGGTGGTCTCGATCGCCTGTGTCAGCAGATCTGTGCGGATCTGAAAGCACTCGGTTACAGCCTGCGCCATGCGGTAGCGCCCACGCCGCGGGCCGCGCTGTGGCTGGCACGGGGTGCAGACGGGGCACGGGTGACGGATGTCGCGGCGTTACCGGGTGTGCTGGCCGATCTGCCCTTACGCTGCACCGACTGGTCCGAGCGCGAGCTCAACATGCTCCAGGGTATGGGTGTGCAGCACCTGGGTGAATGCCTGCGTCTGCCACGGGACGGCTTTGCCCGACGTCTGGGCGTTCGTTGTCTTGCTGACCTGGACCGGGCGCTTGGGCGTGTTGCCGAACCGCGTCGTGGCGTGCAGCCGCCCGCCCGCTACGGCGGCGGTCTCGAGCTGCCCGCAGAGACGTTCGATCGCGCGATGATGGGTCAGGGTATGCAGCGCCTGCTGGATGAGCTGTCCGCGTTCCTGCGTCACCGTCAGGCGGGCGTACAGCGGCCCGAGTTCGTATTCCGGCACAACGACGGACGCAGCACCCGTTTCCCCTTCGGTCTGGCGGAACCGACCGCCGATGCCGGCTTCCTGAGAGAACTGCTGACGCCGCGGCTGGAACAGGCGCGTCTGCATGCGCCAGTGGTCAGTCTTGCCCTGCGCAGCGGTCCGGTGTTTCCGCTGCCCGGGAGTCTGCTGGCGCTGGGTTTTGAAGACGGCGCCGGCCCCCGCCGGGCTGAGGCATCGTGCCGTCTGGTAGATCGACTGCGGGCGCGGCTCGGCACGGGCGCGGTGCGGGGTGTATGTCTGTTGCCCGAGCATCGTCCCGAGGCGGCCTGGGATTACGTCGAGCCAGGTACGCGTGGGGTGGAGGCTGGCGATCGCGCGCGACCATTGTGGATCCTGGAGGCGCCGCGGCCGCTGGAGACAAAACACCGACAGCCCTGGCTGGAGGGACCGCTGATCCTGCGCCGCGGACCCGAACGCATCGAGACCGGGTGGTGGGACGGCAAAGATGTGTCCCGGGATTACTACGAGGCATCCAGTCCCGGCGGTATGGGCCTGTGGATTTTCCGTGAGCGCCGTAAACCACGGCGCTGGTTTTTGCACGGGGTGTTCGGGTAATGACACCCGACTATGCCGAACTGCACTGTGTGTCCAATTTCAGCTTTTTGCGCGGTGCTTCACACCCGGAGGAACTGATCAGACAAGCCGCGGATCTCGGTTATCGCGCGCTGGCGATCACCGACGAGTGCTCGGTTGCGGGTGTGGTCCGTGCCTGGCGGGCGGTGCGTGAATCTGAACTTGAACTGATCGTCGGTAGTGAACTCCGGCTCGAGGATGGTCTGCGTCTGTTGTTGTTGGCAACAGATCGGCAGGGCTATGGTCAGCTCTGCCGTCTGATTACCTGTGGCCGGGGCCAGGCACCCAAGGGGGGCTATCGACTCAGCAGGGAGGATTTCGCGTCGCCGCTGGATCGCTGTCTCGCACTGTGGCTGCCCGGCGCCGAACCGCGCAGGGAAGAGGCCGCGTGGCTGACAAACGTATTCCCCGATCGCTGCTGGGTCGCAGTAGAACTGCTCGCCGGCGGTGATGACCGGCGGCGTCTGCAGCGTCTGCAGGCCCTGGCCGGAGATCTGCAGCTACCGGCAGTGGCCTGCGGTGACGTACATATGCATAGCCGCGCGCGCCGGGCGCTGCAGGACACCCTGACGGCGATCCGTCTGCGGCGTCCGCTGGATAGCGCGGGTCTGGCGCTGTTTGCGAACGGCGAGCGTCATCTGCGCCGGCGCGATGAACTGGCCCGGATCTATCCGCCGGCGCTGCTGACGGAAAGCGTACGCATCGCCGGACGCTGTCGCTTCCGCCTCGACGAGTTGCGCTACGAATATCCTGCGGAGCTGGTGCCAGTGGCGCACACGCCGGCGAGCTGTTTGCGCATGCTGACCGAGGAGGGCGCGCTCCGACGCTGGCCCGGCGGGGTAGCCACAGATGTGCGTGCGCGGATCGAGCACGAGCTGACGCTGATCTCGGAACTCGGTTACGAGCCTTACTTTCTGACCGTCCACGATATCGTCCGCTTCGCGCGGGACCGCGGCATCCTCTGTCAGGGACGTGGTTCCGCCGCCAACTCGGCGGTCTGTTTTTGCCTCGGTATCACCGAGGTGGATCCGGCCCGCATGTCCATGTTGTTCGAGCGCTTTATCTCCCGCGAGCGCGACGAGCCGCCGGATATCGATGTGGACTTCGAGCATGAGCGGCGCGAAGAGGTGATCCAGTACATCTATCGCAAATACGGCCGCGCGCGCGCGGCGCTGGCGGCGACGGTGATCAGCTACAGACCGCGTAGCGCCATCCGCGACGTGGGCAAGGCGCTGGGTCTGGAAGCACTGCAGATCGATCAGCTGGCCCGGGCGATCCAATGGTGGGATGGCCGTGAGGTCGGCGATGACCGGGTCCGCGAAGCCGGCTTCGATCCGGACAATCCGATGATCGCGCGGCTGCTCGGACTGGTACGGCAGCTGCTCGGTTTCCCGCGTCACCTTTCGCAGCACGTGGGGGGGTTCGTGATCGCCGCCGGCGATCTGTCCGAACTGGTGCCGGTGGAGAATGCGGCGATGCCGGAGCGCACGGTGATCCAGTGGGACAAGGACGATCTCGATACCCTGGGTTTGATCAAGGTGGATGTGCTCGGGCTGGGCATGCTCTCCGCCATCCGTCGCAGCTTCGATCTGCTACGCGCGTTTCGCGGCAGACAACTGAGTCTGGCCAGCGTGCCGGCGGAAGACCCGGTGGTCTACGATATGATCTGCCGTGCCGACACCCTGGGCGTGTTCCAGATCGAATCGCGCGCCCAGATGGCGATGCTGCCGCGGCTGCGTCCGCGCTGTTATTACGACCTGGTGATCGAGGTGGCGATCATCCGCCCGGGACCGATCCAGGGCGACATGGTGCATCCCTATCTGCGGCGGCGCAGCGGCGAGGAAGCAGTCACCTATCCCAACGAGGAAGTCCGCGGCGTGCTCGAGCGCACCCTGGGCGTACCGATCTTCCAGGAGCAGGTGATGGAACTGGCGGTGGTGGCTGCCGGCTTCAGTCCTGGCGAGGCCGACCGGCTGCGCCGGGCGATGGCGGCCTGGCGGCGCAAGGGCGGTCTCGGGCCTTTCGAGACCCGGCTGATCGAAGGTATGCGGCGCCGTGGCTACGAGGAACGCTTCGCGCGCCAGATATTCAATCAGATCCTGGGTTTCGGCGAGTATGGTTTTCCCGAGTCCCATTCGGCCAGTTTCGCGCTGCTGGTCTATGTATCGGCTTGGCTCAAGTGCCATGAGCCGGCAGTCTTCGCCTGTGCGCTGATCAACAGTCAGCCCATGGGTTTTTACGCACCGTCGCAGATCGTGCAGGACGTAGCCCGTCACGGCGTGGATGTGCGCCCGGTCGACGTCCGCTATAGCGACTATGACTGTACTCTGGAGCGTTGCGCCGACGGGCAGCCGTCACTGCGTCTGGGTCTGCGGCTGATCGGCGGCCTGTCCGCCGCCGGCGCGGAGCGTCTGGTCGCGGCGCGTTTCGCCGGTCCCTGGCGCGACACGACCGAACTGGCGCGGCGTGCCGGCCTGGACCGGGGTGATCTCGGCGCACTGGCCGGTGCCGGCGCGCTGCGTGGACTTGCCGGGCACCGTCATCGTGCGCGCTGGGCGGTGGCGGGGGTGGAAGAGCCGTCGCCCTTGTTCACCGACAGCATGTTGGTCGAGGGCGTGCCGCTGCTGCGTCAGCCCAGCGAGGGCCAGGATATTGTCGCGGATTATCGCAGCATGCGGCTCAGCCTGGAGCGCCATCCGATGAGTCTGTTAAGGGCGCGGCTTCGAGGCGAGCATATCCATGCGGCGCAAGACCTATGGCGGCTGGATCACGGCAGCCGCGCATGTTTCGCCGGTCTGGTGATTAACCGGCAGCGCCCTGGCAGCGCACGCGGCGTGACATTCGTCACCCTGGAAGACGAGACCGGTCACGCCAATATCATCGTCTGGAAGGATGTCGCCGCATGCCAGCGGCGCGCGCTGCTCGGCTCAAGGCTGATGGAAGTCACCGGTCGCGTGCAGAGAGAGGGGGATGTGCTGCATCTGGTGGCGGAGCGGCTAAGGGATCGCAGCGCGCTGCTGGGGCAGCTGATGGTGCATTCGCGGGACTTTCACTGAGTCCGCACGGGCCAGTCCTGCGCCGGATCCTCAGTCGAGGTCGAAATCCTCGATCTCACTGAGTTCGCGCGCGGCCCGCTTCATCTCGAGATAGTCCTCGACCCGGCGTCGCGGGTTCTGGGCCGGTGCAGCCCCGGACTTCAGCAATAGATCGACGGCCACCAGCTCATCGGAATCTCCGCCATCATCATCGTCTTCATCCAGATCGGCATCGAAACCGTCACCGGCGTCCTCCTGCTCGGTGTCTTCCTCTGTTTCGTCGACCGGTCCTGCTTTCTTGCGGTCCTTAGCCATAGCTGCACCGAATTTTTGGCTGACTGTCTGAGAAGCTAAACGTGATGCTGTTTGCGCGCTATATATCCTGAAAGCGAGCGCGCCGCAACCGTTACCGGTTTGAAGCGACCGCTTAAAGCGTAGTCTGGGACCCTATTTGATCAGCTGATTCAGCTCGAAGATAGGCATCAGGATGGCCAGCACGATGATCAGCACTATGGCGCCCATCAGCAGGATCATGGCCGGTTCCATGATGCTGAGCAGGGTGGAGATGAGTGAATCCACTTCCTGTTCCTGGTTGACTGCGGCCCGCTCGAGCATAGTTTCAAGCTCGCCGCTGGCCTCGCCGCTTGAGATCAGGTGCATCGTCATCGGCGGGAACAGACGGGTGGCGCCCAGCGAGGCGCCGATGGGCGCACCTTCGCGCACACGCACGGCGGTCTCGTCAACTGCCTCGCGCATGGGGATATTGTTGATCACTTCGGCGGCGATGCGCAGCGCATCCAGTACCGGCACGCCGCTGGCCGCGAGGATGCTCAGGGTGCGTGTAAACCGGGCCGTATTGATGCCGCGCACCAGCCGGCCGATGATCGGCAGACGCAACAATGTCCGGTCGTAACGGCGCCGCGGTCCAGGCCGCCGCAGCAGCTGCCGCGCAGCGAGTGTGAGGACCACGACCAGGATCAGCACCCAGATCCCGTTGGCGCGCAGGAAATCACTGAGCGCGATCAGACCGGTGGTAAGACCTGGCAGCTCCTGGCCGGAACTCTCGAACACGCCGACCACCTGGGGCACCACGTACACCAGCAGGCCCGAGACGATGAGCAGCGCCATCACCGTGAGGATGATCGGATAGATCATCGCGTGGCTGATCCGCTGGCGCAGTTGTTGTCGGCTCTCGGCGTAGTCGGCGAGTCGCTCCAGGATCGAATCGAGGAATCCGGATTGCTCGCCGGCTGCCACCGTGGCCCGATACAGTTCCGGAAACGCCTGCGGGAACTCGCCCAACCCATCGGCCAGCGAATGGCCTTCCATCACCTTGGAGCGCACACCGAGCAGGATGCTCTTCAGACGCGGCTTCTCCGACTGCTGACTGACCGCGAGCAGGGATTCTTCAAGCGGCATGCTGGATCGCACCAGTGTCGCCAGCTGGCGCGTCACCAGCGCCAGGTCCATCGGGCTCACGCCACGTCGGAACGACAGGCTGCGCCGCCCGCTGGGCGTTTTCTCTGATACTTCGGCGACTGCCACTGGCAGCAGACCGCGTTCCCTCAGCGTCTGGCGGACCGTGCGCGCGGTGTCGCCCTCGAGGACTCCGCGACTCTGCCGGCCGCTTTTGTCTACGGCCGTGTATTCGAATGCGCCCATCAGGCTTCCTGCGTGACCCGGACCACTTCCTCGAGGGTGGTGGCGCCTTCCAGCACCTTGCGTACGCCGTCGTCGCGGATGCTCGGGCTGGTCAAGCGGGCATGATGATCGAGCGCCTGCTCGCCGGCGCCTTCGTGGATCATGCCGCGCATGTCGTCATCGATGACGACCATTTCGTAGATGCCGGTGCGGCCGCGATACCCGGTCCCGCTGCAGTCGTCACAGCCGCGGGCGTGATAGATCTCCGTCTGGATCTCGTGCGGCAGGTTGAGCAAGCGTCGTTCGGATTCACTCGGCGTCACCTGGACCTTGCATCCCGGGCACAGCACCCGGACCAGCCGCTGAGCCATCACGCCGAGGATACTGGAGGAGAGCAGGAAGGGCTCCAGTCCCATATCGCGCAGACGCGCCACCGCACCGACGGCGGTATTGGTATGCAGCGTGGACAACACCAGGTGGCCGGTGAGACTGGCCTGGACCGCGATCTCCGCCGTTTCCAGATCGCGGATTTCGCCGACCATGACCACATCGGGATCCTGGCGCAGGATAGCTCGCAGACCGCGAGCAAACGTCATGTCGACCTTGGTGTTGACCTGGGTCTGGCCAATGCCATCGATGTAGTATTCGATCGGATCCTCGACGGTCATGATGTTGCGGCTGCGATCATTTATCCGCGCAAGAGCCGCATACAGCGATGTGGTTTTACCCGAACCGGTGGGGCCGGTGACCAGCAGGATGCCGTGGGGGCGACGGATCAGTTCGTCGACCACGCGCTCGGTATGAGGCGCCATGCCCAGACTATCCAGATTCAGGCGGCCCGCCTGCTTGTCCAGCAATCGCATGACCACGCGTTCGCCGTGGCCAGAGGGGATGGTCGAGACGCGCACGTCCACCGCGCGTCCGGCGACCTTGAGCGATATGCGGCCGTCCTGGGGGAGGCGTTTCTCGGCGATATCCAGCCGCGACATGACCTTGATCCGCGACACCACGAGCGGGGCCACCGCGCGTCTGGACTGCAGCACTTCATGCAGCACGCCATCGATGCGGAAGCGCACTACCAGCCGGTTCTCGAACGGCTCGATGTGGATATCGGAGGCATTCTCCTTGACCGCCTGGCCGAGCACCGCATTGATCAGGCGGATGATCGGTGCATCGTCATCGCTCTCCAGCAGATCGGATGGTTCCGGCAGTTCTTGCGCCACGCGGAACAGATCGTCCTCGCCCTCCAGACCTTCGACCATGTCCATCGCGCTGTTCGAGCCGCTCTCATAGGACTCCTGGAGCAGCTGGTCGAATTCTTCGACAGCCACTTTGCGCCAATTGATCTTGCGACCGAGGTAACGCCGGACTTCGGCGATACTGGCAGGTCGCACGTCCTCGCGACAGACGGCCGTGGGCTGCTCGGCCTCGATATCCAGCACCAGCACGCCATTGCGTTTGGCGAATGAAAACGGCAAACGCCGCTGTTGCGTTTCGGTCTGCGGCTCGGTCACCGTCGGGGCTTCTGCGGCCATGCCTCAGCGCTCGTCCGCGGACTCGTCATTTTTCTGATCCTCGGGTCCGCCCAGGATGACTTCCTCGTCTACCGAGATCGGCGCCCGATCCGCGTCTGCCGGCAATTCGGGGATGGTCGGACGCATCTCGTCGCGCATCATCAAGACGCTGCCATCCTCGCTCTCGCCCAGCTGTATCTCACGCATGGTGCGGTACTTGGCATTGGTCTCGATGGTGGCTCTCTCGCGGTCGCGGATAATCACCGGACGGATAAACACCATCAGCGTGCGCTTGGTCACCGTCGAGCTGCGGGAGCGGAACAGATTACCGAGCCCGGGGATATCGCCCAGCAACGGCACTTTCTCGTCGACCTCGAGGATCTGGTCATCGACCAGACCGCCGAGGACCAGCAGCTGGCCGTCTTCGATCAGCACCT
>Ga0265306_10000825_pt1 | contig 15003 bp, 12 predicted proteins | sample Helome_3_FD_192493 | JGI IMG/M metagenome (GOLD analysis project Ga0265306, IMG submission 192493) | Marine sediment microbial communities from subtidal zone of North Sea - Hel_20160420 (Illumina Assembly) | ecosystem: Environmental > Aquatic > Marine > Subtidal zone > Sediment ...
GGATGGCCTCTACATGGCCTACTCCGACCGCGTCGAAACCAAGGCGCCATTACGGCTGCAGTTTTCGATCGGCATGCGGGTTCCGCTGTATTGTACCGCCAGTGGCAAGCTTTACCTGAGCACCCTGTCCAAAGCCCGGCGCAAGGCAGTTGTCAATAAGCTAAAACTCGAACCCCATGCCAAGAATACAATTACCGATCCGGATACCCTGCTCGCGGAAATTGACCAGATCGAAAAGACCCAGGTTTCGATCGACAATCAGGAATTGTACGATGACATCATCGCCATCGCGGTGCCCATTACTGACAAACGGGGTCGGTTTTACAGTTCGCTTGCCATTCAGGCGCCAGTATCACGCATATCAATCGAAAGTAATGACCAGTATGTACCGTTACTGCGCGAAGCGGCGCGCGATTTGTCGCTGCTGGCCGACACCTGAACCGACTGGCGAGCGCCTGACTGTGCCAGCATGGCACGGCGCAGGCGGTCAGGAACTACTGTTTTTTTCGACTATGCGGATGACTTCTGCAGGGCAGATATTAAGGTTACCGCAAACCTGGCGATCCGCGACAAAGCCGAGTGTGGCTGATACTCGTTGTTGAAGGTTTTCTACGGACCCGGTGGGCTGATGTTTAAAATCATCCCATTCCAGCAGTTCAACCGCGTGTTGTTTTGCAGAGACAATGCAGTGTAATTTGGCAGGGCCGGAAACGCCGGTCTCACTATCTATGATAGGAACGGTGATATCGAAAGCACCTCGATCATCGGACGAGGTGTATTTACAATGTTCGCAATCGACAGTGATGCCGTGTTTTTTCAATCCCATATGCTAGCGGAAGTCCCATGGTTAAATTCTCGCACCTCAGGGTACGAGACAAACAGTATATTTTCAATCAGGATATCAGGCGGGGACATTAATAAAATAAGTTAACAGTCACCGAATTTGCTGCGATCATGCGCTCCATTATGATCACTCTACAGTCGGTATTCGTTAGCCTTGTCATGCTACTACTTTGCGCACTCGTGCTAGATGGCATAATGACGCGCTCGGTGTGGGTCAAGGGCAGTCGTACTGGACTTTTCAGTTTCCGCAACCTGGCGTATAAGTGTGAGCGTGAGTATGAGCCGCGGTGCTACTGGTCCGCGATGGTTTTTTACAGTGTCGCGATGCTATTGTTGATCTGGCTATTATTGTCTGAAGCGACTATCTAAAGTCACATCCTGGCAGTGTTACAAACCCCGGGGGGAGTCATGAGTTATAAAATTCTGACCGCCGAGTTCCTGCATGAAACAAATACTTTCAGTTGTATCAAAACCGACGAACAGGCATTTCGAAATTGTTACTTCCTGGCCGGATCGGACGCCATCGCCGAACGGGGTGGACAGAACACCCAGCTGGCCGGTTTTCTGGATATCGGCAGAAAGTATGGTTGGCAGATTGACCATATCCTCAGTGCGGCGGCCGGTCCGGGCGGCAAAGTGACCTCCGCGGCATTTGACTGGCTGGCCGATCCCATTGTCGCCGCTGCCACAGATCAGCAATACGACGGCATACTGCTAGGGCTGCATGGCGCCATGGTCACCGACTTCTGCGAAGACGGAGAAGGCGAGTTGCTGCAACGCCTGCGGGCGGTGACGGGAGACAAAATACCGATTGCGATCACCCTCGACCTGCATGCCAATGTCAGTCGGAAAATGTGCGAGCTGGCCAATATTATCGTATCTTTTAAAACTTACCCCCATATCGACATGCGTGAAACCGGCCGTCATGCGAGTGAAATTCTGCAACGCAGTGTGCAAGGCGAAATCAACCCGGTCACTATCCGCGCCGGCTGCCCGATGCTCGAAGAAGTTAATGGCGCACGTACCGATAGCGGACCGATGATGGAATGGATCCAGATGGCCAGAACATGGGAACAGCGCGATGACGCCTTTGCCGTCAGCATCAATGGTGGTTTCGCCGGAGCCGATATTACCGAAGTCGGTCCCACGGTACTGGTGACCGGAGAAGGTGATATGGATGCGCACCGGGCTTTTGCCCGCAGTCTTGCCGCCGAAATCTGGCAACATCGCCATGACGTATTGAACGACTACCTCGATGTCGGCGACGCCGCCTCGATCGCCGCAGAATTCACCTCGGACAAGGGTCCGTTGATCATTGCGGATTATGCGGACAATCCCGGCGCGGGTAGTTATGGCGATGCCACCAACCTGTTGCGGGCACTGCTGGAGGCCGAAGTGTCAGATGCCTGTTTCGGCCCGCTGGTAGATGGAGAAACGGTGCAGCAGCTGCTGCAACACGAACCCGGCGATCTGGTACAGATTAACCTCGGCGGCAAGGTAGATCCCAACTTCGGTGGAGGTCCGCTTGACTTGCGCGTGGAACTGATTTCCCTCAGCGACGGCCATTATGTTGGCGGCGGGGTTATGATTGGAGGCTTATCGCGCTCATTCGGGCCAACCGCGGTCGTTCGAGCTGGTAGCATCGAGCTGCTGGTCACGACAGTCGCCCAGCAGTTACTGGACCTGCAGCAATTTCGTTGCTTCGGCATCGAGCCAACATCGAAACGCGTGGTCGCGCTGAAATCCATGCAGCACTTTCGCGCCGATTTCGAACCGATTGCGGATCGCATCATCGTCTGCGACAGCGGTGCATTATGTACCCCCGATTATAAACAGCTCGAGTATGACAATGTCATCCGCCCGATATTCCCGCTTGACGCTGAATTCGATGATCCGGCAGTGCCGCTACCAGGCTAGTTAAGCTGTATAATGCGCGCAATACTACTGAGCAGGCGAGCTGATAATGTCCGATAAACCGCAAGGTGAACTCACCACCCGCACCATGGCGATGCCGGCAGACTCCAACCCGGCCGGGGATATATTCGGTGGTTGGGTACTGTCGCAAATGGATATCGCGGCGGGCATCTGTGCCAGCGAGCGCGCACAATGCCGCACCGTCACGGTGGCGCTCGATGGAATGCATTTTATCCGGCCCGTCAAGATTGGCGATATCCTTTGTGTTTACACTGAAATCGAGCACGTTGGTAATACCTCGATCGATATTCACGTCGAGGCATGGGTGCAACGTGATCGTTCACGCAACACCGTCAAGGTGACCCAGGCAAATTTTAAATTTGTCGCCCTCGGTGCGGACGGACGTCCGCGCAAGGTACCTGGCGAAAAAACCTGAAGCTAACTACCCGGCACCTGGTCCAGCATCAGTTAAATCAGTCGCTAGTGAGTACTTCGGCAATCGATGGCCCACGTCCGCGCACCCGAGTCTGGTGCATGCGGCGGCGGTATTTGTCCGCGTCATAACCACAACCACGATGCAGGATGCAGCGGTTGTCCCAGATCATCATGTCGCCAGCCTGCCAGCGATGACGATACACGGATTGTGGTCGCGTGACTTCATTGATCAGCCGTTCGATCAGTGGACGGGCCTCGGCGTCGGGCATGCCCTCGATCTGCTTGACGTGGGAGCCGACAAATACATTTCTTTCGCCGGTTACCGGATTCTGCCGCACCAGCCGTTGGCGTACCGGATGCATGTAGGTACGCTGGTTTTCGGTGACCGCGTCTTCGCCGACCCTGGTGCGCGAATAGATGTAGTCGTGGATAGCTGTTTTCGAGTCGATGAGTTCCCGGGTTTTCTGGTCGAGTCGCCGATAGGCAGCCCTTGCGCTGGCAAATTCGGTCTCCCCGGCTTCTGCAGGCACCTCGTAGGCAGCGAGGATCGAAAACATGGCCGGGATTTCGCGAAACGAACTGTCAGAATGCCACATCTCGTTACCGGTCGACGCCTTGATCTGGCGTTGTGAAACCTTGTTGCCATCGTCATCGATATTACCAACCCGCCCGATGTAGGTAACTTCACCCCTGCTGTAATAACTCACATGCTCTTCCTCGAGCTCGCCGAAGCGGCGCGTGAAAGCAAGGTGCGCGGCATCGTTCATCTGCTGATTTTCAAACAGCACTAACGAATAGCGGTTGATGGCATCGTCGATTTGCGCAAAGGTTTTCTCGTCCAGGTCTCGCGCCAGATCGACCCCCGCAATTCGGGCGCCGAACTCTTCGTGAATGGGGGTGATGTTCATACTACGCTGACAGACGCCGCAAAAATTACTCGATGAATATCCGTTCCCGCAGCTTCAGGCAAGCTCTTCGGCAAAGTGGCAGGCGACATGGTGTTTACTGCTTAATTCCCGCCATTCCGGCACTTCTTTGCGACAGCGATCCTGCGCGTGCGGACAACGGGTATTAAAGCGGCATCCCGGCGGCGGGTTGATCGGGCTCGGGATCTCGCCTTCGAGACGTTGCGCGTTACCACGAACATCCGGATCCAGCGAAGGAATCGCCGACAACAGGGCCCTGGTGTAGGGATGCGAGGTTTCGGAAAACAGTTTACGTGTCGGCGCAGCCTCAACGATCTGCCCGAGATACATAACCGCTACGAAATCACAGGTATGGGCTATTACACTCAAATCATGACTGATAAAGAGGAAGGTTATGCCACTTTCGCGCTGGATCGAGTTGAGCAGATTCAATACATCCGCCTGAATCGATACATCGAGCGCGGCGACACTTTCGTCGGCGACGATGAATTTGGGGTCCGATACCAGTGCGCGCGCGATCGAGATACGTTGGCGCTGACCACCGGAGAATGCATGCGGGAAACGGCGCAGATGTTCCAGGTTGAGTCGACACTTGGCGGCTATTTCACGCACCCTGGCGTCGGTCTCTTCCCGACCCGAAGTCAAGCCCATGACTTCCAGTGGCTCGGCAATGATGTCCCGCACCGTCATCCGGGGACTCAGCGCCGCGTAGGGATCCTGAAATATCAATTGTGAGCGCTTACGATAATCCTTGAGTTCATCGCCCTGCAATGTGCTGAGGTCGTAGGTGACATCTTCATCTGTAAAAACGACCTCACCATGACTGATCGGCGCCGCCTTTAACATCGCCCGCCCCAGCGTGGTCTTACCCGACCCCGATTCGCCCACCAACCCGAAAAAGCTGCCTTTTTCGATTTCGATGTTGATTCCCTCGCAGGCGCGCACCACGGGGCGTTCGCCGAATCCCAGTCTTCGCAACGGAAAGTGCACCGACAGATTACGCGCCGCGATCAACACATCACTCATGACTCGTCTCCTTGTGTCGCCAGGTGGCAAGACACCTGATGATTGGCGCTATCGGTCGTATATTGTGGTATCTGCGTGCGGCATTTTTCGGCGATGGCTCCTGATTCGACGCAACGCGTGTGAAAAACGCAACCCGAGGGACGATCCAGCGGCGAGGGAATATCACCCGGCACCGGGGTTAACGGCGCCTCGAGATCATCCAGCTTCGGCAACGAGTTTAACAAACCGCGGGTATAAGGGTGCGCCGGTGAGTTTATCACCTGGCGCACGGTCCCGGTTTCCACCAGGTTGCCGAGGTACATGACCGCGACCCGGTCAGCGGTTTGCGCGATGACGCCCAGATCATGGGTAATAAACAGAATCGACATATGAAATTCATCGACCAGGTCTTTCATCAGGTCGATAACCTGGGCCTGAATGGTCACATCGAGCGCGGTGGTCGGTTCATCTGCGATCAGCAGCCTGGGCTTGGTCGACAGCGCCATGGCGATCATCGCGCGTTGGCGCATGCCACCGGAAAACTCGAAGGCGTACTGGCCAAAACGCTGCGCCGGTTCCGGGATTCCCACCCGGGTCAGCATTTCAATCGAAATCTCCTTCGCCTGCGCCGGGGTCATATCTGAATGGATCATCAATTGTTCGACCATCTGGTCACCGATCGTAATCGCGGGCGCAAAACTCGCCATCGGTTCCTGGAAGATCATCGAGATCGCACCACCGCGGATAATCATCTGCTCCTGGGGACGCTTGAGTGAAAGTACCTCGATTTCCTCGCCATCGACACGCAAGGTAATATGGCTGCTGTCATCGTAGACCGAATTCTCGGCGTTGAGCATCATCAATGCCTTGGCGGTTACCGATTTGCCGGAACCACTCTCCCCCACCAGTCCGAGCACTTCGCCCGGGGCGATATCGAAGGACACGTTGTTGACCGCGGTGACCAGGCCTTCGTCGGTCTTGAAGCGCAGTGTCAAATCTTTTACGGAAATCAGCGGACTGGTCATTTTTTGGTGTCTGCATAAGGATCGGCGGCGTCACGCAGCCCGTCGCCGACAAATACAAAAGCAAGCACCAGCGTGATGAAAAATAAAACCGGAATAAAATTCCACTGGTAATTGAGCAGCACATCCGCCTTGGTCACGTTTTGCAGCATGACACCGAGCGAGTTAACCGGTTCCTTCAAGCCCAAACCGATAAAGCTGAGCGCGGTTTCAGAGAGCACCATGTAAGGGAATGAAATGATCAGGTCAACGATGATATAACTGGTGAAACTCGGCAGCAGGTGACGCCGGATAACATGACCCGCAGAGGCGCCACACAACTGTGCCGCAAGCACATACTCCTGGTTGCGTTCGGTCAGCAGGTGCGTTCGAACCCGCCGTGCCAGAGTCGGCCAACCGATGAAACCGAGGATTAGCGAAATGATAAAAAACCGCCCCTCGGAGCTCACGGTATCCGGAATGAACGCCGCAATCGCCATAAATAACGGGATTGCCGGGATGGTGCGCACCGCATCGGTGATCATCTGCAACACCGAGTCGGTCCAGCCACCGTAGTAGCCGGAAATCCCACCGATGATTAACGCCAGCACGAAAGCGATGATAACGCCGATGGTACCTACCGCCAACGAGGTGTTGATCGAATGGAAGGTTCTGGAATAGATATCCTTGCCCGTGCCGTCGGTGCCGAAGAGGTGAATCTTGCCCTCGTCGACGCCAAACAAATGCGTCCTGAAGGTCATACCGAGCATGGTGTACTTATCACCTTCCGGGAACAGCACCACGTAGCGGCGCTTGTCCTTGTTAACTTCGGTCACCCAACGGAAATTAGTCTTGATCGAGCGGGTCCGTTCAAAGCTGTAAATAAAGGGTCGGAAGGAAAAGCCGTTTTCATCCCAGAACTTCGGGATATTCGGTGCGCCGTTCTGATAGTCGGCATTGCGACCCTCGATGGTCGGGTCATAGGGTGTCAGGAAAGGCGCAAACAATCCCGACAGAACTAAAATTATCAACACTGCGGCGCCGGCCATCGCGGCGCGCTGCTTTTTAAAGCGGGTCCAGATTAGCTGCCCCTGGCCCGCGGTAAAATAGGCTTCCTTGCGGCTCTGGTCTAAATTTTCGTCATTTTTTTCAATGGTGGCCGTATCTGTCATCGCGCTTATCCCAGAATACTGCGGCGAACCCGCGGATCGGTCAGGGCCAGTATGATGTCGGTGACAAAATTGATGCCGACGATACTGGCGGTGAGCAAGAAAATAATCGCCCCCGCTAACTGCTGATCGTTGGAGCGGGCCAGCGCCTCGATCAACAGCGACCCTGCTTCGGTGAGCGTCAAAATCAGCGCAACGATCGGCAATTCGTTGAAGATCCGGTTCAGATCGAAACCGAGCGAATTGATGATAGGGCCGAGCGAGTGCCGCGCCGGATAGCGCCACAGCAGCGTGCGACCGGTAACGCCGCGTGCCGACGCGGCCAACACATACAGTTTTCCCACTTCGTCGGACATCAGCGCGCGTACGGTTTGAATCGCAAACGCGGTCGCCGACCAGCCGAGAATAAACACCGGTAACCAGGCGCGCGACAGGAAATCCTTGAGCCGCTCGTAAGACCAGGCGGCATCGCGAAATTCCTTGGAAAACAACCCGGTCAGGCTATCGCCGAAAACGATGGTAGAAAACAGCATGATCATCAGCGCCAGCAGGAAGTTCGGCATCGCCAGACCGAGGTAGCTGACTAAACGCAGGCTATTGTTAACGATTGGGCTTTTTGACGTGGCCGAAATAATGCCGACAGGAATTGCGATCAGGTATGCAAGCAACAGCGAGGTTAGACAGATGGCCAGGCTGATCCAGAACTTTTCTCCCAGGAGTTGCGAAATATTGAGCCGCAGGATACAGCTATCGCCATACTCGCCCTGAAAGGCGTCGACAATCCACTTGCCCCAGCGAACCACATAAGGTTTATCCAGCCCGAGACGAACGCGTTCGGCATCGATGTCAGCCACCGATATCTGACTGCCCTGGGTGTTTTTAAAGGCGAGATAACGTTCGGCGCAGTCACCCGGAACCAATTCCATCAGGCTGAACACGATGAACGACACCATGATCAGGGTGATGACTGCAAGCGCGGCACGCGTCACGGCGAACTGAAGGAACTGGAACATCGGTGTTGTTTGGGCCCCTTTTGGTTTCCTCTTATGGCTATTCAGCCCAGGAGGTTTGTTATTTTGGCTGCGGGCAAGGATAGCCCGCAGCCAATTTTACTGTCAACTAACTGATCTTACTCGTCCAGCCACCACTGTGTGGGCCGGTACGGATAGGAACGATAGTATTCAAACGAGTGTGTCGTGTACTCGACGAAATTTTTCACCAGGTTGCGATGGTAAATCGGCGCCGGTACCTGAACCGTGCCGATAAACAACAGGTTTTCAACCAGGTTCTGGACCATGCGTGCACCGATTTTATCCGATTCTGCAGTGCCGACTGGCGCGGATTGAAACGCGTCGATATCTTTCATCATCTGTTTCGCGTAATCCGGCGGTTCTACGCCGCTGGCGCCGTTCGTATCCACCCATTCGGCCCACAACATGTTGGTACGCACCGTGAAATAATCGTGATAAGGCGGCACCCAGATCTGGTTGGTTCCGAGCACGATCGCCAGCGGCTGGCCGTTGCGCCACATGGTGACGTCGAGCTTGTTGGACGATTGCGCGCTGCGGTACTCATCCGGGGTAACTTCCTTGACCGTGGTCTGGATGCCGACCGCACCCCAGTGTTGACCGACGAGTTCGACCAGTGCGGCGGGCGCGCCCTGTACCGCAAACTGCAGGTTGATAACCAGCTTTTCACCGTTGGGCAATTCCAGGAAGCCATCACCGTCGACGTCCTTCAAACCAACCCGTGTGAGTAATTTAGTCGCCAGGGCCGGATCATACTGGGCGTAGTGCTGCTTCCATCTCTCGTCAATGAACGAGGGTGAATCCGTAAAACCAACATATTGCTTGGCTTCACCCATACCAAAGAAGGCAACCTCGTTGATTTCTTCGCGATTGATCGCGACCGACATCGCCTGGCGGAACTGCAGGTCAGCGAAGACCTTGCGTTTTTCCAGGTCCTCATGAGTCATGTTGATGCCGAAGGTCAGGATCGTGACTTCGGGCCGCAGATCAACCTTGTAGTCACCTTTTTCCTGGTTTTCCAGTAGCAGTGGAGCGGTGGACAACTGCAGCGACTGTGCCTTGAAATCGACTTCGGCATTGACCAGCTTGAGCAGGCGCACTTCATCTTCGTTGACGTAAATCTCGTCCTGTTCGCTGATATATGGCAGTTGGTTGCCGGCGGTATCGACCTGATGGAAATATGGATTTGCCACCAGGTGACGGCCTTCGGTGGACTCCGCGACCAGGATGTGCGACTCGAGTGTCGGGTGGGTATCGGCAGGCAGCTTGCTAACCCTGTTCGGGCTGCGCAGCATTGGCGACGGGGTATCGGTCCAGTCCGAGTTTCCGTAATAATTATTCAACACTTCCAGACCGTTTTCGAAACCGGCGGCCTTGGCCATCTTGTTGGCATCCGGATTCAGCTCCGGATCCCACTTGCCGAGGAAATGCTTGGGCTGAAAACCTTGTGCGTACGAGTTGGCAAAATGCGCCAGCAATCCCGGCTTGGGTGAGGGCAGGTTAAACTGAACGGTTTGCGGATCGATGACCAGCACTTGCATGCGTTCGCCAGCGACCAGCACGTAACTTTTCGGTTTTTCGTACACCGCAGGATTCAGCGAGAGATTGTCATACCAGTATTTGACGTCTTCCGCACCAAACGGGTGACCGTCGGACCATTTGTGGCCCTTGCGCAGGAAAAAAGTCAGCTGGGTGAAATCACTGTTCCATTTCCAGCCCTTGGCGACGTTCGGCACGATGGTGGTCAGGTCGTCGGAAAAACGCACCAGGTTGACGTGACGAATCGCGAGAAAGTCGGAGGTACCCGCTTCGGTCGCGTTCGAAATCATGTCGAAGGTGCCGCCGTATTTGCCGATACTGTCGTAAGGCACGACGACCAGCGCATCTTCAGGGATACGCTGCTCCAGCGGTAGCATCTTCGGATTACCGCGAATCCGTTTATTCATTGAGCCCGCTTTCGGATTGGCGGAAAATTTCATTTTGCAGTTGGCGAGCTTTTCATACTCGTCCAGGTTGTACTGTTGCGGGTACTCTCCGGCGGGAACGCCCATCATATTGGAGAGGGTAGCCGGGGGGCAATTTGACGCGCCCAGCGCGCTACCCGCCACGGCCATCAGGCCGATACTTATCAGATATCGTAGTTTATTCATTGGAAGTGTCCTCAAACGCCCTTAATATTGTCGACTTTTTTAGTATTTGCTTACCGGGCAAAATTAGGTAAGCGTAGCTAAACTAACCTACCTCCAGGGAATAATCAATCCTTGAAGCAGCACAAACGATAATCACAGATTTGTATGACAATAATGTGACAGGACAAAATTCATGGCAGCGCCGCGCGGAATGAGGCTCTGCAGGCGCTAGCGAGTCTTCACAGCAGTTCGATCCAGTGCACGACCGGCGTATTATTGCCCTGCGCAAGATGCACCTGGCAACCGATGTTGGCCGTGGCAATGACCTCGGGTCGATCTTTTGACAATGCCTCGATTTTATTCTTGCGCAACTGGTTGGCGAGTGCGGGCTGCAGCATGGAATAGGTGCCGGCTGAACCGCAGCACAGGTGCGCATCCTCGACCTGGCAAATCTCATGGCCGATCTTCGCCAGCAGGCGCTCAACCCGGCTGTTGATGCCAAGACCGTGTTGCATGGTACAGGGGGTATGCACCGCGACGCGTTTAGCCGGCACTTCGAACCCTGCCAGGGATTCGATTTCTATTTCCACCAGCTCGATCAAATCGCGATACAATGAACTCACACGTTCGGCTTTTTGCGCATAGGCAGGATCATCGGCCAGCAGGCGTGCGTAATCCCTGACGCTAACCCCGCAACCGGTCGCGGTCACCACGATTGCTTCGACTCCGTCCTCGATATGTGGCCACCAGCAGTCGATCAGCTGCCTGGCCTGGCGCAGACCGTACCTGGGAGCGGAGGTATGCGAGGCGGCTGCACCACAGCAGTATTTCCCCTGCGGCTCGATAACCTCTAACCCTAAGCGATCGAGCAGGTTAGCGGCCAGAATGTTGGTATTGGGCGCAAGCGCCGGCTGTACGCAACCTGCGAGCATTAATACCTTGCGCGGGTGGGTCGCAGTAGTACGCGTCACCAATGTCTGGCGAAGCGGAATCGATTGCCGGATCGCGCGCGGCAAAATCCATGCCATGGATTGTCCGATGCGAATTGTCACCGCAAACAGCCAGCCCGAATTGATGAATCGCACAATACCCCAACGTCGCGCCCGGTCCCACCAGGGGCGCGGTAGCTCCTGCTCGATGTCCTGTTTACCTATTTCCAGCAGATGGCTGTACTGGACGCCGGACGGGCAGGTGGTTTCACAGGCGCGACAGGTCAGGCAACGGTCGAGATGCTTGAGCATTTCCGCGTTGGCCGGCTCACCTTCGAAAAACTGCTTCATCTGGTAGATACGGCCGCGCGGTCCGTCGAGCTCATCGCCGCGCAACTGGTAGGTCGGGCAGGTCGCGTTACAAAAGCCACAATGCACGCATTTGCGCAGGATCGACTCTATCTCCGGAGCATGTTTACCCTGCTGGATTTTCGCGGCGAGATTGGTTTGCATGATTACAACCCGGGGTAAATTCTGCCCGGATTAAAAATTCCGGCCGGATCGAAAGTCGATTTGATGCTGCGCTGCAGTTTCAGCATCGCAGCTGACAACGGGTGAAAAACGGGCACATCGGCGTCATGTCGTTGAAAAGCACAGACGCTGCCGCCCATGGCTTCTGCCTTCTGTCGCAACGCGACGATATCGACTTCACCACTAATCCAGCGCTGCGCCCCGCCCCATTCGATCAATTGCGCCCGATCACCCGGCAGGTTGGCACTCGCCGGTGGCAGCGAAACGCGCGTCAAAGGCTGGGCGGGATCGAAAAAATCCAGGGTTTGCTCCTTCAATTGCTCCCAGCAGGCATCGCCAGGTTCGCCGCCAAGCTGGCCCGCCGCATGGCGCACACCCTGCTCGCTGCCGGAGAGGCGCAGTTGACTGCGTCCAGCCATCCATGAAGACGCTGTAACCGGATAGGGCTCAGCCCCGAGTTGGTTGACCCAACGGATATGTTGGTCAGCAATGCCATGTTCAAATGCAAGCGTCAGTTCAGTTTCATACATTGGTATAACCCTGATCGAAACCTCGAGGATAATGCCCAGGGTTCCATGCGAACCGACCATCAACCGCGCAACATCGAAGCCCGCCACATTCTTGATCACACGTCCACCGAAGCGCATGATTTCGCCGCGTCCATCGAGAATTGTTGCACCCAGCACAAAGTCCCTGATACTGCCGGCAAATGCCCGACGCGGACCCGACAGGCCGCTCGCGACCATGCCGCCAATGGTTGCTTCCGCTCCAAACCAGGGTGGTTCAAAACCGAACATTTGACGATTTTGCGCCAACAGGGCCTCTACTTCGCTCAGCTTGCAGCCGGCGCGCAAGGTGATTACGAGCTCCGCCGGGTCATAATCGATTACCCCGCTATGCGCCGAAACATCTACCGGCAACGCTTCCATCGACTCCCCGTAAAAACGCTTGCTGCCGCCGCCAAAAATTTCGATTTCACCGCCAGTGGCCGACACCGCGGCTACCTGGGTCGCGAGTTCCTCCTCGATGTTGATATCTTCGATCTCAGCTTGCATATCTCACCATCATTCTGCTGTGGTCGCCGAGATGCCCATTAAAAGCGGTCCAGTTCCGGGAACGGCACTTTGCCTTCATGTACATGCATCGCGTTGAATTCTGCGCAACGCGCCAGTGTCGGGATTGCCTTGCCGGGATTCAGAATCTTCAACGGATCGAAGCATTCGCGTAGCGCGTGGAACTGGTTGCGTTCGGCTTCGCCGAACTGCACGCACATTTCGCCCAGTTTCTCTACACCAACCCCATGCTCACCGGTAATCGTGCCACCGTGATGAATACATAGCTGCAGTATCTTGCTGCCGAGCGCTTCAGTTTTTTCGAGTTCACCCTCATTATTGGCATCGTAGAGTATAAGGGGATGCAGGTTGCCGTCGCCCGCATGGAACACGTTTGCTACCGGTAATCCATATTCTTCCGAGAGTTGGCGCACCCCAGCCAACACCGCGGACAATGCCTTGCGCGGGATGGTGCCATCGATGCAATAGTAGTCGGGTGACAAACGTCCGACGGCGGGAAACGCCGCCTTGCGACCGGACCAGAACAGCAACCGTTCGGCTTCATCGCGGGCGAGACGGGTTTCGGTCGCACCACCCTTTTTGAGGACGTTTTCCACCAGCTCGATTTGCGCCAGCACTTCTTCTTCCGTGCCATCGAGCTCGCAAATCAATATCGCTTCGGCTTCTACAGGGTATCCCGCATGCACAAAGTCTTCAGCGGCGCGGATCGCCGGGTTATCCATCATTTCGATGCCAGCCGGGATAATACCCTCGGCAATAATCGCCGCGACACTATCGCCTGCCTTTTCCACCGAATCGAAAACACCCATTACCACGCGCGCGCAACGCGGAATCGGCAGCAGCTTGACGGTGACTTCGACGACGATGCCGAGCATGCCTTCGGAACCCACCAGCAGCGGCATTAAATCGTAGCCATCGGTGCGCAGCGAGCGTTGATCGATCTCGAAAATCTCACCCTCGCTACTGACCAGTTTGAGCGCAAGGATATTATGCAGCGTCAAACCGTACTTCAGGCAGTGTACGCCGCCGGCATTTTCCGCGACGTTACCACCGATCGAACAGGCGATCTGCGAAGAGGGATCGGGGGCATAGTAGAGGCCGAGCGACTTGACCGCTTCCGAAATCGCCAGGTTACGCACTCCCGGCTCAACCACGGCAAGGCGTGACAGGCGATCGACCTGTAATATCCGACTCATTTTTGCCAGGCTGAGCACAACCCCTTCGGCATGCGGCAACGCTCCGCCTGAAAGGCTGGTACCTGCCCCCCGACTGACGACTGGCAAACGAAGTTGGTGGCAAAGGCGCATCACCTGCTGGACCTGTTCGATATTTTCCGGCAGCAGCACCAGTAACGGCTGTTCCCGGTACGCGCTCAAACCATCACACTCGTAAGCTGCCAGCGAAGTCGGTTGATCGATTACATTATCACTGGCGAGTATTTCGCGGAACCGGGAGGCAAGTTTTTGGCGACGGGTCTGTGACATGCGCGGTATGCTAGCATTTTGCCCGATTAATAACAGGTGCCGACACGAATGAAGCGTATTGTTTTTTTAAATGGTGAGTATCTGCCGGAACAGGAAGCGAAGATTTCAATTTTCGATCGTGCCGTTACCTTTGGTGACGCCATTTACGAGGTTGCCGGGGTACTCGACCGCAAACTGGTCGATTTTGAACACCACATGCAGCGCTATTTCAGCTCGCTGAAAAAACTCTCCATAGAATCGCCACTTAGTCAGCCTGATATCCTGCATGCTTTTCGGCAACTGGTCGAATTGAATCAGCTCGACGAGGGCCTGGTATACATGCAGGTTACGCGGGGTACGGCAGAACGCGATTTCGTCTGGCCGGAGGACGTCAAGCCCACGGTGTTTATGTTCACGCAGGCGAAGGCTGCTAGCGAAAATCAGGCTGGCAAGTCGGGGGTCACCCTCGCAAGTACAGCCGATATTCGCTGGGCGCGTCGCGATATCAAGTCGGTAAATCTGCTCGCCCAGGTGCTGGCCAAAAAAGCGGCTCATGA
>Ga0265306_10000826_pt1 | contig 14994 bp, 14 predicted proteins | sample Helome_3_FD_192493 | JGI IMG/M metagenome (GOLD analysis project Ga0265306, IMG submission 192493) | Marine sediment microbial communities from subtidal zone of North Sea - Hel_20160420 (Illumina Assembly) | ecosystem: Environmental > Aquatic > Marine > Subtidal zone > Sediment ...
AGTATAGAAGAAAAACCCACAGAACCTAAATCCAACTATGCTGTACCCGGGATATATTTTTATGACAACGACGTAGTGGATATCGCCAGGAACATTCCTCCGGGCGTAAGAGGCGAATTGGAAATAACAGACGTAAACAAGGTGTATCTGGAAAGACAAAAATTGCGTGTAAGTATTTTGGACAGAGGAACCGCATGGTTAGATACAGGAACATTTCAATCCTTATTGCAGGCATCGCAGTTTGTTGAGGTCATAGAGGAAAGACAGGGACTTAAAATAGGCGCCATAGAAGGTGCAGCTTATGAAATGGGCTACATTGATAAGGAACAATTTAAAAAACTTGCAGAATCCTTGATGAAGAGTGGATATGGGAAAAACTTATTGGGGCTATTAAATAGACATCAGTGATTGTAAAAGAGACTAAGTTAAAAGGATGTTTTGTGTTGGAACCCAAAGTTTTCAATGATGAACGGGGCTACTTTATGGAATCGTTCAACAAAGAGCAATTTAATTCTGCAATTGGTTCAAATATTGAATTTGTTCAGGATAATCAGTCTTTGTCTGCCAAGGGAGTTGTGCGCGCTTTGCACTATCAAGTTGGTGAATTTGCCCAGGCAAAATTGGTAAGGGTATTAAAAGGGAGTGTTTTAGATGTTGTCGTAGACCTAAGACCAAACTCACCTACGTTTGGGGAGCATTTGACAATGGAATTGAGCGAAGTGAATAGAAAACAACTTTTTATTCCTAAAGGGTTTGCCCATGGTTTTCTGGCAGTTGAAGACAACACGGTATTTGCCTATAAATGTGATCAGTATTATAATAAAGAAGCAGAAAGGGGAATAATATATGATGACCCGGATCTTCGAATTGACTGGGAATTTCCCAAGGACCAATTAATTCTATCAGAAAAAGACAAAGAACTTCCCCTATTCAAAAATCTGTCATTATGAAAAGGGTTTTGGTAAGCGGCTCAGAAGGGCAATTAGGGAAATGCTTACAGAAAATATCCGGGAATTTTGAATCGTTGGACATTAAATTTATGGATGCCCAGAGTTTGGATATTACAAATACCAAAAATATAAATTCAGTATTTCAATCCGAGAATTACGACTACTGTATTAATTGTGCGGCCTATACTAACGTGGAACAAGCGGAAAAAATACCGGAAAGGGCATTTGCATTGAATGCCGATGGAGTTAATAATATAGCGACCGCTTGTAAGAACAGCAATGTGGTTCTAATACATATTTCTACCGATTACGTTTTTGATGGGGAAAGAGAAGAGGGATATTTGACTACAGATTTGCCAAATCCCATCAATCAATATGGAATGTCCAAGTTAGCCGGGGAAAATTATATCAAGGAAATATTAGAGAAATATTTCATTATAAGGACTTCCTGGTTGTATTCGGAATTTGGGCATAATTTTTATAAGACTATACTGAAAAATGCTCAGACCGAGAAGGTACTTTATATTACCGATGAACAAACGGGATGTCCAACAGATGCGAATAACTTAGGCCGCTATATTTTGAATTTAATTAGTATGAATAGTGAAGATTATGGCATACATCATTTCACCGATGGGACTCCGATGACCTGGTACGATTTCGCAAAACAAATAATCAAAGACCAACAGCTTGAATCCAAATGCAAAATTGAAAAAGCTGAGAATTATCGTACTTTTGCCAAGAGACCTAAAAGCAGTATTTTGTTGTCAAAATTTATGGGTTTTTAAGGCATCTCTACAAATAAAATCAATGTAACATATGGATCAGCTGGCCTTGATTGGAAGGAACAAGGAATTATTTGTAAATGATATTCAGAAATATCAGAACAACTTAAATGAAATCGTATCGTCGTCCACTTTTTTAGTTTTGGGTGGCGCAGGAACTATTGGGCAAGCTGTGACAAAGGAGATTTTTAAACGAAACCCTTTAAAGCTTCATGTGGTTGATATTAGTGAGAATAACATGGTTGAACTAGTGCGGGATCTGAGGAGTTCTTATGGTTATATAACGGGAGATTTTCAAACATTTGCATTAGATATTGGGTCTGTTGAATATGATGTTTTTATAGAAATGGATGGTAAATATGACTACGTTTTAAATCTATCCGCCTTAAAACATGTTCGAAGTGAAAAAGATCCATTTACCTTAATGCGCATGATAGATGTTAATATTTTTAATACAGAAAAAACATTAAATCAATCTATTGAAAAAGGAACCAAAAAGTATTTCTGTGTTTCTACGGATAAAGCAGCGAATCCTGTAAATATGATGGGAGCTTCAAAACGGATTATGGAAATGTTTTTGATGAGAAAAAGTAAAGACATCACTATTTCTACTGCACGATTTGCCAATGTAGCATTTTCGGATGGCTCTTTGTTATATGGTTTTGAAAAACGTATTCAAAAAAGACAGCCAATAGTAGCTCCAAATGATATTAAAAGATATTTTGTAATTCCAAAAGAATCCGGAGAATTATGTCTTATGTCATGTATTTATGGAGAAAACAGAGACATTTTTTTCCCTAAGCTCAATGAAAATCTCCATCTAATTTCCTTTGCAGACATTGCGGTAAAGTATTTGAAGAATCTGGGCTTTACCGCTTATCAATGTAGCAGTGAAGAAGAAGCCAGGGAATTAGTTGCTATATTACCAGAAAAAAATGCCTGGCCTTGCCTTTTTACTAAAAGCGATACAACGGGAGAAAAGGATTTTGAAGAATTTTTTACAGAAAAAGAGAGACTGGATATGGACCGCTTTGAGAATTTGGGAATCATAAAAAATGACCTAAATTTTGATGGCGAAAAACTACGTTTGTTTGAAGAGAGTATTGGGGCTTTAAAAAGCTCGAAATCATGGACGAAAGATGATTTAGTATCATTGTTTTTTAAAATGATACCCGATTTCGGACATAAAGAGATGGGGAGATATTTAGATCAAAAAATGTAAAACTTAACATGTTTAATTCTACCATATTATTTATAAAAAGTAAGTTTAATCAACAAGACTTTGTTCCACTTCATGAACCATGCTTTAATGGTAATGAAAGGAAATATTTAATGGAGTGTATGGACTCTACTTTTGTTTCCAGTGTAGGTAAATTTGTTGATCAGTTTGAAATAGATGTTGCCAAATATACGGGTGCCAAGTATGCAATAGCAACGGTAAATGGAACATCTGCTTTGCATACAGCACTCATTTTGGCAGGGGTGGAGCGCGATGACGAGGTAATTACTCAGGCCTTAACATTTATTGCTACCTGTAATGCAATTGGCTATATCGGCGCATATCCCGTTTTTGTTGATGTGGATATGGACACCTTGGGCTTGTCTCCGGAAAAACTTGAACATTTTTTAATTCGAAATACGGAAATGGTCAACGGGGTTTGTATTAACAAAGTTACCCGGCGAAGAGTGAAAGCAGTTGTTCCCATGCATACCTTTGGATTCCCTGCAAAAATTGATGAATTAATTTTGGTCTGTAATAGGTATAATTTGATAGTAATTGAGGATGCTGCGGAATCTTTGGGAAGTTTTTACAAAGGGAAACATACTGGGACTTTTGGCTTAATGGGAGTGCTTAGTTTTAATGGGAATAAAACAATAACAACAGGGGGTGGGGGAATGATTATTACAGATGATAAGTCTTTGGCCGAGAAAGCCAAACATATTACCACTACGGCAAAAATTCCTCATCGATGGGACTTTGTTCACGACCAACAAGCATATAATTACCGCTTACCTAATATAAATGCTGCGCTGGGTTGTGCACAAATGGAAATGCTTCCTATCTTTATTGAGAAAAAGAGAAAGTTGGCAAAACAATATGCAACCTTTTTTGAATCTCAAAACACTCATTTTGTTACTGAGCAGAAGGGTGCACTTGCCAATTATTGGCTGAATACTTTAATTATGAAGGATAAAGAAGAAAGGAATACTTTTCTAGAGGAGACTAATGACCGAGGTGTAATGACCAGACCTATATGGAGATTAATGAATCACCTTCCAATGTTTAAAGACATGCAAAAAGGAAATCTTAAAAATTCAAAGTGGCTCGAAGAACGTGTTGTAAATATTCCTAGCAGTGTCAAAATCTAAACCACTTTATCTATTTGGATATTCCGGCCAAGCCTATGTGGTTGCAGATGTTGCTTTGGCAAATAACTATAACCTTATGGGCTATTTCGATTTTAAAAGGGCAATTAATGACCCCTATGTTCTCCCATTTTTAGGTAGCGAGAAGGAGATAGATGTTCGAAAAAAGATTGAAGATGCATATGTATTTCCTGCTATTGGATCTAATTCTATTCGAAAACAGGTTGTAGAATATATGGTTAGTAACAAGTTGAGACAATTGAAATTATTGGACCCCAGCGCCTCTGTTTCTCCCAAAGCAGAGATTGGTTTATCAACTATAGTTGCTCCTAAAGCTGTTGTTAATAGTCTTGGTGTTATTGGCTTGGCCTGTATTATAAATACAGGGGCCATTGTAGAACATGAATGCAGTATTGGCAACTATTCCCATATTGCTCCAGGGGCGGTATTGGCTGGAAATGTTACCATAGGGTCAAATACGTTTATAGGGGCCAATGCAGTGATAAAAGAAGGTGTTAAAATTGGCGAGAATGTAGTTATTGGCTCAGGAGCAGTTGTTCTAAAAAACGTTCCTGATAATGAAGTATGGGTTGGTAATCCGGCGTCAAGAATACATAAAAAATGAATAATAAAGTACTGATAATTGCCGAAGCAGGTGTAAACCATAACGGAGATATCAATCTGGCTAAAAAATTGATTGATGCTGCCGCTAATGCCGGAGTTGATTATGTAAAGTTTCAAACCTTTAATTCCAAAAAATTGGTGAGCAAGTACGCCCAAAAAGCCGCTTATCAAAAAGAGAACAGCAATAAAGTTTCAGAGTCTCAATTAGCAATGCTTCAAAAGTTGGAATTGAGCAGGGAAAATCATGTAGAATTAATAGCTTACTGTGATTCAAAGAACATTAAATTTTTGTCTACAGGCTTTGATTTGGACAGCATCGATTTTTTGAATGAATTAAATATTGACCTATTCAAAATTCCTTCAGGTGAAATAACGAATTTACCCTATTTGCGAAAGATAGGGGGTTTGGGAAAGCCAATTCTCATATCGACGGGAATGGCCAATATGCAAGAAATTAATGATGCATATAACGTTATTATAGGTGCAGGAGCTGATCCCGGCAGCATAACTATTTTGCACTGTAATACAGAATATCCAACCCCAATGCATGATGTTAATATAACAGCTATGAATACCATTGGAAAGAAATTTGATGTTTCGATTGGCTATTCTGACCATACCCTGGGAATTGAAATACCAATAGCCGCTGTTGCATTAGGAGCAACTGTAATAGAAAAACATTTTACATTGGATAAAACTATGGATGGCCCTGACCATAAGGCCTCTTTAGAGCCAATAGAGCTTAAAGAAATGGTAAGGTCAATCAGAAATATAGAAATTGCACTGGGACATGGCAGGAAAGAACCGAGTAAAAGTGAGCAAAAGAATAAAGCTATTGCCAGAAAGAGCATAGTTGCCAAAACACAGATCAAAACAGGAGAAACCTTCACTCAAGACAATATTACTATTAAAAGACCAGGAAGCGGAATTTCTCCTATGTGTTGGGATGAAGTATTAGGGACCAGTGCAACCAGGAATTATGAGGAGGACGAATTGATATGAAAAAAATAGCACTGGTTACGGGAACACGGGCAGAATATGGCTTATTAAAAACTTTGATAAGAGCCATTCAGAATGATCAGGACTTTCAACTGCAATTGATAGTTACCGGGATGCATTTAATGGCAGAATTTGGGAATACCTATCAAGAAATTGAGCAAGATGGATTTACCATTGACGCAAGGGTTGAAGACGGATTAGATGGAGATACTTCAGCAGCAATTACTAAATCAATGGGAAGGGCCATGGTGGGTTTTGCGGATGTTTTTGAGAGGCTAAAGCCAGATCTTCTCATTGTCTTAGGAGATCGAAGTGAAATACTTGTTGCCGTTACCGCTGCAATGATTGCCTCAATTCCTGTGGCACATATCCATGGAGGGGAAACTACAGAAGGCGCTTATGACGAATTTATCCGTCATGCTATCACCAAAATGAGCCATCTGCATTTTGCATCGACAGAAGCCTATAGAAATAGGATCATACAACTGGGTGAGAACCCCACAAAAGTTTTTAATGTTGGGGCTATAGGAATTGATAGTATAAGAAGGTTAGAACTGCTGGATAAGAAATCCTTTGAAGCATCTATTTCTAAAAAGTTGGATAAAAAAGCTGTGCTTGTCACTTTTCATCCGGTAACACTGGAAGATGCCAGCTCGGAAAAACAATTTCAGGCCTTGTTACAAGCACTTGATATACTGAAAGATACCACCTTGATTTTCACCAAACCCAACTCCGATAAGGGGGGGCACATAATTAGCAAAATGATTGATGACTATGTGACCCAAAAACCTGCAAAGGCAATTAGCTTCCATTCTTTAGGTCAGCTTCGATATCTTTCAGCATTGCAGTACGTAGATTTTGTAATCGGGAATTCTTCAAGTGGCATACTGGAGGTACCTTATTTTAAAATTCCCACAATCAATATTGGAGATCGGCAAAAAGGAAGAATAATGCCTTCAAGTGTAATCAATTGTACCCCGGAATATGAACATATAAATCGGGCCATTACCTTGGCTGGAACTAATCAGTTTTTGTCTAAAATACAGCAGCAGCAAAATCTTTACGGTGAGGGTAATGCAACCCACCAAATTATAAAACAAATAAAGAAGTTCGATTTCACTCAAAAAAAGAAATCGTTTTATGATTTAAATACACAACATTTTGAGAAACTATAAAGACCACCTGATACTATCCGGCACCAAAATAAGACAAGCTCTGATTATACTTGATGAATTGGCGGCAGATGCTATATTGTTTGTAATTGATACAGATGATAAATTAATAGGTTCACTAACAGATGGAGACATCAGAAGGGGACTGATAAAGGGGATAGCAATTGGGGATCCTGTAGATTCCATTATTCAAAAAGATCCTAAATATGTTATCAAAGGGCAACAAAACATTAATCGGATAATAGAATTTCGAGAAAAGAATTTTAAAATAATTCCCGTTCTGGATACCGATAAAAAGATTGTTAATATCATAAATTTTAGACATCTTCGATCCTATTTGCCATTAGATGCTGTAATAATGGCCGGAGGAAAAGGATCTCGCTTAAAGCCTTTAACGGAAACTACTCCAAAGCCATTATTAAAAGTTGGGGATAAGCCAATAATGCTACACAACTTAGACCGTTTAGCCCTTTATGGGATAGACGATTTTTGGGTTTCAGTAAAGTATCTGGGGGAGCAAATTGAAGCATACTTTGGTGACGGAAGTAACAGAAACCTTAAAATAGAATATATCTGGGAGGACAAACCTCTGGGTACAATTGGAGCGGTTTCGAAAATTGAAGATTTTAAGCATGAATTTATATTGCTCACCAATTCGGATATATTGACCAACTTGGATTATGAACACTTTTTTCTCGATTTCATAAAACAGGATGCAGATTTATCTGTAGTTACTATCCCTTATAAAGTTGATATTCCATATGGCGTGCTGGAAACTAGTAATGGACATATTATTAATCTACGGGAGAAACCTACCTACACTTATTATTCAAACGGCGGGATTTATCTTATAAAAAAAACAGCTTTAGCATATCTTCCTAAAGAAACATTTTTCAATGCTACCGATCTTATGGAAAAATTGATTTTGAAGAAAAAGAAAGTGATTTCATATCCTTTATCAGGTTATTGGTTAGACATTGGTAAGAACGAAGACTATAAAAAAGCACAACAGGATATAAAACAAATTAAGTTTTGATGACATCATTAGTGGTAATACCTGCAAGAGGAGGATCAAAGGGAATTCCCGGAAAGAACATTAAAAAATTAGGAAATAAACCCTTGATCCAATATTCCATTGATGCTGCAAAACAACTATTCAATGAGGATCAAATCATTGTATCTACCGATGACATTAAAATTAAGAATTGTGTGGAGCAATACGGTTTAAAAGTTCCCTTCTTAAGGCCTGCGCATCTTGCTCAAGATAACTCAGGCACTTATGAAGTGTTGTTGCATGCCGTTAATTATTATGAAAAAACGTATCATCCTCTTGATATTTTAGTGCTCTTACAGCCCACTTCCCCATTTCGATCTGTAAATCATATTAAAGAAGCGTTAGAAATGTTTGAAAATGAAAAAAACGTTGATATGGTAGTTTCGGTTAAGGAAACCAAGTCTAATCCTTATTATGTTCTTTTTGAAGAAAACATGAATGGTTTTTTAGAACACTCAAAACCTAGTGTTTTCAAAAGAAGACAAGATTGTCCAAAAGTTTGGGAATATAATGGGGCAATCTATATTATTAATGTCGCTTCTTTGAAAAAGCACACATTATCTCAATTTCAAAAGATAAAAAAATATGAGATGGATGAATTTAGCTCAATAGACATTGACACAAATATGGATTGGGAAATTGCTGAGAACTTGCTTACCAATAAAAATGAAGACTTAATATAGTCTATTAGAATAATGGGTGTCAATTTATAATCCAGGGCTAACTGCTTATAATATGATGAAGGTATCCGTGAGATACTTTAGATAAGAAACGGTTTGGTGATATGCCTTGAATTGGATAACTGTTTGAAAAACATCATTGTATGTATCTATCATCTGCCTGATTACTAAAAGCTAATCGTTTCGCATTTGTAAGTGTAAAGTAACTGCAGAAACCGATGAAGATTCTTCACCATTGTTAAAATTAACCAGAAATATTTACAAAGCTCAAAAGCAACAATTCTGAGAATTATACTCCTAAGAATCGTCCTTTCACGTAATTTATTGACGCATTATTATAGTAAGATAATGCGAATATATATGCTTATGTAGTACTTTTACAAACGTATGTACCATAACCAATAACTCAATCTAATTGCAGAAGTTAATATCGATTGGCCTAAGAGGCGCGGGAATTTTGGGGAAATTCTTGTTAACTTTCTTGATCACAAAGAAAATTTCATTGGAATTTATGGGCGAATTCTCACTGATGAATGCCAATATAGCCCTTTTAGTCATCTTTATTGGATTTGATTTTTACATATATAGTAATAGGCTAATTGTTAAGGATAATTCTTCTTTAATATTTATTTTTAAAAATAGCCTGGTTTTTTATTTTTGCAGTTATCTGATTCTAATCCCGATTACTTTACTCCTGTATCTACAAGGATTTGTGTCAAAAGAGCTACTGGGAATTTTCTTTATCCTGAGTATTTTAGAACATCTTGGTCAAGAACTTTTTCGTATCTATATTGCCATTGAAAAGGTAGTTTTTGCCAATATGCTTTTTTTCCTAAGGAGTGGTCTTTGGTCATGGATAGTTGTATTGTATTTGTTTTTTGGAGATGGGAGTACGACTACCATGTACAACATACTTTTTTTATGGGCATTAAGCACTTTATTAGCTGTAGTTATTGGGATATTGTTTTTGCCGGGCATTAAAGACTTTGGGATAGTTGGATTAGATAAAAAATGGATTATTAAAGGAATAAAAGCAGGGGCCACGGTATTTGTTGCGACTATTTTACTCAAAACCATTGAATATTCCGATAGGTATTTAATCGATTATTTTTTAGGAAAAAAGGAATTGGGGATTTATTCATTTTATTTTCAATTGGCAAATATTATAAATGTGTTAATGTTCACTTTATATATTTCCTTCATATACCCAAAAATTCTGAAAAACGTATATGCTAAAGATAAAATTGCCTTAATCAAAAACAAGAATGAGATTTACAGGAGTACAATGTTTATTGTATTTGGTATGCTCGTATTATTTATAATTGCCCTGCCTCATATATTGGTAATTATGGACAAACAGGATTTAGATGCCAATAGTAATATATTATATGTGCTAATGCTGAGTGCACTTTTTTTTAATTTTAGTTTTAGCAGCCATTATATTCTTATTGCTGAAGAACGTGAAAAACTTATTTTTAAAACAACTTTCATCGCTTTTGCCATTAACCTTACGTTGAATATTGTTTTAATCCCAATTATAGGAATATATGGCGCCGCTATTGCATTGACTGCCAGCTCATTTGCACTTTGGATTGCGAAATTGTTTGAGGAAAAAAGAATTATAAAGACATGGGAAGAATAGATACTATAATAATTCTTTTAACTCCTTTTCATAAAAAAGTGCTTTGGCATCTTTTTCCTGACGCATTTAATAATGAAAACACATTGATACTTCATGCTGGGATTATTAGCGTCAATGAGTATAAATGTCACAAACAGGAGTTGATCGCTTATAACTTTTCCCGAAAAAAAATATTTAAATCCCCAATACAATATTTAAAACCATTTCGCAAAAAAGTGAATAGCATAAAAGAAGAGATCAAACTTCTGGACGGCACCTATGATTTCTCAAATAAACTTAGGTTGTATTTCTGTAGTGATAAAGATATTTTCAGTCAAATTTTACTCCAAAAACTCAATTTTAATACCATTTTAGCGGTTGATGAAGGCTTGGCTTTTTACGTGCGTTTATCACTAAAAGATCATGTCATCGCAATTCTGTATAGAATACTAACCCCAATTTTATTTGGCCAGCGTCTTTATTATATTAAAAGAGCAGCCATGATGCCTCAAATTGATATAGTTTACCTTAGAAAGATAGATCTTTTACCACGTCAAAAGAAGGGTATTGTCTATAAAGAATTTCATCTTAAAAGTGCGCAAAAAATACGTGAAATAAAACCTGGTGAGGTGCTTTTTTTCTCTTTTCCTGAACAATACTTTTTATTTGATCCAAAGAAAAAAATACTGCTGCAAAGAAACATAGCAGATTACCTTGAAAAACATGGTAAAAAGTTGGTGATTAAACCTCACCCAAGTGAAAATGTTACCTTTCTTCTAAATGGATTGGCAGATAAAGAAAATGTTGTTATACTTGAGGGCAATCAGTTAGGTGAAGAGTTAGATTATTTTAAATACGAGTTGATTTTTAATATATTTTCGTCAATAATTTTAGATGTTATTGACAGCCTTTATCCAAAAGAAAGATTAATTACCTTAGGGTTTCCAAAGCTACCACCCATGAAATTCGATGGATCGCTGAAATACTTTAACATACATCAATTTAAGATAGAAGAACATATCGAATTTGAAACTTGAGATCACATTAAACAAGATACTTTTTCTAGTGTTATTGTATCCAATAGTCCTGTTTTTTCCAAATCTAATTGGAAGAGAAGGTTTTTGGCTTACTGCGCCTTACTTTTTTCTGATTTTTCTTTTTTTGTTAACTTTTTTATTGATCAAAAATAGACTTAGGATCGGCAAGGAAAGGATATTAGCGCTATTATTTTTCTTATTAGCAATTAGCGTCTACAATTTCTCTACCTTAAGATACTCCCTTCCCTTATTCTTTTCATTGTACTGTGTTTTATTATTTATGGTCTTATCTTCAATTGAAAAGAAAACTTTAAATCACCAAATTATTGAAAATTTTCTATCTTTTTATATAGTACTTTCGATCCCATTCTTCTTTTTATCTAACGGTTTTACAAATCAGCAGAGATTTATGGGATTTGTTGGATCTCCTACAGTTTATTCAGGATTAATAACTTCTCTTTTTGTTATAGTTAGCCTGAAATTTAAACTTAGGTCATTCAAATTTATATTTTTATTTATAACCACATTTGTACTTGTTTATCTTACGAAAACCAGATTACTTATAGTATTTCTATTAATATACCCTATAATAAGAGTATTACTTACCTCAAAAGTATGGGTTAACAGGAAAAGAATATTTTTAACATTTTACTTAACAACTCTTTTTATTTATCCCCTTTACAATCTGGTAATCGAATGGTTTCCAAGTTTGGTTACCCTGAGATATGGAAACAAACAGGATACTTCTTTTGGTCTTCGGAATTATCTATATGTAACATCTCAAAAAGAATATTTTGGGGGGAACACAATGGAGAAAATTTTTGGAAAGGGGAATGAATATTCCAGAAGGTTTATAGAAAATTTAATGGAAATAGATTTAATGCCTCATAATGATTATATGAGAATATTGATTGACTGGGGGTTTTTAGGGTTCGTTATTTTTTCATTTTTATTATATAAACTAGCTGTGAAAAATAATTATACTTTGTTTGTTGCCCTTGTTTACATGATTCTATTTTATTCTAATTTAGTTTTTAATATCTTCTTAATTTCCATATTGATACTCATGTTCTTCGCTGTTGAGGAAGGAATAAACAAAAAAGACTACAAATTAAATTAAATGGTACTTAAAAGAATAAATAGGGTAAATGTTTTAAGTTTTGCAACCTATTTATTCGCCTTTTCATTTGCACTTACTCCTTTCTTTTCATCCATTTCCCTCTTATTTTTCACAATAAGTTCATTATTTATTATCAAAATAAAAAGACTTAATAAACTGGAAAGAGTTTTTACTTTTTGTTATTCTTCCTTATTTATTCTGTATGCCTTTGGCATGCTTTGGACCAATTTTATTCCCAGGGCAACTGAATTACTCATCCGCATTTTACCAATTTTAGCTCTTCCTTTACTTATAGCATATGGGGAAATTTACAAAAAGATAAACTATGATAAATTCAAAGAAGTTTTTATTTTAGGAGTTCTTATCTCTTGTGTCATTTCATTGACTTATGGGATTTACAGGTATACAATCGATCAAAATTTTGACCATTTATTATATTTTGATTTTGGTTCTTTGATGCACCTGCATCCTTCCTACTATTCCCTTTACATAATTACTGCGCTTGTATTTTTATATAGGACCAAAATTAATTTGGCACTTAGCTATAAAATTATAATTTATTTAATTTTAGCCATATGCATATTTCTTTTGCAGTCCAAAATTTCAATATTGATATTTTTTCTATTGCTTGTAATTGCAACTTTGAGTAGTATTAAAAAGAAGAGGTATAAAATTTCAGCACTATTTTTTCTTACACTTTTAGTTTTAGCTGTGACCGGCCTTAATTATGGAGAAAATAGGCTTAACGAACTATTTAAGAAAAGAGACTCTAAGGATATTGGCAGCTTTAAGGAGGATGGGGTTTCTCAGCGCATATGGTTATGGAATACTGCACTGGATCATATTAAAGACAGGCCATTTTTTGGTTATGGTCTTGGTTCCAGGGAAAAAATATTTAAATGGAAAGTGGAGAAGTCTATTTTAATGAATGACTATAGCCCGGCATACAGTCAGGCAATTAAATCAATTTCAAAATTCAATCTACACAATAATTACTTACAAATTTTATATGAGTTAGGAATTGTAGGACTTGCATTTTTTTTATTCATGTGTATTAGAATAATTATTCTTGGATTTTTACAAAAAAAGTGGACTTTTTTAAGCATATATGGGGTTTTTCTTTTGTTTCTATTTGTCGAGGTCGCATTGAATAGACAAATGGGAATTTATTTTTACGCGTTTATTTTACCAATGCTTTTTTACCAAGATGAACATATTTACATAGAAACACAAAAGAGTTCAAACAACTCAATTATGTAGTCATATGATTTCTGAATGTAAAGCATTCTTTTTATACCTTATTTGGATTAGGAAGATGATATAATAACTAAGTATGAAGCTAATTTATTTTTTTTTGGGCATAGTGGCTATTTCATATTCTTGTAAACGGCAGGGGGACTTAAGCCAGGAAAAAAAATACAATTTCGATAATGAGCTTAAACAAGCATTAATTCTTGGCTATTTTAATGAGGTCGGGGATGACCTATCTCTGGTTATACAGGACAGCACTATCTACTATTTATCAAATAGAGGCAAAGATTTCTCCGAGAATAAATTTCTTTTTCATCTTATAAGAAAGGACTATACTTTTTTAAATTTGGACTTTTACAAAAGAGAAATTTTAGTTAGAGACAGCATAAAAGGGATATTCAGAAACTTCAATATCATCAAGAAAAATTTTGACACTAAAGGATTCATAGGCCTGCGCACAGGACAATTTACAAGAAATAATGATAAGTCAACATCAAATCTTTGGGTTAATCAAATGCTTTTCTCGGAAATTATGGCCGGTAAAAATGTATATCAAAATCAATTTACCGATGAAATTGGAATAAACTTATTGAATGAGCACTTTTTAGAAATGCTTAGAAAAGATGTTTTTTTTAAAAACTCATTTAATTTTTACATACTACTATCTAAAAAAGAATTACTTATAATATCAGAAAATGACACTGATCTTGAGAGTAAATTTATGCTGCATTTTATTAGCGCAAATAATGATTTTGATAATTATTCCTTTTATTTTAAAAACAAGGAATTTCAACAGTTTTTAGAACCCCCATTTAAAAAGTTAAATATTGCGAGAATTAAATTACCCGAATTTGATAATTATAACAAAATTAGAATCGGACAATTTAATTCAAATGGAAATATCTGGGCACAAGAAATATGGATAGATGAAGTATATACAAATGAACTGCTTCGTTATAATGATGAATTTTCTAAAATAATAAAATAGACATATGATTAATAACATTCTTTCTAAAATTACTGATCATATTGATTACGATAAATCAACGCAAACGGTTAGTTACCTCAATATATATAATTACAAAATATTAAGAAAAAACAGGGAGGTTTTGGAAAGAATAGACCATTTTACTTTAGATGGTATTATGTTAATTCTATTCATTAGAATATTTATGGGAAAAAAAATTAAAAGGACAGCTCCTGATTTCTCATCTTACTTTAAAGATATGTTTGCGCACTTTGAAGTCAATCACAAAAGAATTGTTTTTATTGGTGGCTCAGAAAGTGAAATAGAAAAATTTGTAAAAATCGTCAAATATTATTATCCTAAATTA